>Ga0182024_10008905_pt1 | contig 20964 bp, 19 predicted proteins | sample P32metaG_FD_120480 | JGI IMG/M metagenome (GOLD analysis project Ga0182024, IMG submission 120480) | Permafrost microbial communities from Stordalen Mire, Sweden - P3-2 metaG (Illumina Assembly) | ecosystem: Environmental > Terrestrial > Soil > Wetlands > Permafrost | place: Sweden: Stordalen...
AGCTTCGACGGCTACCAGAACATCCTAGTCACCAATCCAGTCGCCCACGAGATAGCGGTCGGCGAGAATACGTCGACCCCGGGCATCGACCAGGTGCTGCAAGTATTCGACATCTGCCCGGCGTGCCAGAACGCGAAGGCGCTGCTCACCCTCGCCGCGCCGTATGTGACGACACGGCTGACGACGCTCGAGCGCACGGTGATCAACCGCTCCTGAGACGGCCCCGCACAGGGCCACGAAGCAGCCGATCCCGCGCTCCCGGCGGCTCGATCGTGGAGCTCTCCTGTCAGTGCCGACTCGGAAACGCCGCCAGCGCTGCCGGTGAACGCGTGGTCGCCAAACCAAAAGCAGCCGCGAGCCCGCCGTCCCGCTGGACGCGTGCCACTCGGCGAAAGCAGAAGCGCGACGCCGATGATCAGTCGGCGTGGCGGGTGGCGCACGGTCTTGTTGCTTGCACGATGCTCGCGACTAGCTTGCCGTGGCCAACGGCGCCGCATGCCGTAGATTTGGCCGGTGGAGATCCCGGCTGAGGTGCGGTGGCAGGCGTTGCATCCGTTCCAGGCGCTGTTGCTTCCTGTCGGTTGGAAGCGCGTCGAAGGGGAGCACGTGTCGGTCTGCTTCCACACGTATCCGATCGCTCAGGTCGTCGAGCCGACACACGTCGTTCCCGCCGACGTCGACAAGGCCGTCGCGGAGGCACGCGAGCTCGTGCGCGCCGAGGGCAAGAACCTTCTCGTCTGGTGGGTCGAACCCGCTTACGAGTGGCTCGGGCCCGAGCTCGAACAGCGAGGACTCCGGCACGAGGAGACACCCGGCTTCGAGAAGGTTGAAAATGCGATGGCGCTCGTCGACCCCCCGTCGGGCAATATGCCGGAGGGCGTCACGACCGGTATGGTCGAAACGATCGATGACCTTGCAGACTCGGACCGCGTCACACTTGAAGCGTTCAGTATGGGACCCGAGGCGAGAGCGGAGATGGACCGGGATCGCGTCAAGCGCTACGTCGAGTACAAGACGGCTGGCAACTCGTCCCGGCAGTTCATCGCGTCGCTCGATGCAGAGGTCGTCGGAACTGCGGCTGCGGTGCTCGGGAAGTATGGCGTCAACCTGTTCGCCGCCGGTGTACTTCCCCACGCGCGCGGCCGCGGCGTCTACCGTGCCATGATTCGCGCGCGCTGGGACCTCGCTGTCGAGCAGCGCACACCGGCGCTAACGGTGCAGGCCGGCCAGATGTCGCGGCCGGTTCTCGAGAGCGCCGGCTTCTCCTTCATCGCTGCCGCGAGACTGTACGTCAGCGATCTCGCCTGAGCGCTCACCCCGGCGCGCTCTCTTCCCTCACGTTCGCGAGCTGCCGAGAGCCCCGCCGCGTAGAGAAACGAACCACACCTCAGACCCTAGCCCGCCGCCGCCACCTATCCGCACACGGGGGAAGCGAGCGCGGTGTAAAGTGACTCACGAGCGCTGATCGGCCGCTGTGTACGGTCGGAGCGGTTGGCTGTGGCCAGGCGCGAGCGAGGACGGGACGCGGCTGCTGCGAAGATGGGTCGCGAGTGTTGGCCCAGTCATGAAAGTGCGGTTCGCGGTCGCTCCGGCCGGTGGGCTGGTGACGGCCACGGAGATCGTCGGGTTTGCCGATGCGTTCGAAGCGAGTGGCTTCGACGGCGTGTGGCTGTCGGATCTGCCGATGCGCGCGGCCATCGATCCGCTGCTTGGGCTCGCGTTGATCGCGGGGCGCACGGCTCGGCTGAAGCTCGGGGCCAACATCGTTCCGTTGGGACGCAACGCGTTCCTGCTCGCGAAGGCCCTGGCGCAACTCGATCAGCTTTCCGCAGGCCGTCTGCTGCTCAGCTTCGTGCCAGGACTCGACGAGCCCGGTGAGCGAGAGGTGCTCGACTGGCACGGCGCCAACTGCGGTGCGGTGCTCGAGGACACGCTCGCCGCGGTGCGCGCGTGGTGGTCGGGGAAGGGACCTGCCCAAGACGTGCCGGACGCGGTCGTCCGTCCTGTTCAGGATCCGCTCGAGGTGTGGCTTGGTGGGCGTGGCCCGAAGGCGCTCGAGCGCGTCGGCAGAGTCGCGGACGGCTGGCTGGGCGCGCTGGTTGACCCGGACGAGGCGCGCGCGGGTCGGCTCGCCATCCAGCAGTCGGCGGAGCGCGCCGGCCGCGTGTTCGACCCTGAGCACTTCGGTATCAGCATCGCGTACGCGCGCGAGGCACTCACAGACGAGCAAGCGCTGGCCCTGCGGGCGCGTAGGCAAGACGTCGATCCGCTCCTGCTGCTGCCGGTCGGTGCGGACGCGCTGCGCACGCTCCTAGACCGATACCTCGATGCTGGGTTGTCCAAGTTCGTCCTTCGCCCCACGGTCACCCCACCGACATGGAGCGAAGAGGTCGCGTGGCTCGCGGACGCGGTGCTCGACATGCAAAACTGACCACAGTTTCCGCGGCCTCGACGATCGCCGCGCGCCGCTTACCGCCAGGTACTGTCCCGAGACGCCGCGGAAGGGCGTCGAAGCCACCTGAGCAACCTGGCGAGCGCTTGCGGCCGTCAAGAGCGCGAGCGACACTCGCGACGAGACAACACCGACGATAAGAACCACCAGTCGCATACGTGCTGAGCAGCGCGACTGGAACTGGGGAAAGGAGGCGTCCCGCATTCCGCGCCTTGCGGGTCTCCGGCGTGTCCGCCGTGAAGACCCTCGCGGGGACGAAAGCAGGCCGCTTGCGCGCACCCGGTCGTTCCGGCAGCACCGCTGGAGCGGCGCCGTCAGCATCGGCCCGGCCACGCTCGCAATCGCCGATAAAGGAGGCGGCCAGCGAGTGAGCGAGCCGCGATCGAACGTGCTGACAGGGAGAACGGCAGCCGTACCTGCGCGCTGACTCGCTGGTGGCGAGCTTGGCAACGAGCACGGGGTTGACAGCAACGTCGCGGCTTGCTGTAATCTTGATCTATGGAAATAGATAAAGGGATCAGGCGGGACGGCGGCTCGGCTGGCGACACGACGCCCACGTCCGGCGGACCCGATGGCTTGCCGGCCGAGCGGGGACCGGCATCCGCGATCGCCTTCCGGCTCGACCCGACCTCGGGCGTGCCGACATACCTCCAACTGGTTCAGCAGGTGGAGCAGGCGTTGCGGCTTGCGTATCTCAAGCCGGGCGATCAGCTGCCCAAGGTCAGGGACGTGGTCGCGTCGCTGGCGATCAACCCCAACACCGTGCTCAAGGCCTACCGCGAGCTGGAGACGAAGGGCCTCACGGCCGGGCGACCCGGTCAGGGCACCTTCATCCAGGCGACGCTCAGCCAGGTCGCACTTCCAGAGCTGACTGGGCTTCGCCGCGCCCTGCTCGGCTGGCTGGTGACCGCCGAAACCGCAGGACTGGACGCGGACGGGACCGAGGCGCTGTTCGCGAGCGTGCTGCGGGATTTCTATGAACGCCGCGACGGCACCCGCGCCCGCCGCGGCGCTGCCAAGGACGAATCGGAGGAGGTCGCGTGAACATCATCGAAGCCCGTGGCCTCGGTAAACGCTACGGCGGTAGCTGGGCGCTGCACGAGTGCACGCTGGCGATTCCCGCCGGACACGTGGCTGCGCTGGTCGGCCCCAACGGCGCCGGCAAGACCACGCTGCTGAACCTCGCTGTCGGCCTGGCAGCGCCGAGCGCAGGCATCGTCACGGTGCTCGGCGGCCAGCCGGCGGGGTCGCCGGCCGCGTTGGACGGCATCGCGTTCGTCGCCCAGGACACGCCGCTTTACAAGAACTTGTCCGTCGCCGACATGCTGCACGTGACGCGTAATCTGAACCGGCGGTTCGACGACGGATACGCCAACGCTCGGCTCAACGAGCTCGGCATTCCCCGCGAACGCAAGGCGGGCAACCTGTCCGGCGGCCAGCAGACGCAGGTCGCGCTGACCCTGGCGCTGGCCAGGCATCCCGAGCTGCTCGTGCTGGACGAGCCGATGGCGATGCTCGACCCGCTCGCTCGACACGACTTCATGGCTGCGGTCATGACCGCAGTCGCCGACGACGGCGTGTCGGTAGTGCTGTCCTCGCACGTGCTGGCCGAGCTTGAGCGAGTCGCCGACTACCTCGTCCTGCTCTCAAGCGGCAGCGTCCAGGTGGCCGGCGAGGTCGACGAGCTGCTCGCCTCTCATCGCGTGCTGACCGGCCCGGCCAGCGAAGCCGCCCGGTGTGCGGAACGGCTGAACGTCGTGCATGCGCGGCGCGGGGAGGCGCAGGCCCACCTGCTGGTCAGGACGAACGGAGCGACCGACCCGCTGCCGCACGGCTGGGAGACGCATCCGGTCAGCCTGGAAGAGCTCACGCTCGCGTACCTGCGCGAGCCGGGCGCAGCAGCGCTGCCCGGTCCGGCGCGCACACTGGACGCCGAGCCCTCGGAGGTGACGACGTGACTACCCAGACCATTCCGGGGCGGCCGAAGCGGGACACGAGCCTGCGGCCTCTCCCCTGGCGGCGAATGGCCTGGGTCACCTGGCGGCAGCACCGGCTCGCGCTCGCCGGTGTCGTCGCGGTATTCGGCGCTCCTGGCGTGTACCTGCTGGTTACTGGCCTGCCGATACACAACGCCTATACCGCCGTGACCGCCTGCCACCCCGCGGGATCCGCCATCTGCCAGCAGCTGGCCCAGAATTTCGTCGGTGCCCACGTGCACGACGTGCTGGTCACCGCCGGCCTCATGCAGACGATTCCGGTGCTCGTCGGTGCATTCGTCGGCGCGCCGTTACTCGCGAGGGAGTTCGAGACCGGCACCTTCCGCTACGCCTGGACCCAGGGCTTCGGGCGAACACGGTGGACGATCGCCAAGCTGGCTCCGCTCGCGATCGTCGTCACAGTCGCGGCCGCGGCGTTCGGCGCGCTGTTCTCCTGGTACTACCAGCCGATCATTGCCGCGGGAGGCGGCGACAGCGGCCCGCTGAGTCCGACCATCTTCGACCTACGCGGCGTTGCGCTTCCCGCTTGGACGCTCGCCGCGTTCGCGATCGGAGCCCTCGCCGGCATCCTCATCCGTCGCGTCATCCCCGCAATGTTCGCCACCCTCGCCGTGTGGATTGCACTCGCCGTTCTAACCGGCGCTTACCTGCGCCCCCACTACGAGGCGGCACTGGTCACCCACAGCGCCAACAGTCCAGCCGGCGCACTGGTGATCAACCAAGGGCTGTTCAAGGGCAACGCGCCGGCCAGCCTAGCGATGATCAATGAAACCCTCAATGCGGTCGGGATCCAAGCGCTGTCGCCCACACTGTTCCACCCGAGCCCCTCGACCCCGCCCAACTTCGAAGACCCTGTCCAATACCTCATCCAGCACGGCTACACGCAGCTGACGACCTACCAGCCGGCCAGCAGGTTCTGGCCGTTCCAGTGGATCGAAGGCAGCTGGCTACTCGCGCTCTCACTACTTCTCATTGGGACGACCATCTGGCGAGTCCGCCGCCGCGCGACATGAGCCGCCGGGCTGCACTCGACCGCTTCGAAAGCACTGGGCCGGCGCCCAACCGGTACGGCTTCGTCTGCAATTGCGAGCGAGCGATGGTCGCCGGGTCGGTTACTGCGGCCACCTGAAAGCAGGTCCGCGTGCCGGTCGGCAGCGAGTCCTGCAACTCGCCAGAAGCAGGACGCTCGGGTGCTCGGTACTGGGCGGAAGCAGGCGTCCTTACGCGCGTCGTGCGGGGCTGTCCTTGGGCGCGATGTACAGGTTCATGCTCGCGACGTGGCCGTTCCAGCGCAGCGTGAGCTGCCAGCAGCCGGCTCTCGGCAGGTTGATATATGACGGGTAGATCTCACCGGGTGATGAGTCCGCCGGCCACAGGCTGTGCGTCGTGACCGAGGGATCGCGTCCCCATCGGGCGCTGATTCTCAGGGGACTGTGGTTGCGCGGGTAGCGGGTCACCCAGAGAACCTTGTTGGCCGGGTTCGACGGGTCGCCGGCTCGCAGCGTGACCCAGAGGAACGCGGCAGCCGAATCGCCCGAGGCAACCGCGTAGGGGAGGCGCAGGCCGGGGGAGTCCGACCACGCCGCGCGGCTCCAGCTGGGCGGTGCGCCTCGGTGGATCGGTGCAGGAACGCAGGCGCCAGCCTGCGCTACCGGGGTACCGCCAGTCAGCGGCAGCGAGACTCCGAGCGCGGCCACGGTCGCCGAGATCGCCGCGAGAGATTTCATCGACCCCATTTACACCGCCAGCGACCGAGCGGTTCCCGGAACCTCTCACTACCCTGCGGTGTAATCAATTCCATGGGCCTGCGTAGCGCATTCGACGCCTGAGTGACCGGACGGCTGCCGTGGGAAGCTCTGCGGTGCAGTCCGTGTTCGCGCGCGTGAACAGGCCCGCCGTCGCTGCCGGCGATTCAGGGGACGCCGGCCTGGTGGTGGCCGCCCGCGACGGCGACGAGCTTGCCTACGCTCGCCTGCTCGAACGTCACAAGGAGGTGGCGTTCCGGGCGGCCTATCTCGTCTGCGGCTCCCGCGCGGAGGCTGAGGACGCCACGCAGGAGGCGTGCCTTAAGGCCTGGCTGGCGCTCGACCGCTTTCGGGCGGGAGAGCCGTTTCGGCCGTGGCTGGTGCGCATCGCCATCAACGAGGCTCGCAACCGGCGCCGCTCCGCAGGGCGCCGCGCGGGATTGGAGCTTCGCCTCGCCACGACCCGGGGCGACGCGCGCGTCGGGGCATCGGCGCAAGCGGACGCGCTCGTCGGCCACGAGCGGGAGCGCCTCCTCGCCGCAATCGCGGCGCTTCGCGAGGAAGACCAACTCGTGGTCGCCGCGCGTTACTTCCTCGGGCTCGGCGAGGCCGAGACGGCGAGCGCCCTTGGCCTGCGCCGGGGTACCGTCAAGTCGCGCCTCTCGCGCGCGCTCGAGCGGCTGCGCCGGCAACTCGACCAGGAGGGCGGAGCATGAGCGCGGATCTCGAACGGCAGCTGAGCGCCCTCGGAGCGACGCTCGACGTACCCACGGCACGGGACATCGCGGCGACGCTGGTGCTGCCGCCGCGGCGAGCGCGAGGACGCGTGCGCACGGGACGCCGGACTCTCACGGCCGTCTTCGCGGCGGTGCTGCTGATCGCCGGCACAGCATTCGCCGTGCCGGCCAGCCGCCACGCGATCCTGCGCGTAGTCGGCCTGCGCGGTGCGGTGATCGAACGCGTGACGACCCTTGCGCCGGCCACGCAATCGCGACTGCGCCTCGGGATGCGGATCCCGATCAACAGCGCACGTCACGCCGCCGCGTTCACGGCACTGCTGCCGCCGCACACCGAGGCCGCCTACATTGCTTATGACGTTCCCGACGGTGCGCTCTCGCTGATCGTCGGCCGGCTTGTGCTGACCGAGTACCGCGCAGCATCGACGCCGCTCTTCATGAAGCTAATCGACCCGCGCACCCGCGCTCGCCAACTGCGGGTTCAGGGTGATCCCGGCGTCTATCTATCCGGCGAAGTCCGCGAAGTGTTCATCGGTGCGGGCGGCCTGCGCATCGAGCCCGTCCGCCTCACGGGCAACGTCCTGCTCTGGCAGCACGGGCCGCTCACGCTACGCATCGAGGGCGCACGCACACTGCAGCAGGCACTAGCCCTCGCCCGCGAACTTCACTGATACCAAACTGCAGGACAGCCGCTGACGACCCGTGCTGGGCGCAAGCGAGCGTGCGTCCGCCAGCCCGAGGGGCTTCGGGTGGGCAGGGGGGCGTGCGGCTCAGTGCTTGTGCTTTTTCGGCTTCTTGGTCTCGTGCTTCTTGTGCTTCTTGTGGGGCTTGGTCTTCTTGCCTATGACCTTCGCGGTTGACGTCGAGGTCGTGATCTTCCACGAGACCTGGGCGTCCGCGCTTGCGCCCGCGCCGGTGACGGTCACCACGAAGGTGTGATGTCCGCCGGGGAGGTTCTTGAAGCTTGCCTGGGTTGAGTTGCAGGTGGTGGCCTTCCCGTCCATCGTGCAGGTTGTCGAGGTGACCGGGCCGCTCTCGGTGTAGTGGATGATCGGACTGTTGACGAGTGACGAGGGGTTGCCCTCGATTGCGACGGCAACAGGGGCGGGAGCGCTCGGCGCAGTCCCGGTGACAACCTGCGTCAGTGACGCGGAGGATCCGAGCCAGCCGGTGGTGCCGGAGAAGGTGCCGGTGATGGTGTAGTTGCCGGGCTGCTCGAAGGGGCCGGTGCACGTGATCGCGAGCAGAAAGACTGTCGTCGCGACTGGTGGGCAGCCGGGGATTGCTTGGCCGTTCTCGGTGATCGACAGGGTGCCGCCGTTGAGCTCCGGGAAGAGAACAGCGCTGAGGGTCACGCTCTGGCCCACGGCCGCGGGATTTGGCGTGGCGTGGACGTAGACGGTGGTGAGAGCAGGGACCGTCGCGGTGGTGGCTGAGGTGGCGACCGCTGATCCGGTGGAGTTGTTGGCGGTGACCGTGACGGCGAGGCCGTAGTCCTGATCGCCCGTGGCGACTGTGTAGGTGCTGGAGGTTGCGCCGGCGATCGCAGCGCAGCTGCCCGCCACGCAGCGCATCCATTGGTAGTCGTAGCTCGTGGGGTTGTTGGACCAACTGCCCGTGGAGGCGGTCAGGGTGTCGCCCACCTGGGGGGCGGTGTCGCTGATCGCCGGGAGTGTCTGGTTGGCCGGCTGGGCCTCGACGATCGGGCTCGACGGGGGCGAGGTGACCGCGCTCGAGGTGCCGCTGGAGTTCGTCGCCGTGACGGTGATCTCGAGCGTGTCGCCGATGTCGGCGTCGGGGGGCGTGTAGGACTCGCCGGTGCCGCCGGTCGAGATGTTCGCGCAGCTGCCGCCGCCGGAGTCGCACAACGACCACTGATAGGTGTAGGAGGTCGGGAGCGCGGTCCAGACGCCCACGTCGGCTCCGACGGCCTCGGTGGCGACCGGAGTACCGGACACGCTTGGGGGCTCGGAAACGGCGGGGACGCCGCTGCCGAGGTTGGCGCCGGTGTAGGCGAGCAGCGTGCTGCCGGCCGGCACGATCAGCGTGTTCTCGCCCACACCCAGGCCGGTCAGCGGCTGAGCCGAGGTGCGCTCGTCGGGCGCGGGGATATCAACGCCGGTTGCGGTCGACCACGCGGTGCTGCCATCGGAGGCGTTGAGTGCGTAGAGCTCCCCGCTCGAGGACCCCTCGAACACAAGCCCTCCGTCGACAAGCGGAGCCGTATCGATATGGGAGTCGCCGCTAAAGCTCCACGACTGAGAGCCGAGCCCCCAGCCGGCAAACGCGTCAAGCGTGCCCGGACTAGCGGTGTAGAGGGCGCCGCCGCCGGCGGCCGGAGCGTAGGTAGACGCGAAGGTGCCGAGGTTGCTGCCGCTGCCGGCGGAGAGGATCACGTTGCCGCTCGCGGTGTCGCGAGCGAAGATCTCGCCGTTGGCGAGCACCGGCGTGGTGCCGTTGCCACCGCTGAAGCCGCCGTCGTGGTGCCAGATCACGGCACCTGTGTAGGGGTCCAGGTCGTAATCCTGGCCGCCGCCGTAGGTCACGTAGACGCCGGTCGCAGTGACGACCGGCGCGCTCTCATCGCCGCCCTCGACGTTGGTCTTCCAGACCAGGTCGCCGGTCTCCTCGGAAACCGCGAAGACGACGCCGCTGCCTCCGGCACCGCCCGCGTACACGAAGCCGTTGCCGACGCTCGGTGGGTTGGTGAACTCCGTCTCCCCGGGCAGGGTGACGCTCCAATCAGCCGTCCCGGTCTCGGCGTCATACGCCGTGAGCACCCCGCTGTTGTTTAGCGCGAAGACCCGGCCACCGTCGTACACGATCCCGGAAACGTTGTTGGCCCCACCGAGCGGCTGCGACCAGAGCGTCGCACCCGTGGCCTGCTCGATCGCGTACAGAGTCGTGCCGGAACCGCTCGCGACGTTCGCCGTGACGTACACAACGCCGTTGACGATCAACGGGTAGGAGATCGAGCCCGAAAGCGCCACCGACCACGCTTGGCTCAGCGGCGCCGTAATCGGATCGGCGGTCTGATAACCGTCGTGAGCCGGGTCAAGCTGATACGCCACAGCCTGGTCGGTGCTCGCGGCCCCAGCCGCGACCGGAACGAGCAGCAGCAGACCCGCCGCCAGCACGGCGGCTGCGGTCTGGCGGCGTGCGCATCGAAGCAGAAAGGTCATAGGGGAGCAGGGCCACCACGCACGCCCCCGACGCGAGTGCGACACCGCATTCATCGGCCCCGCGCGGCGGGCCCTTGAGACCGCCAGCAACTCCTGGACACTCAGCAACTACGTATCGAGCGCTGGCCCGGGGAGCACGGCAGCCGCGTGCGGCGACACCCGCGTGACGGCCTCACATGTCGCCCGAGAACCCGCTATGGCGTCGCGCCCCGGCGACGCACCCCGATGGGCGCGCGGCGAGGACCGATGCGCACCCCGCTCATGCGTGGATGACACAACGGTCTCTGCGACGCTCGCTTCCGCCCCCAAACCCGAGCGCTGAGCGCGATAGTGGAAACCAAGCGCCGTAGGGACTACTTCTCCGTTCACAGTCTGCTGCAGGGCCGCATGATCGCGGCTGCGGGTTACCTCCCCGCGGCCTCTACGCTCCGCGCCGCTTCTCCGACGTACTTCGCGCTCGGCCTGATCAGCCGCCCTTCGCGTTTCTGCTCAAGCACGTGTGCCGACCAGCCAGCTGTGCGCGCACAAGCGAACATCGGTGTGAACAGATCTGGGGGGATCTCTGCGAAGTCCAGGACCACGGCGGACCAGAACTCCACGTTGGTCGCCAGCACCCGGTCGGGGTGGCGCGCCTTCAGCTCCGCAAGCGCCGCTTCTTCGAGAGCCTCGGCGACCTCGACACGCTTGGCGCCAAGTTCGCGGGCGGTCCGCCGGAGCACCCGCGCGCGCGGGTCCTCCGCCCGGTAGACGCGGTGCCCAAAGCCCATCAGGCGTTCGCCGCGGTCGAGGGCGTCGACGACCCAGCGGTGGGCATCGCCTGTTGCCTCGACCTCGTCGAGCATCTTCAGCACCCGCGAGGGCGCCCCGCCGTGCAGCGGGCCCGAAAGCGCGCCCGCAGCAGCTGACAGCGCGGCAGCGACATCGGCTCCGGTCGAAGCGACCACCCGCGCCGTGAACGTCGACGCGTTCATGCCGTGCTCGGCTGCCGAGATCCAGTACGCATCGACGGCGCGCACACGCGCCGGATCCGCCTCGCCGCGCCACTCGATCAGGAACCGCTCGGCCGCCCCGGTCGCGGAATCGAGCGCCGCCGCCGGCACCCCCGGGGCGTCGCCCCCGCGGGCGGACTGTGCGACGAACGACAGCGCCGCGGCTGACACCCGGGCGAGGTCCTCGCGCGCCTGCGTATCGTCGATGTCGATCAGCTCCGAGAGTCCCCATGCGGCGCCCAGTGTCGCAAGCGCAGCCTGCAGATCGACCCGCACATCACCCGTGCGCAGTGGCAGCGCGACCTGATCTCCGAGCGCCAGCCCCGGCTCGAACTTCCCGTCCACCAGCAGGCTCCACACGCTCTCGTAGGGCACGCTCCCGACGAGTTCCTCGATGTCGACTCCGCGGTAGCGGAGCGCGCCGCCGTCGCGGTCCGGCTCGGCGATCTCGGTGGCGAAGGCTACGACGCCCTCGAGCCCCGATTTGACCTCGGTGTCCTCGTTCACTGCCTGCACTCTACGACCTGTGGCCCGACCTGTAGCCTCCGGGCCGGATGCCCGAAGACCTGATGTTCCGGCCGGTCGGTGAGCTCTCGACGCTCGTCCGTAGCGGCGAGCTGTCGGCGCGTGAGCTCGTCGCCCACTCGCTCGATCGGATCGAGGAGCTCGACTTGAAGCTCGGGGCCTTCATGCAGGTCGACCGCGACGGGGCTCTCGCCACCGCCGACGCGATCGGCCCTGGCGACGAGCGCCCGTTCGCCGGCGTGCCGATCGCGATCAAGAACAACCGCGCGGTCGAGGGGCTGCGGCTCACCAACGGCTGCAAGCTTCTTCGCGACTTCGTCGCCCCCTACGACCACAGCTCGGTCCGACGTCTGCGGGCAGCGGGGTTCGTGGTCGTCGGCACGACCAAGACCCCGGAGTACGGGATCCTGCCGGTCACCGAGCCGCTCGAGTACGGCCCAGCCCGCAACCCCTGGGACCCGACCCGCACGCCCGGGGGCTCCTCGGGCGGCGCTGCTGCTGCTGTCGCGAGCGGGATGGTCCCGATCGCCCACGGCAACGATGGCGGTGGGTCGCTGCGCATCCCGGCCGCCTGCACCGGACTCGTCGGCCTGAAGGCCGCACGCCACCGCATTTCGACGTCCCCCGACCTCGGCGCTTCGTCGCTCGTGATCGACGGGGTACTCACCCGCACCGTCGCCGAGACCGCGTCGCTGCTTGACCTCCTCGCCGGCTATGAGACCGGCGATGCCGCCTGGCTCTCGTTGCCAGCCGAGTCCTTCGCCGACACAGCGTCCAAACCCCAGGAAGGCCTGCGCATCGCGTACACCACGAGCCCGCCGATCGCGACCGCCCAGGTCGACCCGCTCTGCGCCGCTGCCGTTCCGCGCGCGTGCGCCATCGCCGAGTCGCTGGGCCACGCCGTCGAGGAGTTCGACCCGCCCTGGCAGGACGAGCAGCTGATCGACATGTTCCTGGACTACTTCGCCGTTGGAGTCGCGCTCGGCATGCGCTTCTCGGCGATCAACACAGGACGCGTGGCGCCTAGGCGGGACGACGTCGAGCGGATGAGCTGGGCGGTCTGGCTGCGCGCGAACCAGATCGACGCGGTCTCCTACCAGCTGATCGAGACCCAGCTGCAGGCGCGGATGCGGGCGCTCGTCGTGAGCCTAGCTCCCTACGACGCGCTGATCACCCCGGCGCTCGCGCAGCGGCCGCTGTCGCTCGGCTCACTCGACACCTCCGCCGCCGATGGCTGGGGCACGTTCCGCCGCTCGGGGGACTTCACGCCGTTCACGGCCGTCTTCAACCTGTCGGGTCTGCCGGCGATCTCGCTGCCGCTGTTCGACGGCGAGGACGGCCTGCCGCTCGCGGTTCAGGTCGTGGGCCGTCCCGCCGGCGAGGGCGAACTCCTCGCGCTCGCGGCGGCACTCGAGGCCGCGGCGCCCGTGCACACGCTGCGCCCGCAGATCAGCTGACGCCGAGGACGGAGGCGATCGTGCGCGGTTCGATGCCGAACCGCTCGACGTCGCTGCCGCCGCTGCTGGCCAGCATCGAGACCTCCATCAGCTCGGCCTCGTCCCAGGTAGCGAACGCGCTCTGGCCCATCAAGCGCTCGACGCCACGCAGCAGCTGGGCGACGACCGGCGTCGGTATGTGAAGCAGACGCCGGCGGCGCCCGAGCGCGCGCAGCACGAGCCGCACGATCTGCTCGTGAGTCAGCACCTGCGGCCCCGCGAGCTCGTAGCGGGCGTTACCGGCGGACGATCCGGCGAGCGCCCCCATCACGCAATCGGCGACGTCCGAGACCCAGATCGGCTGGAACTCGGCCCGACCGCGCCCGGAGAAGGGCATTACGCCCGGCAGCAGCGACAGCCGCGCGAGCAGCGTCATGTAGCGGTCGTCGGGGGCGAAGACGATCGACGGCGCGAAGACGATCGTGTCGAGGCCGCTCTCGCTGACGGCCTCCTCGGCGAGCGCCTTGGCGCGCAGCAGGCGCGCGCGGCTCTGCGTGCTCGCGCCGAGCGCGCTGAAGAAGATGAAACGCTCTGCGCCGGCTCGCCGCGCCGCGTCGACGAGCCGCCAGGTCGCGATGCCGGTCAGCTCCTCGATCGAGCCCTGCGGCTGGTCGCGGATCGCCGCCGCCAGATGGATCACCGTGTCGACGCCGCGCAGCGCGTTTCGAAACGACGGCGGGTCCGCGAGATCGCCGAGCGCGATCTGGACGCGGACGCGGTCATCGCCCAGTCGGCGCGGGTCGCGCACGAGGCAGCGGATCGGGATCCCAGTCGCGATCAGACGTTGGCGCAGGGCGGTTCCGATCAGTCCGCTCGCGCCGGTCAGCAGCAGCATTGATCCAGACTACCCCGCGTCGCTGCGGGGTCGCCGCATAGAATTGCGGCCGCCCTATCCCCGAAGACAGGACCTACGAGCCAATGGCCTATGTGATCGCCGAGCCCTGCATCGACACCAAAGACAACTCGTGTGTCGAGGTCTGCCCGGTCGACTGCATCCACCCGACGCCCGAGGAGCCGGGGTACGACGAGGTGCCGATGCTCTACATCGACCCCGATGAGTGCATCGACTGCGACGCGTGCGTGGAGGCCTGCCCGGTGGATGCGTGCTTCGCGGAGGACCAGCTGCCGGAGGAGTGGGTGAAGTACACGGCGATCAACGCGGAGTACTACAAGAACCGGTAGCAAGCCCTCACGCCGGAGCGGTGAAATACGCTGTTGGCGTGCCGCTCCCGCCGGTGCTAAGCAGGCTTCTGACGGCAGCAGGGCCGTCGGGCTTCGAGACGGCGCCCGCTGCCGCGTTCGCCGAGGCCGCCCGGGCGTTCACCGACGACGTGTCCATCGACGTGATGGGGTCGGTAGTCGCCCGTGTGCCGGGGAAGGTCCCTGGCACCCCGTCGCTCGCGGTCGTCGGTCATATCGACGAGATTGGCTTGATCGTCACCCATATCGACGACGACGGATTCCTTCGCTTCGCTGGCATCGGTGGCTGGGATCCGCAAATCCTGGCTGGTCAGCGAGTCCAGCTGGCCACCAAGGGCGGGACGGTGCCCGGCGTCGTCGGACGCAAGGCGATTCACCTGCTGCGCGACGAGGATCGCAAGCGGGTTCCCGAGTTGCGGGAACTGCACATCGACATCGGCGCGAAGGACGGCGACCAGGCCCGTGAAGCGGTCCGGATCGGGGACGTCGCCGTGATCGACGGCGAACCAGCCGAGATGCTCGCCAATCGCGTTGTCTCGCGCGCGATGGACAACCGGCTCGGGGCATTCGTCGCGCTTGAGGCAGCCCGGCTCGTGGCTGAGGCTGGTGGCGCTCCGGGCCTGGTCGCGGCCTGCGGCGTCGTGCAGGAGGAGATCGGCCTCCACGGCGCGCGAACCTCCGCCCACAGCCTGGCGCCGGATGTCGCCATTGTCGTGGACGTCACCCATGAGACTGGGGTCCCGGGGATGGACGTCAACGAGACCGGCAAGCATCGCTTCGGCGACGGTCCGGTGATCGAGCGTGGGTCCACGCTGAACCCGGCCCTGTTCGAGATGCTTCATGACACCGCCGAGCGCGAAGGAATCCCGTTCACGATTGCGGCCGCGGCGGGAGGAACCGGAACCGACGCCGACGCCATTCACTTCTCACGCTCCGGCATCCCGACGGGCCTGATCTCGATCCCGCTTCGCTACATGCACTCACCGGTCGAGATGGTCCAATGCGACGACATCGATGCCTGCGCGCGGCTGATCGCGGCGTTCGCGCAGTCGCTCACCGCGGAGACGTCTTTCGCGCGCTGACGCGACGGAGGCGGCTGTCTCTGCGCCGCCGGTCATTACCGACGTGGCGACCCGGTGATCCTGACGGCTCGGCGGCCCCTGCCGAGTACTACGCCGGCGCTGCTGCTTCGGCCATCGGCTGCTGCTCCGCCGTGCAGAAGGCGCAGCGGCGAGCGGCCTTGGGGATCTCGGAGAGGCACTCGGTGCAGGCGCGGGTGTCTGATTCGGGATCGGGGCGGCCGGCGGCTCGGCGGGCGGCCATGACGTTGAGCGGCTTGACGACGAAGAAGAAGATCGCGGCGGCGACGCTGAGGAAGGTGATCAGCGCGTTGATGAAATCGCCGTAGAGGAAGTGGCTGCCGTTGATCGTGAAGCTCAACGAGCTGAAGTCGGGGTTGCCGAAGATCATCGCGATGATCGGCGTGAGGATGTCCGCGACGAGCGCCTTGATCACGGCGCCGAAAGCGATGCCTAGAACGACGGCGATCGCGAGGTCGACCACGTTGCCGCGCGCGATGAAGTTCTTGAACTCGGTGAGGGTCGACTTCACGCGCTCAAGATAGACCGTCGCGGCCGGCCGCGGGGATTTATTGGGTCGACGAGAGGATGAAGAGGCCGAGGCAGGTGAAGGCCACCATCACCGTCAGCATCCAGTATTGTGAACGGGTCGCGTCGCGGGCGTCGCTGTAGAGCGTGAGCGCGCGGTCGTGGGCGAGTGTGAGGCCGGCGACGTGGCCGATGAGCAGCGCGGCGACTTGGACGTACCAGATCGCGTTGCCGCTGAGGATCGAGAGGTTCTCCTGGAAGTTGGCGGTGCCGAAGATGTTCGCGCCGACGCCGAGCGGGTCGGAGGCGAGCGGGATCAGCAGCTGCCCGGTGAAGGCGAGCAGCGAGAAGTAGTGCGCGAAGACGTAGCCGATCGAGATCGGCAGCAGCGTGTGGGCGAAGCGGCGGGCGAGGTCGTCGGCGCTGTAGCCGGCGCCGATCGAGCGCATCCCGAGCGTGCCGAGCCGGTACATGCCGCCGACGATCAGGACCATCACGAGCAGGCCGAGCGTGTAGGGCAGCACGTAGATCGCGGTGCCGATTGGCGAGAAGCCGATGCTCTTGAAGAGCGTGAAGAGGTGCGGGTAGAGCTGTAGCCAGACGGTCCCGTTGGAGAGGCCGTCGAAGCTCGTCGAGCCGATCATCACCGCGATCAGTGCGACCGTGCCGGGCAGCATCTCGAGGCCGAGCACGCCGACGAACGGCTTGCGGCGATGGATCCGCCCGTCCGCCCAGCGCAGCGGCGCCATCATCGCGAACAGGCCGAAGTAGACGCTGAAGCCGTCGGCGCGGTCGCTCCAGGTCTCAATCCCGTAGAGGCTCATGCCGACCAGCTGCACGGCGGCGTAGGCGAGCGAGAGAAACGCGAGCGTCTCGGGGTCCGTGCGCATCGTGGTGCTCGAGCACAGCTCGAGCCAGGCGAAGCAGAGGATCCCGAGCGCCGCGGGCCAGCGCCCGAGCCAGCTCGGGTAGGGCAGCGGCGCCGATCCCGGCCGCCCGCGCCGCGCGCGAGTCGCGATCCACGCGAGCGCGCGGGCGAACGCGCGCCACGGGTTGAAGGGCCGGAAGACATCGCCGAACAGCACCGACAGGAACGCGAGGCCGACCCAGAAGGCGACGTAGATGAAGGCGGGGGCGAGGTTGGAGTAGGGGAGCTGGGCGCCGGCGATGCCGGAGTACACGACGATCACGAACAGCGCGACCCCGATCGCGCCGCAGATCGGCTCGAGCAGCCGCGGGTAGCGCAGCCAGTCGCGCTCGCGCAGCGCCGCGAGCCGCGGCTCCGGCCACAGCGTCGCCAGCGCGACGAACGAGGCGACCAGCACGACCGCCGCCGCCCAGGCGAAGAGCCACTCCGGGATCGGCAGGTCGGTGGTGAGCTGGATGCCGTGGGCGCCTGCCGCCGCCGGGACCGCAAGCCCGGCGATCACGCCGCCGAGCGTGCCGAAGGCGAGACGGCGCCCCACGCTCACTGCTCCGCGGGGCCCTAGCCTGCCATTGGCAGGGCCATCCCGGCCGGTTCCGGTGAGACCGGTGGCCGGGGCGGCGGCGCGAGCGCGATCAGCCCGCGCGCGGCTTGGCGGATCGCCTGTGAAGCTGGGTCGTCAGGATCCTCGTTAACCAGCGGCAGGCCGGCGTCGGAGGCCACGCGCAGCGGCATCGTCAGCGGCACCTTGCCGAGCAGCGGCACGTCGAGCTCATCGGCCAGCGACTGGCCGCCGCCCTCGCCGAAGATCTGGTAGCGCTCGCCGTCGGGTGTGACGAAGCCGGCCATGTTCTCGATCACGCCGGAGATCTCAAGCGACACCTTGTGGGCCATCTCGGCGGAGCGCCGCGCGACCTTCTGGGCGGCCGGCTGGGGCGTCGTGACGATCACGAAGGTCGCCTGCGGAAGCAGCTCGGCGAGCGTCATCGAGACGTCGCCGGTGCCGGGCGGCAGGTCGATCAGCAGGAAGTCGAGTGCGCCCCAGTCGACGTCCTCGAGGAACTGCTTGAGCGCCTTGTGCAGCATCGGTCCGCGCCAGACGACGGCGGAGTTCTCCTCGGGGAGGAAGAAGCCGATCGACATCACCTTGATGCCGCGGGCGTCGAGGGGAATGATCTTGCGCTGCGCGGAGACCGAAGGCTTCTGCGCGCCGAGGCCGAGCATGCGCGGGATCGAGTAGCCCCAGACGTCGGCGTCGAGCACGCCGACGCGGCGGCCCTCGGCCTGCAGCGCGGCGGCGAGGTTCGCGGTCAGCGTCGACTTTCCGACGCCGCCCTTGCCCGAGCCGATGCAGACGACGTTCTCGACCTGTGCGAGCGCGCCCTCGGGCAGCGCGCTGCGCCCGAGCGTTGTGCGCAGCGCCGCCTTCTGCGCGTCGTCCATGACGTCGAAATCGATGGTGACCGAGCGCACGCCCTCGAGGCTCATGACCGCGTCGCGGACCGAGCTCTGGAAGTGGCCGCGGATCGGGCAGCCGGCGGTCGTCAGCGTGACCGTGACGGAAACGTCGCCGTCGGGGCCCTGGTCGATGCGGCGAACCATGTCGAGCTCGACGATCGAGCGGTGGAGCTCGGGGTCGATCACGACCTCGAGCGACTTGCGGATCTCCTCGACGGTGGGCACGCGCCTATTCTCGCAGAGAGGGCCGGAGGCGGCGGCGAGGCGCCCCGCTCGGCTACAGTCGCAGGCGATGCTCCCGTTCGATGAGGTCGGCAGCGGGCCGGTGATCGTGCTGCTGCACGCCGGCATCGCGGACCGCACGATGTGGCGCGAGCACCTCGAGCCGCTCGCGGCCGCGGGCTACCGCGTGCTCGCCGTCGACCTGCCCGGATTCGGCGAGGCGGCGATCGAGGAGGGGCTGCAGGCCCCGTGGAGCGATGTGCTCGCCACGCTCGATGGGCTCGGGATCACCCGCGCGGCGCTGGTCGGCAACTCCCTCGGCGGCGCGGTCGCGATGCGGATCGCGCTGATCGCCCCGGAGCGCGTGTCGGCGCTGGTCCTGATCTCAGCGCCCCCGCCCGTCATCCAGGACCCCTCGGCGCAGCTGCAGGCGGCCGGGGAGGCTGAGGATGCCGCGCTCGCGCGCGATGACCTGGACTCCGCTGTCGAGGCGATCGTCAACGCGTGGACGCTGCCCGACGCTCCGGCCGCGCTGCGCGAGCGCGTCGCCACGATGCAGCGCCGCGCCTTCATCCTCCAGAACGCGACGCCGAACGTCAGCGAGGCGCCCGACCCGCTCGCCGAGCGCCTGCAGGCGCTGTCGGAGATCACGGTGCCGACGCTGGTGGCAGCCGGCGAGCGCGACATGCCGGACTTCATCGAGGGCTCGATCGACATGGCGGGCGTGATCCCCGGTGCGAGCCACGCCCTGATCCCCCACGCCGGCCACCTCGCGCCGCTCGAGACGCCCAACCTCTTCCAGAAGCTGCTGCTCGACTTCCTCGCGGTCCATCCCTAGGCTGAGCCGATGGCCCTGCGCGAGGTGGAGGGACCGGCCGGCGCTCCCTGGGAGCGCGCGCTCGGCGGTGCACTAGACGCGCTGGTCGTCGAGTCGGAGCTGCTCGCCGGCAACGCGCTCGGGGACCCGGCGCGGCGGCCGCTCTACGTCTACCGCCCGCCCGGGTCCGGTCACGCGCAGCTGCCCTCGATCTACGTGATCCAGGGCTACACCGGCCAGGCCGACATGTGGCTCGGGCGGACCGCGTTTGAGCCGACGTCGATCGAGCGCGTCGACGCGCTGTTCGCAGACGGCGGCTTTCCGCCCGCGATCGTCGTCTTCGTCGACGCCTGGACCTCGCTCGGCGGCTCGCAGTTCCTCAACTCGACGAGCACCGGCCGATACATGGACTACCTGTGCGATGAGATCGTGCCGTTCGTCGACAGCCGCTACCCGACCGCCGCAAGCCGCGAGCACCGCGGCATCGCCGGCAAGTCCTCGGGCGGCTATGGGGCGATGGTCGTGCCGATGCTGCGCCCGGACGTGTTTGGCGCGTTCGCCTCGCACTCCGGCGACGCTTTGTTCGAGGTCACCTACCTGCCCGAGTTCCGCCAGGTGGCGCGCATGCTGCGCGACCGCTTCGAGGGCTCCTACGACGTCCTGCTCGAGCGCTTCGCGGCGGCCGACCACCTCGAGTGGGGGCTCTACGGCGTGTCGCTGGAGATGTACGGCTATGCGTGTGCGTACACGCCTGACCCGCAGCGACCCGGGCACCCGCTGCTGCCGTTTGAGATCGCGACCGGGCGGCTTGTCGAGGAGGTCTGGGCGAAGTGGCTCGAGCTCGACCCGGTGCGGATGGTCCCGCGCCACGGCGAGGAGCTCGCGAGCATGCGGCGGATCCACCTCGAGGCCGGCCGCAGCGACGAGGCCTACCTCGATCTCGGCGCGCAGGCGGTCTCCGACGAACTGACGAAGCTCGGCATCGAGCACACGTTCGAGCTCTTCGACGGCCGCCACGGCGGCCTCGCCTACCGCTATCCGGCCGCGATCCGTGAGCTGGTGATGGCGCTCGACTGAAGCCGACTCGCCCTAGCCGCCGGCCTGGGATTGCAGGAGGCGGTCGGTGTTGCGGTCCGCGGCGCCGGCGAAGTAGCGGTCGAGCACCCGGGCGAACAGGGGCTCCTGCGGTGCGGCGCGCATGAAGAGCGTCATGCTCGACTGCAGCTTCTGCGCATCGATCGGGCCGAGGATCTCGGTCGCGCTGAGCACGCGAGCAACGAGGATGGTCTGCGCGCACTCGAGCAGTCGCGGCCCGAGCTGCGGGTGCTGCAGATAGGCGGCGGCTTCCGCCAGTGAGGCAATCGCGTAGCGGCGCGAGGTCTCGCTCTGCCCGAGCCCGGCGATCTGCGGGAACACGAACCACATCCAGTGGCCGGCCTTGCGTCCTGCGCGCAGTTCGGCGAGCGCGCGCTCGTAGGTGCCGCCGGCGTCCTGGGCCGCGCGGAATCGCGCGAGGTCGTAGGGGTCGCCGTCAGCCATCAGCAGCTTGAACGGTAGCGCGCTCACGCGCGTGTCTCGGCCCCGAAACGACCCCTTAAAGACCTCCGGGACG
>Ga0182024_10008906_pt1 | contig 20962 bp, 14 predicted proteins | sample P32metaG_FD_120480 | JGI IMG/M metagenome (GOLD analysis project Ga0182024, IMG submission 120480) | Permafrost microbial communities from Stordalen Mire, Sweden - P3-2 metaG (Illumina Assembly) | ecosystem: Environmental > Terrestrial > Soil > Wetlands > Permafrost | place: Sweden: Stordalen...
AACCTTCTCGGGGGGAACGGTTACTTGACGCCCGAGCAGCGAAGCGCGATTGAGCAACTCTTCCTGCGTTATGGCAAGGGAGTGGGCAGCTTCGTCCTGGCCCGCGTCGGCGATCCGGAGCTGGCGGAGGAAATCACGGCCCGCGTCTTTTTGACCGTGGTCCGCTCTTACCACCAGTTGCGGGACTCGGCCGTGGGCTGGCTTTGGTCGATCGTGCGCAGCGAGCTGGCCCGGCACTTTCGCGATCGCAGCGGCCATGTATTGGCAAACGGAAAATTACCCGCCGCGATCGAATCGCCGATCGATCAAATGATGCGGCGCGAAACGGAGGCCGGCCTCAAGAACGCGCTCGCCAAGCTTTCCGGGGAGCAGCAGCAGATCGTGGGCATGAAGTTTTTTCTCGGGCTGCGCAATCAGGAGATCGCCCTGGCCACGGGTTTATCGCCGAGCAATGTCGGCGTCACGATTCACCGGGCCCTCAAGGAATTGCGTGATTTGCTGGGTGGGGACCGGTTTGTAACCGGTCCGAATGTGGACCGGTTGCGAACCGGTCCCCACGTGAAAGAGGAGATCGCACCATGAACACGTCGCAACCTCCATCGGACGATCTGATGGCCGATTGGCCCGCCGATCCGGACAACGAAGCCCTGGCCCAGTTCGCGGCCCAGCTGCAGAAGATGCTGCCGGAGATGGCGCCGGGCTCGCTGGAGCAAGTGCAGCGCAGAATGTGGGGACCGGTTTCCAACCGGTCCGCGCTGAGCATCAAGATCACGCCGGGCCGGTTGGCGATGGCCGCCGGCATCTTGCTCGCGGTCGGCATCGGCGGCTATTTCACCTTTCGTTCCTCCGGGCTAATCGCCCCATTGCCTCCGTTGGCCCACAACGCGCCGTCGCCCGATGAGGCACCGGTGGAGGACGTGTTCGAGGTCGAGATTGCTGGACCGGGCGCCCCGACGGTCCCGGAAAAGGCGCTGCTGCGAATCGATGATTATCAAACGTTGTTCATGGACTAATGTCGTCCTCACGCGGAGAGCGTGTGATTTTTTTGGCGAGCCGAGCCCCGTAAGGGGCCGGATTTGCGAGACCGCGTTAGCCGGGCCCCGGCCCCTTACGGGGCTCGGCTCGCCAATTGCTCACGAGGTGTGTGAGGACTCATCGGGAGAATTCCCATGTCTCGATCCCGCGCGTTACTCACGCTGTTGTTCGCTGCCGGCTGGCTCCATGGCCAGACCACCCCCGAAACGCCGGACGCCGCCGCCCAGCGTTTCGTCGAGCAAAAACCGAGCGCCATGCGCTGGCTCGGCCTGGCCGAGATGAAACGCGCCGCCGGATCGCGCGGCGAAGCCAACCTGGCCCTGGCCAGGGCCGTGCAATCCTCGGCCAAGCCAGCCGATGCCGTCGCGATCCACGAACTGCTCTGCTGGAACCTGCTGCCCGTCGGCCCCGCCAACCGCCTTGACTTTCGCCGGCAACTGGCCAAGCTCAAGGAAACCGGCGACGGTCCCTGGACCTTTGTTTTCGACCTTGTCCTCGCCGCTTCCGAGCGAGACAAAGAAGCCCTTGCGCAAGCCGCGCTGAAGCCGGACCAACAGCTTCCGAAGTCCTTCCCGCCGGTCGCCGCCGAGAAAGCGCATCTGGACTTGCTCCGCGAACTCGGCTGGCCGCGCGGCAAAGCGGGACTTGCTGTCCTTGGTGCGCGCGACTATGGGCCGCTGCATGCCTTGCGCGATCTCGATCGCCGGCTGACGCGCGAAGCCGAGTTTCTTCGCGAAGACCATGGCAAGAGCGAGGCCGCGACAGTTATCAAGCTCCGCGATCGCTTACGGCAGACTTATCTGCACGCGGGCCGTAATCTGGTCGAACGCCTCTTCGCCCTGAACCTGCTCGGCGAAACGCGCGAACGCGACGCCCTGCTCGCCAGGGCCAAGGCCGTCGGCTACTTGAACAATCCCAAGATGTTGCAGGAAACGTTGGATCGGCTTCGTGAGGAACAGGCCTGGTCCCTGATTGAACGCCTGCTGGCCAGCGAAGTCGCCGTCATCGAAGCGCCGCCCGACCTGACGCCGTTGCAAGGAACGCCGGTCGCGCGCATGAAGGTGTGGGCCAGGAAAAAGTCGGGCAGCGCCTACGAAGGGGCGGTGACGGTCAAGCTCGGCGAACCACCCGTGTGGTTTTCTTGCGAGCGCCTGGACGTGAGCATGACAAAGGCCAGGACCAAGCTTTCGGGTTCCGAAACCGTGCTCGTGCATGGCATCGATGCCTATCCCGGCGGCATCTCGGCCGAGAGCTTTGTCTACCACTGCGAAACCGGCGAACTGGTGTGCAGCGGCGACGTCCGTCTGGCCGAGGCGAATGGAACTCGCACGTTCCGCAGCTGTACCCTGGGCCGAACCGGCGAGCTGCTCGCCCAGGAAAGTCTGCTGACCGATTTCGCGAAGACCAAAGACATTCCGGCCCGACTCGAGCTGCTCAAGAAGATCGCCAAGGTGTACGACGATGACGAGCTGCCGGGCGAGGTTCGCTATCTGCTGGCCCTGAGCCTGCTGCGTCCGCATTTGACCTGGCACGCACCCTATTTGCCGCCGCCGCTCGATATTCGGGAGAAAGTGTTAAGGGAATCCAAGTCCGCGGAGCTTTCGCGAGATGAAGTCGCCAAACCTTGGCAAGAAGCGATGGGCGGCAAATCCGTCGGGGCCGAGCCGTGGATGTGGCCCGATGTGCCGGGCAAGCTGCTGGACAAATATCGCCAGGACCTGGCCACCTGGAACCGGGCCAACCTTGATCTCGGCGAAAAGGCCAAGGATCGCCCCAAGGCTTCCGCGTTCTTCTGGCGATTACGCGATCCCAAGCATCCGGAACTCACCCGCATCGTCAAGCTGCTCGAAAGCAGTGCCAACGCGCACGCCTGGCGCTGGCTCGCCGAGATCCAGCGCAACAACACTGTCGTCACGTTCGACGTTCCCGGCGGCGGCTCCGTGGGCAAGGACCTGCCGCTCGTCGTCGATGTCCGCAACGGCGACAAGCTCTCGTTCAAGCTCTATCATGTGCAACGACCCGAGGACCTCGTCTGGACCTGCGATCGCATCGGCAGCGATTTCATTTTTCGCGATCACGGCTTGCAGCACAGCGACGAACTCAAGGAAGTGATGAAGGCGTTGGCCAAGAGAGCCTCGGAACGCGACCAACGGAAGATCGTGCAGCCATCCCTGAAAATGCCGGAATTCAAGCCCCAGGCGATGGTGCATCAGTGGGAGGTCGCTGTCAGCGAATTGAAGACGCTCCAACGCTGGCGCTGGGGCCGTGGACACCGCTGGGATGACTGGGACGACCGGCACAGCGATGATGCCGACGCCTCGTATTTCGACGACGATTGCAGCCGGTTTCGGGCTCGTCTCGACAAGGACTATCAGCCAGGGGAAACGCAGCCGAGCTCCTGGCAATGCGACCGGATCGTCCAGGTTCCCGGCAAGGCTTTGGCCAAAGCGGGGGCATACATCCTGGCGGCGGAATGCAATGGCCAGACCGTTTACGTGCCGGTCGTGATCGATCCCGTGAGCCTGACGCTGCGTCGTTGCCGGGACGGCGTCTTTGTGCTGGCCAGCGATAGCGAAGGGGCCAAACCGCTGATCGGGGCGACGGTGCATGGCAAGGGCCTGCTCGGCCAGGCGGTCACGGACAAGGAAGGGGCCGCGTTTGCCCGCATGTTCGCGGCGGGCGAGCGGGCCGTTGTGCTGCATCATGAGGGGCGCTACGCCATCGGTGGCTTTGGCCGCGTGTTCGAGGGCATCTATCAATCGGAATGGGAAAGGGACCACTGGCGCTGGCATCGCGGTGGGCTGCGGGATATTTCCGTGGCGAAACAAGACCAGGCCGAGGCCGCGGTTTACGGCGATGGCCACGTGGTCGCGGCATACACCGATCGGCCCAGTTATCGGCCGGGGCAGAATGTGCATTTCAAGCTGATCGTGCGCAAGCTGACCGCGCAACCGGACGCTAAGCCGCAAGCGGCGGGCTTTCGCGACGAGGACTTCGACCTGGCCCGCAACCTCGCCCTGCCCGACAGCAAACGGCCCGTGGACTTTGCCGTGCTCGATCCGAAGGGTCGTGAGGTGGCGTCCGGCTCGCTGACCGTGAACGACTTCGGCACCGCGGCGGGCACGATCGCCCTCAATAGCGAGACGGCTCTCGGCAACTACTCGCTGCGTTTGACCGTGGCCGGGTCGAGCCGGCTCGTGCCGCACGTGTTCGCGGTCAAGCACTATCGGCTGCCCAACTTCGAGATCGACATCACCGGCGTGCCCGCCAAGGTCAAGGAACCCAGGGAGATTCCCGTCCTGGTGACGGGCCGATACTACTTCGGCAAACCCCTGGCCGGCGGCAAGGTCGAAGCCCGCCTGGTTCACGCCGATCGCTTTGCATCGCTGGCCACGGTTGAAGGCGTCATGAAGGACGACGGCACCGTTGAACTCAAACTGGAGCCCGGCCGAAAACTGGCGGCCGGGAAGTACCACATCATTTGCAGCGTGACCGATGACAGCGGCCGAACCGTGAGCAAGTCCGTCGCCATCGACATCGAACGCGACGGCCAGACAATTGCCGAGGCCACGACCGAATTGGCGAAGTTGCCGCGCTTCGTGCCGATGGGCAAGGAGTTTTCGGTGCCGACAATGGCCAAGTACATTATCGCGATCGATGCCCTGGATAAAGCCCGGCGTTTCGCGGCCAGGAACGGCATCGCCATGGTCAACCTGCCCGATTGCGGCTGGTATCGCCTGACCACATCGACGGCCAAGCGCGGCCAGCGGAAAGACGGCGACGACGACGCGGATGAGGTCGATCTATTCGCCTATGGCGGCAACATGGAACCCAGGGAGTTCGAGCCGCGCGATCGGCCCCGTATGAGGGGACGCCATCGGGAGGATGAAGGCCCGCGCTGGGTCAACCTGAGCGACTTCAACCAGGAGGAATCGCAAAGCCTGTCGCGCTACGAAAACCCCGATCAGCATTTGCTGGCCCTGTTTGACCGCCGGCACGTCCAGGTCGGCGACAAGCTGCGAATTTTGGTCTACGCTCCGTACAAACGGGCCCGCCTGCTATTTACGATGGAAGGCCGGACGGTGCTCGATTACTTCGTGACCTGGACTCCTCAGGAGCCGGGCTGTTATCACGTCATCGAGATTCCCGTCAAGGAACGCATGCTGCCCAATTTCTACTTGCAAGGTCGCATTATCGCGGGCCAGGAGCGGCATAACCTGGAAGCGGCCAAGAAGGGGGCCAAGGAGGCCGAACTGAAGGAATTGGCTAGAGAAGAAGACGGCCTCGATCTGCGCTGGTGCCGCATCGACGTGCTCGATCCCCACCGCAAGCTGGGCAGCGACAAGCTCAAAGTCCAGATCGACACGGACCGCACCGGCTATCGGCCCGGCGATGAGGTCAAGGTCCGCCTCAAGGTCACTGATCTCGACGGCAAACCGCGTGACGCTGAGGTGTCGCTCGGTGCCGTGGATGAAAGCGTTTACACCTTCGGCGAGGATAACGTCGCTTCCCTGTCTTCGTTCTTCGCCTCGCCGCGTGAAGAGCGCCGCTTTTATCCCAAGGCGTGGCGCAGCAGCCTGGGCAGGAAGTGGGACGCGAGGGTGCAAGAGCAAGCGGCGAAGGATCTGGCCATGGCTATGAAGGCCCTGGAGGACCTATCGGTAAAGCAAGGGGAAGCAAAACAAGGCGAAGCCCTGGAGTCTCTCGCAAAGGGCGACAGCGTGAGTCTGCGCGATCGCGCGTTGCCGCTTCCTCTGCTCGGCGGTGAAATGCCCATCGGCCAGATTCCGCTGGCCCGTATGCGGCTCGACTTCCGCGAAACCGCCACCTGGCAGCCGCAACTGCGCACCGGGCCCGATGGCCTGCTGGCCACGTCGTTTCGGCTGCCCGATTCGCTGACCAAATATCGCCTGACCGCCGTCGCCCTGACCAAACAGACCGAACTCGGCGTCGGCCTGAGCCATGTTCAAGCATCGATGCCGCTGGCCGTGCAGGTGGTGCTGCCGCGTTTCGCCGTCGAAAAGGACAAACTCCTGGCCGTCGGTCTGGTGCACAACAACACGGCCAAAGAGCGCACCTGCCAGATCCGCTGGGACATCCACGGCGCCCGCCCCGGCCAGCCCTCGCCCTTGCCGCTCGAATGGCGCATGGAAACCGTCGGCGACAAGAAGATCGGCCGTGCCCGCATCGTCATCCCCGCTCACGGCACGGCCAAGGTCGGTCTTTGGCTCTCTCTCGAAGAGATCGGCACCGCCACCATTGCCCTTTCCGCGACTGATGCGAAGGATGCCGACGCCGAGACGCGCACGCTGCCGGTCCATCCGCTCGGCCGGCACCGTGACGTCGCCGCCAACGGCATCCTCAAAGTCCCCCAGGCCGATGGCAAAGAGCCGCTCAAGGGTTTTAGCCACGAGGCCCGTGTGCAGCTCCCGGCCGGGTTTCACGCCGAGCAGCTCAACCTGAGCATGAGCTGCACCGACGTCGCCCAGTCGCTCGACGGCCTCGGCTACCTCGTCGATTATCCCTATGGCTGCGTCGAGCAGACGATGAGCCGGTTTTTGCCCGCCGTCATGGTCAAGCACGCCATTCAGCGGGCCCCCGTGACGTTGCCGCCGGACATTGCCCTCAAGCTGCCCGATGTGCTGAGCAAGGGGCTAACGCGTCTCTACGGCTTCCAGCATGCGGATGGCGGCTGGGGCTGGTGGGAGAAAGACGCGACCAACGACGGCATGTCGGTCTACGTCGTCTACGGCCTGGCCCGCTGCCGCACGACCGGCACTGTCGTCGATGCCGCTGTTTTGCAGCGCGGCTGCGACTTCCTGCGCCAACGGCTGAAAGACGGCAACATGTCCCATGCCCTGACCGCCCGGGCGTGGCATGCCCTCGCTCTGGCCGGGCAGACCGACAACAAGCACCTGGACAAATGGGCTCGGCAAGCACTCGTCCAGAAGCACGAGCCGGACGACCGCTGTAACCTGGCCCTCGCCTGCCGGGCCGCGAACCTGAACGAACTGGGAGAGCGGCTCTGGTCGAGCTTGAAAGATTGGGAGCCGGAATCGACCGAGAAAATCAGCCTCAAGCTGACTGCGCAGATCGCGCACTCATCTACGTGGGAAGATTGCCGGCACAGCGCCCAACGGTTGCTGGCCCGGCGGAATGGCGGCTACTGGGAGCATACCAAGGCCACGTCGGCGGCCGTCGAGTCCTTGGCCGAGATGCTGCGTTATGTGCCGCAGCGAGCGGTGGTTCGCCGGGTGCAAGTCTGGCTGAACGGCAAATCGGTGCTCCATATCAACGATCCTGCGGAGCTGAAGTTGCTCGTCTATCACTTGCATCTCGCCGCCGGGCAGCTGCCGCGCGGCGAAACCATCGACCTGCGCCTGGCCGCGGATGCCAGCGAACCTGTCCACTTCGCCCTCTCGGCGAGCGGCACGCAGCGCATGGACAAGCTGCCGCCGACCGGCGACCGGATCAAGGTGAACCGCAAGCTGGAGACGCTCGAGGGCAAGCCGATCACCGGGCCGGTGAAAGTGGGCCAGGTGTTTCGCGTCCGTTTGATAGTAGACCTGGCACAGGGAGAGGACTTTGTGCACATCTTGGACCGCCGACCCGCCGGCTGCGAGTTCGCCGATGAACGCATCGATGGGGTTGCGGCGCGAACCGCCGCCCATCGCGAATTCCGCGACGACCGCGTGGGCGTCTTCCACACTCGTTTGGACGCGGGCCGGCATGAGCTGATCTATTACCTGCGGGCGGAGACGCCGGGAACGAGCCATTTGCTGCCGGGGTGCGCCTATCCGATGTACAGCGATCAGATTCGTGGAGAGACAGGAGCGCACGCGATCGAGGTCGAGTAGTGTAGTGGTTTTTTGGCGAGCCGAGCCCCGTAAGGGGCCGGGTTAACCCAAATTAACCCGGCCCTTACGGGGCTCGGCTCGCCAGTTGCTCACGCGGAGCGTGAGGACTACACTCCGCACAGCGAGCGGGCTATCATTGCCGTGTGAGGCAACAGCCATTCTCTCCGTGTGAGGGCATCCGACCATGAGTACCCCTGCGCCAGCGATCAAGCATGGCATGTTCATCATGCCGTTCCACGACCCCGCCAAGCCGCCGGCCCAGTGCCACGACGAGGACCTGGAGCTGATCGTGCGGGCCGAGGCGCTGGGCTTCAGCGAGTTCTGGATCGGCGAACATCACACAATGAAGTACGAGAACATCGTGATGCCGGAGATCTTCATCGCCCGGGCCATCGGCGAAACGCGCACGATTCGCCTCGGCCCCGCTCCGGTCTGCCTCAATCAGCATCATCCCGCCCACGTCGCGGCCCGGCTGGCGTTTCTCGATCACCTGTGCAAGGGCCGGCTCAATCTCTGCTTCGGCGCCGGCAGTGTCACCGCCGATCAGGAACTCTACGGCGCCGACCCGAAAAACGCCCCCGCCATGGTCGATGAGGCGCTCGATATGATCCTCAAGCTCTGGTCGTCCGATCCGCCGTACGAAATCGAGGGCAAGTTCTGGACGATCCGGCTCAAGAAAAACGTGGACACGGAAACGAGCATCGGCTTTATCCCTCGCCCTCTGCAGCAGCCGCACCCGCCCATCGCCATTCCGGGCATGAGCCGCAATTCGCCGAGCATGCGGATGGCCGGGCGGCGCGGCTATGCTCCCTTTGGCCATTGCCTCGTCGCGGGCAACGTCCTGGCCGATTTGTGGAAGACCTACGCCGACGGTGCCCAGCAAGCCGGCCGCGAACCACGCCGGGCCGACTTCAAGGTGGCCCGCTCCATCTTCCTGGCCGACACCACGGCCGAGGCGGTGCGGCGCGCCCGGACCAACTCGCTGGGCCGTAACTACGAGTACATCGGCCGGCTCTTCGATAAGGGACTGGGCCGCAAGATCTACAAACGCGACCTGGCCATGAGCGACGCCGACTGCAATCTCGACTTCTTGATGACCGAGCAGATCATCGCGGGCAGTCCGGATGAAGTTCTCCGCCGGCTGCAGCGGCTGATGGAGGAGACCGGGCCGATCGGCACGCTGGTGCTGATGAGCTACGACTGGGATGACAAGCCAAGCTGGCTGCGCAGCATGGAGCTGTTCGCGCGCGAGCTGATGCCGGCGTTGAACAAAGTGCAGTCCTCACGCTCCGCTAGAATAAAGACACCCTGACAACCGATTGATAATTCCAAGACGAAAGGAAGTCACCATGCCGAATGCAATTCCCGTGGCCGTCGTCACCAACGCGGACGGCACCCATCTGGAGAATTTTCTGCCGTCGCTGGCCAGCATCGAGGAGGTGGAAGCCGTCGCCCTGGTCGATCCGTCGGGGACCAAAACGGCCGAGGCCCGCAAGGCCCTGGGCAACAAGCTGCGTCAGGTCTATGCGAATGCCCCGGCCATGTACAAGGAATTTCGGCCGGCGCTGGCCCTGATCAGCCTGGAGCCTCGGCTGTCGCCGCCCGCGATCGATGCCGCCCTGGACGCGAATTGCCACGTCCTGTCCGAGAAACCGGGCTGCGTCCGCGCCGAGGACTTCGCCCCGCTGGTTCGCAAGGCCCAAATGCGGCATCGCCATTTGATGCTCGTCATGGCCAACCGCTCGCACGCGCCGGTGCAGGAGGCTCGCCGCATCATTCGCAAGGGGCTGCTGGGCAGGATTTACGGCGTCGAGATCCACATCGTCGCCGATCAAACACGCCTGACCCGGAAAGAATATCGTGAAACCTGGCAGTGCATCAAGGAGCGTGGCGGCGGCGGCCATCTCGCCTGGTTCGGCATCCTCTGGCTCGATCTCGCCCTGTACGTCACCGGCTTACGCGTCGAAGCCGTGTCGGGTTTCACCGGCGTCGTCGGCGGCCAGCCCATCGACGTTGAAGATGCCGCAGTCATGACGCTGCGCTTCAACCGCCGTTGCTTCGGCACCATGACGTCGGCCTATTACCTCGACCGCGGCGTCCAATCGCACATCCAGATCTGGGGAGAGCACGGCTGGTTGAAACTGGCGACCGTCGAAGAGCAACCGTTGCAATGGTACACCACGCAGGGAATGAAGGAGCCCCGCGTGCAGGAGTTCGTCTATCCGCGCGGCCAGCGTGGCTATACGCCGTTTCTCCGCTCCGCGGTGCGCGCCGGCGCCGGCCTGGAAGATCCGCCCATGAACGCGGATGAGTGCCTCGCTCTTCTGCAAACGATCTATGGGTTTTATCGGGCGGCACAAACGGAGCGGGTGCATACGCTGGGAAAATGAGGGGCCCCGCCAACTAGACTCGGAGTTCCTCGAGCCGAACCGGTTCCACAGCGAATAGTCCTTTGGATTTCTTGAAACACATGCGATGGACAAAATTTGCCATGCTGTCTGACGGATCGACGGACTCCCATTGAATTCGGCTCAATGTATCCCGAGGGATCAAAACTGAGAGCACTGGCTTCTGCTCAAGATAGCCCGTTTGCGTGTTAAGTATCTCGCCAAGAGCGGTAACGATCACGATTTTGACCGGGAGTAAGGCGAATAGCTCACGTGCCACTCGAAGCACACACCCACAAACGTAGGCTTGGTAAATCTCGTAGAACCGCGTCTTTGGCATGGGCTTGACAGATAGCTTCCCGTTCTTCAATTGAGAATGAATCTCCGAAGGAATCGCCTTTTCACCGTTGATGTCTAATTCAACTTGGACCACCGTACGATTAGGGACAGTGAACCGGATCGAAGAACCCAAAATCGTCAAGTCACCAAACGGGCTCGTCTCGCGAATCGCCTCGGTATAGGCGCTGACATCCCCTTTGAGTATCCTCGCGGCGAATTGGCGAGAGTTCTCCCAATCGGCTTTGGAACCTTGATAGTCCTTGAGCGCCTGATGATAGTCCCGCTTGTCCCTGAGCCGTGACTCCTCGACAGCCTTTTGCAGTGATTCTCGCTTTGCTTGCGTCTTCCGAAAGAGTCGGTCCCAGATGCTCGGGCGGTACCTTTCCAATGCCCGTCGGGCGCCTTGCTCGTAAACGTCCTCTCGAGCAGGGACCGAAGGGCACGGCGCCGTCTGGATTGCATGCCAGTCCCATTCCGATCCGCATTCCTTGTGGACGGACGTCAGCAGCTCCATCCGGTTCTCGTACAACTCGACTTCATACCTGACCTGCTCGAAGTCTTGCATCCGAGCGTCCAGGGTCTGCTGCTTTTCAAGGGCACGTTGACGGCGGTGTGCGTCGCGCTCGGCCTGGCGCGAAGCTGCTTGGATATCACGTAGAATGCCACGCCAACCCATCGCTCGCCCTCCGTTTCAATACGGCTAGTCATTTAGCAACACTGCGAGTTAGCTGGATGCCGAAGTCATGGGCTGTCTTCTTGATGGTAGGCGGGCCGCCGAGCGGTGGCTGCGGATGCGGGTATTCCAGCAACCTCGGAGCACTTGCAACGGCGCCGGGCCGCCCAATTACGGGCTGTCTTCTCGATAGTAGGAGCCGCGCTCGATGACCAACGTTTCTTCATCGGCATGGAACTTGACTTGGAAGGCGAATTCGTGTTCACGTCCTAGCGTGTAAGGATCGCGTCGGGTAAGGTAGGTCATCATGCCAACGAATGGAGTCGTGCCACGGATCAAGTTGTGCTCCGGATCGTTGGGAAGCACCCGGGAGAGATGAAGATAGACTTGCCGCATGATCTCATCGGGTAATGCCCACACGCGGATCTGCTCATTCGCCATGCGGGTTAGCCTTGTCCTCTTGTAGGGCATGGTTCCACCTTCGCCGGCTATTGCACGCGCTCGGGATACTCCTGAAAGCTCCTGCGCCATGTGGCAACGTCCGTGCCCGCGATTTGAGCGAATGCCTCATCAATGTCGATTGTTTCGCCTTGGGCGATGGCAGCATCCGCCTCGGCGCTTTCCGCCAGGCTGCCTACGGGCCAACGCTCCAGCACGGATCGCCTCGCCTCGCAAACGGTCTTGATCGCACTATCCAGAAGCGACGCCACATCCTTACCCGCGGGACGGCCTGCTGCATGCCACGCTTGGACGGCCGACGCCTTGACACTCTCCGCCAAGCGAACAAAGTCGTCGGTCAGTTCCTCAATGATGTTGCGTCGCTCGCGAAGCCAATCGATGGTCTCGGCCTTTTTGAAGATGCTGCGAAATTCACTCTCGAACAAGTCGCGGCCCGCAACTGAAAGCTCGAAGCATAGCATGGCCAGATCCTGAAAATCGTGCCACGTCAGTGTTGTACGCGCGGCTTCAGGCAAGCTCGCAAGCTCGCCAAGCGATTTCAGCCGATCGCGGTAGTGGCGTTCAGGAAGAGTCTCGAGCATTGTTCATTCTCCGGGAAGACTCGCTTGATATCCCCACGAAAATCATACCTGCCAAGCCTACCCGCAATCAAGAGTACGTTAGATAAACCGATTACTCGAAAATCTCCCGCGCCACATTCCCAGCGACATCCGTCAATCGGAAATCGCGGCCGGCGTAGCGATAGGTCAACTCCTCGTGATTGAGGCCCATGAGAGCAAGCAGCGTGGCGTGCAGGTCGGTGGTGTGCATGCGGCCCTCGACGGCGTGGATGCCGAACTCGTCGGTGGCGCCGTAGGAGAAGCCTTTCTTGACCCCGGCCCCGGCGAGAAACATCGGATAGCCGGTGATGTTGTGATCGCGGCCATCGACGCCCTGCGACATCGGCATGCGGCCAAACTCGCTGCCGAACAGGACCAGCGTCTCGTCCAGCAGGCCGCGGCGTTCCAGGTCGTTGAGCAGAGCGGCCGTGGGTTGGTCCACGCGCGAGCACTGGCTGATGAGTCCCTGGTGAAGATTGCTGTGATGGTCCCAGCCGGACTGGCAGATTTCGACAAAACGAACGCCGGCCTCGCTCAACCGGCGAGCCATCAGGCATTGGCGGGCAAAGCTGCCTTCGGGGCCGGGCTTGACGCCATAGGCATCTCGCACTCGCTGCGGCTCACGTGAAATATCCAGCAATTCGGGCACGCGCTGCTGCATGCGAAAGGCCAGCTCATAGGATTGGATGACGCCTTCCACCTGATCGGAGGCGCCCGGAGTTTGGGCCAGGTCGCGGTTCATCGCCTGGATCAGGTCGAGCTGGCGGCGTTGCTGGGTTTGCGAAACTTGCGGCCTGAGATTGGGCATGACGCCGGTGTCGCTGATGCGTGTGCCCTGGAAGTGGGCCGGGAGGAAGGCGGTGCCGTAGTTGATGGCGCCGCCGAAGTTGGGCGGCGGGTTAATCGTGATGTAGCCGGGCAGATCCTGGTTTTCGGTGCCCAGGCCATAGAGCAGCCAGGACCCCATGGACGGCCGAACGAGCTGGGCCAGGGCGGTGCCGGTGTGCAGCTGGATGACCGCCTGAGGATGGGCGGGGGTATCGGTGTGCAGGCCGCGAATGAAGCAGAGTTTATCGACCAGGCGGGCGGTGTGCGGAAACAGGTTCGAGACCCAGGTGCCGGTTTGGCCATGGCGGGCAAAGCCGAACTTCGACGCGGTCAAGGTGCCGCCGCCAGGGCCCACATGGCCATCGCCGCGCTGGACGGCGGCTTTGTATTCCCAGGTGTCCATCTGGGAGATCGCGCCTTCCATGTAAAGGAAGATAATGCGCTTGGCCTTGACCGGAACGTGCGGTTGCCGTGGGGCGAGCGGGCCGGCGGGATGCGTTGGCTCATCGGCGCGGATTGGTTGGTTTTGGCCCAGCATGCCGGCCAGGGCGAGGTAGCCGAAGCCGGCACTGGAGGTTTTCAGGAGCTGGCGGCGGGAGATTGGCAGCGCGGGCATGGGTTGGTGCTTCATCGTCAAATCCCCTTGGCTACTCGCGAAAAGTCCCGGCGAGCCGAGTCGCGTAAGCGACCGGGTTGTTGTCATGATTAACCCGGTCGCTTACGCGACTCGGCTCGCCAATCACTTCATTTATCATATTGGTGACTATACCCTCGTGCTTCGGCATTCGCAATGAAAAACTCGCCCGATTTTTTCGGAATATGCCGAATGTTCGGAGCGAACGCTAAACGAAGAAATAGAAACCTCAATGTCCCTCCGAGGCCACCTGCTTCGCGTATTGCTCGGCCGTCATCATGTGGTCGAGCTTGGTGCCGTGTTCGATCTTGATTTTCATGAGCCAGCCCTTGCCGTAGGGATCGCTCGAGATGATCGCGGGGTCATTGATGATCGATTCGTTGATGGCGGTGACCTCGCCGTCGCAGGGGGCGTAGAGATCATTGACGGACTTGACCGATTCGATCTCGCCGAAGCTCTTGCCCTGGAAGACGTGGTCGCCGACGTCGGGCAGCTCGACGAAAACGATGTCGGTCAGCTGCTCGACGGCAAACTGGCTGATGCCGACGGTGACCAGGTCGCCTTCGAGCTTGGCCCATTCATGAGACGGCATATAACGCAGGGTTTCGGGAAACATCCGCTCCTCCGGTTGGGTTGGGTATTCTCGTAGCCGCGTTCGTGAGAACGCGGGTTGAGCAACGGCGCTCACGACGTTCACCCGCGTTCTCACGAACGCGGCTACGGATCTTACGACGTTATCGGCTCGCCTTTGGGTCGGCGATAAAACGGCAATGGCACGACCTTCGCCGCTTCCGCCTTGCCGCGTACATCGACTTCGCATGGCGTGCCGGGCTTCAGCACCGCGGCGTCCACGTAGGCCATGGCGATGGTTTTATTCAAGGTCGGCGAAAAAGTCCCGCTGGTCACGACGCCGACGTCCTGGCCGGATGCCTTGATGACCGCCCCCTCACGGGCGATGCGCTTGCCTTGCAGTTCCAGGCCGACCCGCTGGCGACGACCGGCTTGCTTCAGCTTGAGCAGCGCCTCCCGGCCACGAAAATCGCCCTTGTCCAGCTTCACCGCCCAGGCGAGTCCGGCCTGGAAGGGATCGATTTCCTCGTTCAGCTCATGGCCATAAAGCGGCATGGCGGCTTCGAGCCTTAAGGTATCGCGCGCCCCCAGGCCGCAGGGTTTGGCCCCGCGGCGGACCAGCTCTTCCCACAGCGGAACCCCCTCCAAGGCATCGACGATAAACTCCACGCCGTCTTCGCCGGTGTAGCCCGTACGGCTGACGCAGCACACCGGCCGCCTGGCTGGATATCCGTTCGGCGAGTCGTACTTGAGGACCCCATAAGCGGAATAATAGTACGCGATCTTCCGGATATCTACGTCTGTCAAACCCTCGCACAATGCCAAAGCTCGCGGCCCCTGCACGGCGATCATGCAGGTTTCGCGCGTCTGATCCTTGACCTCGGCATGGAGCGAGCCCCTCGAATCCGCGAGCCAGGCGACGATCTTTTCACGATTGGACGCGTTCACGACCATGGTGTACATATCCGGCCAGCGATAGACCAGAACGTCGTCACGGATGCCGCCCTGGTCGTTGCACACGAGGCCATAGCGAACCTGGCCATGCTGAAGCGTCGCGGCATTGTTGGTGTAAACTCGCTGAATCAGGGCCAAGGCGTCGGGGCCCGTAAACGCCAGCCGGCCCATGTGGCTGATGTCAAACAGCCCCGCGGCGGTGCGCACCGCCGTGTGCTCCTCGATAATGGTCGTGTACTGCACCGGCATGTCCCAGCCGGCGAAATCGACCATGCGGGCTCCGTGTGAGGAGTGCCAGTCGTGCAAAGCCGTGCGCAGGGCCATCGGGCGTCTCCACATTTGTAGCCGCAGGCTTCAGCCTGCGATGGGTGTTCGGGAGTTCGAGAACACACACATCGCAGGCTAAAGCCTGCGGCTACGGAACTGGGGGCCGCGAAAAAATCAGAGTCTCTCCGCGTGAGGACTACCTTGGCCCATTATATGTAATCGAAAAACCGAGTTGCACGGAATTGCGAGTATTAACGGCTCGCGAACACGCTAAGCCGCAAGCGGCAACGGGAATCGGGCCAATTGGGTTGCGTGGCAAAATCCCGCCTGCTAAGATGGAGGAAAAGGTGTCTCAGCGAGCCGGGAGCGTGAGCGACCGGAGAGGTCATCATGCGTGATCCATTTGCCTGGTCGTTTCCCGTCGGAAGGGTGTTCGGGATCACGATCCGCATCCACATCCTTTTTCCGCTCGTCGCCGCCGGCCTCATCATGCGCGAGGCCGCCGACAAAGACGGCAAGCCCGGCGTTTGGATTGATGCCACCGTCGTCGCGGGCATGTTTCTCCTCTCCGTCTTGCTGCACGAGTTCGGCCACTGCTTCACGGCTCGCTCCGTCGGCGGCGATGCATCCGAGGTGCTGCTGTGGCCCCTCGGCGGACTGGCGACCGTCGATGTGCCCCATTCGCCGCGGGCCAACTTCTTGACCGCGGCGGGCGGGCCGCTCGTCAATCTGTTTTTGAGTTCCGTCGCCTCCCTCGTGCTCATTTTCGCCTTCGATCCCGGCTGGAGGCCGGCCGTCAATCCGTTCTCCTGGTATCCCTATACCGGCTTGTCCGGCGACAACAAAGTCACGGCGGTCGCGGGCAAGCTGTTCATGTGGCATTCTGACGGCAGCCCCGATTTCGTCGATCGCTTCAGCCCCGTGGCCCTCGTCGCCCAGTTTTTTTGGGTCAACTGGGTGCTGTTTCTCTTCAACATCATCCTCGTCGGCTTCCCCTTCGACAGCGGCCGAATGCTGCAGTCCGCCCTTTGGCCCTACTTCGGCTATCGCCAGGCAACGGTGTACGCGGTGTTTTCCGGATTCTTTGTCATGTTCGTGGTCCTGTTCGTGGCCCTGTTCACGAACCAGGTGCTGCTGATCTTCCTGGCATTCTACATCTACACTTCCTGCACCCAGCAGTGGATGATGCTGGAGCACGGCGGCGATGACTCGCTCTTCGGCTACGACTTTTCCCAGGGTTATACTAGCCTGGAAAAGGAGGCCCCCGCCCAGCCACGCACCAGGCAGCCCAACTTCTTCCAGCGCTGGCGGCAGCGCCGGGCTGCGCGCAAACTCTTGCGCGAGCAGCAGCGTCAGGAAGAAGAGGAACTGCGCATGGATCAGCTGCTGGAGAAGATCCAGCAATACGGCAAGGACTCGCTGACCGACGAAGAACATCGCTTCTTGAAAAAGGTGGCGGACCGCTTCCGCAATCGGCCATGATCGAACCACGCACCCTGAAGGGTTTCCGCGATTACCTGCCCGAGCTGATGATTCCCCGCGAACATCTGCTCGAACAGGCCCGGCGCGTCTATCGCTCCTACGGCTTCGCGCCCATCGACACGCCGGCCCTCGAATATACCGAGGTGCTCATGGGCAAGGGCGGGGCCGAGTCCGACAAGCTCATTTACCGCTTCCGCGATCACGGCGACCGCGACGTGGCCCTGCGCTTCGACTTGACGGTGCCCTTCGCTCGTTTCGCGGCCCAGCACGTCGCCAAGCTCGGCACGCCCTTCAAACGCTATCACATGGGCCCCGTGTGGCGCGGCGAGAACACCGGGCAGGGTCGATATCGCGAATTCTGGCAATGCGACTTCGACACCATCGGCACTCTGTCGAACGCGGCCGATACGGAAACGGTGCTGGTGATTCACGATCTCATGGTGGCGCTGGGCATCGAAGATTTCCAGATCCGCGTCAACAATCGCCTGGTGCTCAATGGTCTGCTGGAGGAGCTGGGACTCGCGGACAAGGCGGTGCCCATTCTGCGTACGCTCGACAAGCTGCCCAAGATCGGCCGGGATGCGACGACTGAGGAGATGCAGCGCGAAGCCGGCATCGCCACGGAGCTGTCCGGCCGTTTGCTCGACCTGGCACAGACACAAGGGACCAACACCGAGATTTTGCAGACGCTGCAAAACGGCTTTGGCGCCAATGCCAGGGCGGCCGATGGCATCGCTCGGCTGAGCCAGCTGCTGGACGTTGTCAAGATCGCGGGGGTGCCGGAGGGACGCGTCGCCCTGGATTTGTCGATTTGCCGCGGCCTCGATTATTACACCGGCACGATCTACGAGACTTTTCTCACGAAGCTCCCCAGCATTGGCAGCGTCTGTTCCGGCGGACGTTACGACAACCTGGCGGCGCTTTACACGAAGCAGCAACTGCCCGGAGTCGGCGCTTCGCTCGGGCTCGACCGATTGCTGACCGCGATGGAAGAATTGAACCTGCTGAAGAAAACCGCGACGCCGGCTCCGGTCTTCGTCGTGCAGTTCCAAGTGGAGCGCCTGGGCGATTATCAGCGATTGGCTCGTGAATTGCGAGCGGCGGGCATCGGCGCGGAGGTATTTCCGGAGGCCAAGAGGCTCGGCCAGCAATTACAGTACGCCGAGAAGAAAGGCTTTCGCCTGGCGGTCATCGCTGGCGAGGATGAATTCGCCAAGGGCGTGTGGAAAATCAAGGACCTGGCTCGCCGGGAAGAAACGACGGTCGCGGCGGCGGATGTGTTGAACGCGGTGCGCATTTCCCTGCACGCCGCGGGGTGAGGTACTCCGAACCCCGCGGGTCATGGTTTCGGGATCATGATCCTGAAACCATGACCCTGCAAGACAAGTGATGCAGCATCATGCTCCCGAAACCATGACCCGCGGGGCTCGGAGTACCTCGCCCGCGCGGCGTGGGAAACAAAACAGCCGGCCCGAAAGCCGGCTGCGTTTTTCCACTGCACAGGTTCATCTTACCCTAGCAGCAAGCTCGGTTCCCAGCCGACGCGTTCAGCTGAGGCCCGCAGTTTTTCGAGCGCGCGATTCTGAATCTGGCGCACCCGTTCCTTGCTGATACGCAGCAAATGGCCAATCTGCCGCAGACTGTGCGTGCCGTTGCCGGTCAGGCCGAAGCGCAGATCGAGCACCTTGCGTTCGCGTGGACGCAGGTTTTCCATCAGGAAGTTGAGAGCTTCCTGACGTTCCGAATTGGTCCGCAGCGTGGTGCTTTCGTTATCGGGCATCGCTTCGGTGAGTTTGAAATCGCTGTCGTCGTCGAGGACGGCGTTGAGCGACACCGGAGCCCGCGTGGCCGTTTGCAGATGGGTGAGATGCTCGAGGCTCGAGCCGGTGCGCGACGCCAGTTCCTGCGGGCTGGGCAGATGCTGGCCGCCATGAGCGAGGGCCTCGGATTCCTGCTGAAGGAGGCCGAGTTCCTGCAAATGGTGCGGCGACAAGCTGACCAGATGGCTCTGGCGAGCGACCGCGATCTGCAAGGTTTGCCGGATCCACCAGGTCGCGTAGGTGGCGAGCCGGGTGCCGTGGCTGACGTCGAAGCGGTCGATGGCCTGCATCAAGCCGCACACCGCTTCCTGAAGCAAATCGGCGTAGCCCAGGGCGTGATGCCGAAACCGCTTGGCAACGTGGGCAGCCAAACGGATATTGGCGGAGGCCAGGCGATGCTTGCAATGGATGTAGCGATCGTGAACTCGACGGATGGCGACGTGCTTGCGGGTTTCGCCGTCGCAGTAGTCGCGGATGAATTGCGCCATGGGCCAGGGTTCGAGCGGGGGACGATGCCCCCGCAACCTAGGGAAATGGCGAATGAGCACCTTGACCAGTTCGGTCTTGGTCTCCCAGAAGCCGGCGAGCAGCTCGCGTTCTTCTTCCGGAGTCAAGAGGTCCGACGAAAAAATGGTCGTGGTCGAGTCAAAGGCAACAGCAATCTCTGGCGCCGCCTTCGGGGGGCGCTTGCGTCGTTGGGTTTTCATGTCCATCCTTCCCGAATTCAAGCAAATAGGAGAAATGTCACGCCGGGTCCCGGTCAACTTCCCCACAAACCATCCATGACCGTTCCGGCGGTCTTCTATCCTGAAGACCCATCCTCACGCCGATTTATTCATGTGAGGGTCCTTTGTCATTAACGCTGCCCAATTGTAAATGCTCCGCGCGCGAATTACAAGTGTTTAGTTCGGAAAAAGTCGTTTTTCTAAACTGTAGCGATTTTCCCGATTCTGCGGGCGACCGTCATGGAATTGATGATAGCACAAGATGCTGCAGGATAACAAGGGTCTCTCGCAAAGCCGTCGTCAGCAGACAACCCCGCCATGCTGCAAAGTTGGCGTTATTGTTGTCGAAGGGGTAGCGGAATGGTTTGAGTGGTCGTTGGCGGACGTTCGGAGGATAATAAGCGCCATGCCGCGAAGCACACGAGCCGATTTTCTCGGTTACTGAAAAGGAATTCTTCATGACCCACAGCCTTGTCTTCACCTTCACCCAGAGTGACGCCGGGCTGACCGCGCTGGTCGGCGGCAAGGGACACAACCTCATGCGGCTGACGGAGGCGGGCTTTCCGGTGCCGCCGGGGTTCATCGTCTCCGCGGCGGCATATGAACTGTTTCTCCAGAACGTGACCGGACTCGATGAAGAACTCTCTCGACTCGATTACGCCAACCCCGACCGGTTGCGCGAGCAGTGCGACCGGTTGCGCAGCCGCATCGTGCAGACTGAGCTGCCGCCAGAGCTGGCCGAGGCGATTCGCGGCCAGCTCAAGGATTTCCCGAAAGGGGCGGCGTTTGCCGTGCGTTCGTCCTCGACCTTTGAAGACCTGGCCCAGGCGGCGTTCGCGGGGCAGCATGACACCTATCTGAACGTCCGCGGCGACGAGGCGATCCTGGCCAGGGTGCGCGATTGCTTCGTATCGCTGTGGCAGGATCGAGCCGTCCTCTATCGCCGGCACCAGGGTTTTTCGCAGAAGGAAGCGCGCATGGCCGTGGTCGTGCAGCGGCAGATTCCCTGCGATCGGGCCGGAGTCGGCTTCTCGATCAATCCGGTGACCGGCCGGCTCGATCGGCTGGTCATCGACGCCAACTTCGGCCTGGGTGAATCGGTCGTCGCCGGCGAGTGCGAGATCGATCATTTCGAGCTGGACAAGGCCGATCTCACGGTCGTCGAACGGACGCTTGGCCACAAGACGTACATGGTGCAGGCCGCGGCCGATGGCGTCGTCGAGGGTACGGTGGCGCAGGACCATGCCGATGTTTCCTCGCTTTCCGATGGACAGTTGCAGACGGTCGCCCAGATGCTCAAGAAGGTCGAGGCGTACTACGGTTGGCCGCAGGA
>Ga0182024_10008907_pt1 | contig 20961 bp, 14 predicted proteins | sample P32metaG_FD_120480 | JGI IMG/M metagenome (GOLD analysis project Ga0182024, IMG submission 120480) | Permafrost microbial communities from Stordalen Mire, Sweden - P3-2 metaG (Illumina Assembly) | ecosystem: Environmental > Terrestrial > Soil > Wetlands > Permafrost | place: Sweden: Stordalen...
ATTCGCAACGAGGTCGCCGCGGGCGAAGCCAACGCCGCCGCAGCCGCCGCGGATCTTGAGAATGCTCGCCTTTCGCTGTTCGCGCAGTTGGTCGACGATTACGTTCAGCTGCGGAGCCTCGACCGCGATAGCGCGATCCTCGACGTGAGCGTGAAGGCCTATGGACGCGCGCTCAGCCTAACCAAGCAGCGACACGATGCCGGCATCGCACCTGGCCTCGACGTCTCGCAAGCGCAGACCGAGCTCAATGTTGCACGCTCCCAGGCTGCGCAGACGCTCGCTCAGCGCGCGCTGATGGAACACGCCATTGCGGCGCTGCTCGGCGTGTCGGCCTCGACGTTTGCGATCAATCCGGAGATCGTCGCCATCAAGCTTCCGCAGATTCCCAGCGGCGTCCCCAGCACCTTGCTGCAGCGCCGTCCGGATATCGCGGCCGCGCAGCGGCGCATGATTGCGGCTAATGCAAACATTGGGGTCGCGCGTGCGGCGTATTTTCCCACGCTGACACTCGGCGCTCAGGGCGGCTTCCAGAGCAACGCCATCTCGAACTGGCTGAGTGCGCCGAGCTCTTTCTGGGCGATCGGACCGAATGCCCTGCTCAGCGTATTTGACGGCGGCCTGCGCCGGGCGCAAGTCGCTCAAGCGCGCGCCGAGTTCGACGCCTCAGCCGCGAATTACCGCAGCACGGTCGTTAACGCGATTCAGCAGGTCGAAGACAATCTCGCCACGCTCAATCACTACCACGACGCCGCTCTGGAGGAGAAGGCCGCGGTCGGCGCCGCGCAGCGTACGCTGGACCTCTCCATGACCCTCTACGTCAAAGGCGCGACCGACTATCTCACCGTGGTTACGTCCCAGACTGCCCTCCTGCAGACCCAGCTGGAGGCGCTCAATCTCGATACCCTGCAGCTACGCGCTAGCGTTGACCTCATCCGCGCGCTTGGCGGTGGCTGGGAGGATTCCGCGAGGGCACAGAACAGCAAGGCGATGGATCGGCAGAAGCCCGGGTAGTCGAACACTGTGGTGGCGGCAGTCAACGCGAGGACATGGGAGCATTAACCAGTGGCTGCGTACGGCGGCAAAGGTTCTCTGGTATCACGGTCTGGCGCGCAGAGTGAGGAGCGGTTGGCTACCGGCCTCGCTATGCTTGCCGGCTTCGTGGATGCCTACGGCATCATCACTTACAACACCTACCTGTCATTCATGAGTGGAAATACTACGCAGACCGGCTATCGAATCGGGCAAGGCGACTTTGCGGCAGCGGTGCCGTCGGCGCTAGCGATCGTTTCTTTCGTGAGCGGTTCGCTCGCGAGGGCGCGGACGTCGTCGGCATCGACATCTGCGCGCCCGTCGATCCCCGCTCCGGTGTTGAGCCGGCGAACCCGGACGACTTGAAGGAGACGGGACGCCTGGTCAAGGCGACCGGCCGCCGCTGGCTGGGCTTCGTGCTCGACCAGCGCGATCTTGCGGCGCTGCGCGCGGCCGCTGCCGAGGCGCAGCGTGAGTTCGGCGTCATTGACATCTTGTTTGCCAATGCTGGCATACAAAGCTTCCATCCGTTGCTCGAGATGGAGGATTCCGACTGGCACATTACGATCGACGTCAATCTGACGGGCACGGCGAACGCCATCCGGGCCTTCGCGCCTCATATCGTGAACCGGGGTGGCGGACGCATTATCCTGATCTCTTCGACCCAAGGGCGGCACGGCACGAAGTACGGAGCCTCCTACTCGGCATCGAAGTGGGGAATTATCGGCTTGATGAAGTCAGCAGCTCTGGAACTCGGCCCCTATAACATCACTGTTAACGCCGTCATTCCCGGCCTGATCGACACGCCACTGACTCGCCACCAGGAGCGTTATGCACAGGTGCTCGAAGACAGCGGCAGATCGCCAACAGGATCATCCGCAGACGAGGAAGAGGCCCGGAAGATTCTCGCCACCAGGACACCGCTCGGCGTACCTTGGATCGAACCCAAAGATGTCGCACCGGTAGTGGTCTTCCTCGCCTCCGATGCTGCGCGCATGGTTTCCGGTGCGACCTACGATGTCACCGCGGGCGACAGCGCCCGCAATACAGCATGACTACGCGGCTAGATGCCGGACCCGCGTCTTCATGCATTCGGCCGGGATTCGGCACTGAGCACCGTCGAGATCAATTTGCCGGCAGCGCGATGGCTGACGTTCGCTTCGCGCAAATCCTCTAAAGTGAGAAGCAGAAATTCGAGTCACCGGCGCACTCGAATTAGCTTGACAAATGAAGCAGAATATATTGATTAATAAAGATAAATTTGTGCACAGAGAGGACTCGAACCTTGTGCATAACTGAATGATCTCTAGGCGATTTGTGAGATTCGCATCTGACTGTTACCCCTAAAGTTACCCACCAGGTAAGACGCCTCCGGCAACAATGCCCGCTGCATTCCCGATCGGAATGCCAAAAGAATACACACTGAATGCCCGCGCCCGCTGGTTACGCGGGAAGTAGTCGCACATCAGAGAATAGGCGGACGCAACGCCGTCGGACTTTACTTCGTTACGACGCGTGCTGCGAGGCTCAGAGGAAATACTGAAAGTGGACGCGGACCGTCGGGGGCACCCCGGCGTGCACGGCGTGGTCGGGCTTGGCGGACGTCTCGTTTGCAGGCGCGACACGTAGTAGTACTCGATGAAGCAACACGATGTTGCGACCCGCCAGCGAATTGCGCGATGTCCATGGAGCGAGCCCGATGCAGAACCGCGCAGGTCTAGCCCCTTGAGATTATTCGCGCAATTGTTGCCGACCGCGGGGAGATGCTGGTCAAGCGCGATGCAGCCGTCTTAGTACGTCACTTCCGCGATCCGGTCGTCAGAATTGTCGCAGGGACCCATTACGCTCCACAAATTGTCTTCGCCGACGGCTACTTGCCGACATAGTTGACACGCCAGATTGAGTTGGAGCCGTCGTCAGTCACTAGCAGCGAGCCGTCGGGTGCGGTGGCTATGCCCACCGGGCGCCCCCAGGCTTGACCGCTTGGTAGCACGAAACCTGTGAGGAAGTCCTCATATTCGCCGCTTGCCTGACTCGTGTGGTGACGAGGGATGCGGATGACTTCATAGCCCGCGCGCGCTGACTTGTTCCAGGACCCATGCTCGGATGCGAATATGTCGCCGCGATAGTCCTTTGGAAATTGCTTGCCTTCGTAAAACGCGATTTGCAGGGAAGCATTGTGTGGTTGCAGCAGAACGTCCGGTACGATGGCCTGATTTTGAAGTTCTGGATGTTGACCGGCGTGGCGCGGGTCCTGGTGAGGACCGATATACCACCATGGCCAGCCATAGAAGCCACCCTCGCGAACCGAGGTTATGTAGTCGGGTACCAGATTGTCGCCGAGTCCGTCTCGTTCATTCACCGTGCACCAGAGCTTGCCGGTGTCGGGATCCACCGCGAGGCCCGAGGGGTTGCGAATGCCCCACGCGTAGATACGCATGTGCGAACCGTCCGGGTTGAAGGCGAGGATGTCGGCGCGATGCTTCTCGGCGAGCGAAGTGTCTGGATCATCGACGTTAGAGGCGGATCCCACCGCGACAAACAGAGTCTTATTGTCGAGCGAAAAGCGCACATCCCGCGTCCAATGGCCGCTGCCGTGCGGCAGGTCGACGATGTGCTCCACGCCACCGGTTGACGTGAGGTCACCCTTGCGGTAGGGGAAGCGCAGGACCGCATCGGTATCGCCCACGTAGATCCAGCTGGGATTTGGACCCCTGGGATAAAAGGCGATGCCGTAGGGTCGGTTGAGATTGGCCGCAAAAATAGTGGAACGCTTGGGCCTGCCGTTCGCCGTCATTCCCCGAAAGACGCGGATCCGCCCGGCACCGCTTTCCGCAACGAAGACATCACCGCTCGGAGCGACACGGATCACGCGCGGTGTCGCAAGACCGTCGGCGTACAAGGCCACTTTGAAACCCTTCGGTGCCTTGGGCCATGCTCCGGTCGGGCGAGATACGAGGGTTGGTGCGTTGCTCGCGGAACTCGTCGCAAAGGGTGCCGGAAGATCGGCGACTGTTATCGTGCGTACGGTCCCTGGTACCTCGTAGCGGAAGTCTGTGAATGGGGCTTGCGGCGGTGGCGCCGTGATCGATCCGATCGAGTCGGCGATCGGCGCGGCGACCGCTGTTGGCTCGGTGGCCAGCGTCTTCAGATAGGCCGCGATCTGCCAGCGTTGTTGCTCTGGGAGCGACGCCCACGATGGCATCCCGTCATTAGGTGCGCCAGCGGTGATAAACCAGAAGACTTCGCCGTCGGCTGCCGATTGGACCGCGCTGTGCGCGAGCGCCGGGATGTTGCCCGAACCCTCGGCGTTGCGCCCGTGGCAGGCCGAGCAATGTACTGCATATAGCTCGCCGCCCGCCTTCACGGCCTGCGCCTGATCAGCGTACGGATTTAGAAGCTGCGTCGCCGAGGAGGGCGCATTATGAAAAGGCGCCGGGTCTGCGCGGCCCGGCAGAGCCGCCAAGAGGGCCACGTATCCAGCCGCGGCAAGGACAAGCGTCGGCCGCGCAAGTTGGCAGTCGCGCGCCTGTACTCTCGCAGCCACACTATCGATTTCCGAATTGCCGCGGGCCCTCGTTTTCACACACCACTCCAGAGCTCTGAATAGATACGGGGGCAGCTCACAACGATTTTGAGAATTCACCTAGGCCGCCCACTCTCTTGAAGATTGGAGGCCACCTTGCTTCTACAATGTGGACAGATCATTTCAGCGCGTACGGGCAGTATTTCAGTTGCAACTTTGTCAGCGACGGGGTGCCGCCCGCCATCGCTCATCACAATTGAATCGAGTAGCGAACAACGCGACATTGGGGCGCGCGGCTCAGTGCGCCGCAAACATCAGGCCTTCGCAGTAGCCGGGCAGCAAGGAATTGCAGGTGGAGTCATTGACCGCTATCGAGGGACCGCTGGAGCGCCGCATCCTTGAGAATTGGGCGCGCTAAATCCACGCATGTACTAGCCGTTGTGCCCACGGCCGCACGGGCGCGGACATCCAGGATTGCGCCGTATCGGGCCAGTGCGCGGCCAGCAGTGCTTCAATGCAGCACGAGCTTAATTGAATCTTAATGCCGACCCTTAGCTTCAGGCGTATGTTCCTGTCACGGGGGAGGAAGACATCGCGCCTTGGGCTGCGCTTGGGCCACCCATTCACGTGTGCTCACCGACCCCACACCAACACTTTCTAAGCAAACGATCGGGGAGAGGACATGAATACGATGCTAGTCAGGGTACTGGCGGGCGTGTGCCTCGCAGGCGCGCTGGGCCTTGCGACAACGCCTGCGAGCGCGCAGTCGAGCGAAGTTAAAGAGAAGCCGCGGCTCTACACCTACGTGTCCAACTGGGTGCTGCCGCGCTCGAAGTGGGCGGACATGGAGAAGAACAATGCGGCCTCGCAGAAAATCATCGATGCCGCGCTTGCCAGCGGCACGATTATCGCGGCCGGCAATGAGGAGGCCTTGATTCATACCGAGCATGGCGCGACGCACTATGGCTGGTGGTGCGCAACTTCCGAGGCCGGCGTGCTGAACCTCCTCGAGGAGTTCTACAAGAACGGCTCGGCAACCAATGCGACCTTCGGGAGCGCGACCGCGCACTGGGACGGGCTCTATGTCAGTCGCTTCTATAACTACAAGAGCGGTCCTTTGAAGAATGGCTACGACCATGCGGCGTCCTACAAATTGAAGGCGGATGCGCCCAGCGACGCGGTCTCGACGTTGAGCAAGGCGCTGCTCGTGCCGTTTTTCGAGAAGCTCATGAATGACGGCGCGGTCGTGGCGTACCAGGTCGCAGAAGAGGCGATTCACACGCAGGATCCCAATTGGTTCTTCGTGTTCTACCTTACGCCCGATGCGGCAGGTCTCGACAAAGTGAATGCGGCGCTGAATGCTGCCTTGGGGAAAGATCCGCTGGCCGGCGCCGCTTTCACCTCGATGGTCGACTTCGCGCCGCATCGCGATGATCTCTCGCGCGCCAACGCGATGTTCAAGTAGAAGTTTCCGCAGATCGCACGGGCGCGGGTGATGCGCCTGAGGGGAATTCGGCCCCGACGGCGCATCTTGCGCCGTCGGGGCTGTCGTGTTTTGGCTCGAACCGGTACCGCTAGCGCCACCACTTCGAGCCATTCGGCTGGACCAAAAGACACCGGCTGCGGCTATCGGAGAGCTTGTATGCCTCTCCCTGGGTCTCGCCAAGCGGATGGCCGTATTAGTGAGCGCCATATCGCTTCGAACGTCCAAATGAGTAACATTGCGGCGCACGCAAGGTTCGAGTCCTTCTTTTCAGAAGACCCGAAGTTACCCTCTTTCGAACGGGGCTCGGATGGTATGGGATGCGACGCCTTGAGCAGGCGATTTGGCAAAAAAGCCAGGAAATATAGGGTTTATATGAGTGAGATGTTACGCGCTGAGACGGGGCGGGATGGTCAAAGAATGCCCAGGAGAGGACTCGAACATCGCGCGTAAGCTGATGATCTGTAGATACTTCTCAAGGTTCGTCTTCGAGCGTTACCCATAAAGTTACCCGCCAGGTAATTCACAGGACTGCCGACTGACGCTGGTGCCATTCGGAGACTGTCTGTCGCTAGACGTATCGCCTACCTCTCCCAATCCGTCTCAAGCCGTCGTGAGGCGAGCAGAAAGAATGCCGCCGCGATGAGGTAGAAGCCGGTACCTGCAAGGATTGCGTAGCGCAGCGATTCAGCGCCGAAGCGCACATGCATCGCGTCCGATAAGGCACCGATCAACGTTGTACCAATGCCAATGCCGATGAGATTGTTGATGAATAGAAAGATAGCGGAGGTAGTCGCTCGCATATTGGCCGGTACGAGATGTTGCACCGCCGACAGCACCGGTCCCAGCCACGCAAGCCCAAGTGCGGTCGGCACGAGCATCACAGCAATGCTCATCCACAGCGTGGTGGAGAGCACACCGGCCACGTAGAAAGGAACCGTCGCCACGAAAGCGATCGCTGGAATTAGCGCATAAGTCGCTTTGTGCTTCTCTCCGAATCGATCGGCAATAACGCCGCCGAGCCAAATCCCGAAAAGGCCACCGATCAGCACCAGTGCACCAAACCCGAGTGACGCTTGCAATAAGCCGAGATCGAAGCTGCGCACGAGGAAGGAAGGTATCCAGAAAAAAAGACCATAGCCCATCATGGACGACACTGCAGCGCCAATGGATAGTCCCCAAAAGCTCGGCTTGCGCCGGAGCACGGAGACGATTTCAAGAAACGACGGCTGCGCCGCAGGCGCGCTTAAGTTGTCAAAGCTGCCGCGCGCTGGCTCGCGCATGGTTAACCTGAAGACTGGCGTGATGAGTAGACCAGTCAAGCCTACGATGAAAAACGCTACCCGCCAGCTGACCAGAGTGGCGATGAGGCCGCCGGCAACAATGCCCGCCGCGCTCCCGATCGGAATGCCAAAGGAATACACACTGAACGCCCGCGCTCGCTGGTTACGCGGGAAGTAGTCGCAGATCAGCGAATAGGCGGGCGCAACGCCGCCGGCCTCACCGACACCAACGCCCACACGGCTCAGAAAGAGTTGCACGAAGTTGTGTGCAAGCCCGCAGGCGGCAGTCATCGCGCTCCAAAGTGCGAGCGCGCATGTCATGATCCAAGTGCGGCTCGCACGATCGGCGAGGCGAGCAACCGGAATGCCGAGCGACGTGTAGAAGAGCGCGAAGGCAAGTCCGCCCATCAGTCCGAGCTGCGAGTCTGTCAGCGCGAGATCCGCTTTGATCGGTACCGCCAGGATTCCGACGATCTGCCGATCGATGAAATTGAACGTGTAGACGAGGACGAGAAGCGCAAGCACATAGGCGCGGTAGGCCCGCGATGCCGGGCGTCGGGGCGGTGTATCGAGGACATCCATTCATGCGCTCCTGTGTTTGACCTTGTGCCGCATCGGGTTTGATTCGCTCCGTTCCGGCAACGTGTTTCCTGCGCACAGATTTCCGTCAAACCTTGGGCGTCGTAGACGGGCTGAATTCGAGTCGGGATAAAAAGCTGTCGATTGCCGCCAGGCACTCGGGTTCGTCGAGCAGCGGCACATGGCCGCGGTTCAAGACCGTCAGTTGCTCGAGGTTTGGCTTCTCGCATTTCATCCTGACAAAGGTTTCGGCACTCAAGATATCGGACCGTTCACCCCGAATTGCGAGTGTCGGGACGTCCTGGAGTGTTCCCCAGAGCGGCCACAGGTCGACCGGCGTTCCGGGGCCCCTGCGCAGTGCCTCGCCGATCATCGGATCGACATCAAGTTGCGGCACGCCTGCGGCGTCCTCACAGTAGGCGCGTCGGGCCAGCACTTGCCACCGCGCCGTGTCGAGGGCCGGCCACGCCGAGCCGTAGACCGCCTGCGCCTGCGCGACCGCCTCCGGCCAGCTTTGCACGGGTGTCAGACGACCCGCGTAACCCATGATGCGTGCCACACCGGCCGGATCGACCTCCGCGCCGACGTCATTCAAGACAATGCCGGCTACACGTTCTGGGCGCGTTGCTGCCAGCATCATCCCGAGCATGCCGCCGAGCGAGGTCCCGATTACCACGACCCGCGCCGCGCCGAGCGCATCGAGCAACACGAGCATGTCAGCGAGGTAGGTTTGTACGTTGTAATTGTGCATGTTTGGGTCGCGTGCCGAGCAGCCGCGGCCTCGTAGGTCAGGCACGACGACTTGAAAACGAGTCGCCAAGTGCGGAGCTAAATCCTCGAAGTCGCGACAGTTGCGGGTGAGACCATGTAGGCAGAGCACGCTTGGGCCGTCGCGAATGGCTGCCTCGTAAATGCGGCTGTAGAGCGTGAGTCCATCGCCGCTCCGGTAGTACTCCTCGCGAAACGTCTTGACCACGCTGTGCCCCCTAGTAAATGAAGCCCGCGAGTTCCTGCCGCAGCTCGCGCTTCAAAATCTTGCCATTTGGATTCCGGGGCAACGAGGCGCGCCAGATGACGTCGCTGATGCGCTGCTGCTTTCCGACCCGGGCATTCGTCCAGTCGATCAGCATCTGTTTTGTGAGCTCGGAGCCGGGTTTGGGGACGACCACGGCAACGGGTGTTTCACCCCACTTGCGGCTGCGGGCGGAGACCACGGCCACGTCGTCGACGTCCGGATGCTCACGGATCAGCACCTCGATGTCCGCAGGAAAGATATTCTGGCCGCCCGAGAGGATCATGTCCTTCTTGCGGTCGACGATATAGAGAAAGCCTTCGTCATCCAGCCGGCCGAGGTCGCCCGTGCGTAGCCAGCGCCGCCCGAGCGAATCGGTCCAAGTCGCTTCGGCGCTTGCTTCGTCGCGGCCATGATAGCCCGCCATGAGCAGACGGCTCAGGCCAACAACCTCACCGATCGCGTCGCGCGGCACTTCCTGATCGTCGTCGCCGATAATGCGCACATCCGTGCCTAAAAAGGGCTTGCCGACCGACTCGACTTTTCGCGCGAAATCCTCAGGAGATAGAATCGTGCACAGGCCCTCGGTGAGCCCGTAGAGCTCGATCAGATCGCAGCCGAAGCGGCGCGGGACGGCCTGTTTGACAGCGAGCGGCAGCAGCGAGCCGCAGCACATGATGGTATCGAGGCTGTCGAGTCGGAAGCGGTCGAGCCCGGACACGGCCAGCAAGCGCTCGAGTTGCACAGGCACAAAAGTGCCGTGCGTGATCCGCTCGCGTTCGATGAGCTCGACCGCGGCAACCGCGTCGAAGGCCGCCATGACGACCATCGTGCCACCGACCAGGATCGTGGTCAGCATGGCCACCCAGGTGATGTTGGAAAAGAGCCCAAGCGAGCACAGCGTCACGCAGTCGCTTTGATAGCGAAGCGCGAGCGCGAGATCGAACGCCCAGTTCATCCGACAGCGGTGTGTGTGAACGATACCCTTCGGGACTCCGGTCGTTCCGGAGCTGTAAATGATGTTGCACACATGCTCGGGATCGATATGCCGGTCGAGGGTCTGCGGTTGCGCTGCAAGCAAGTCATGAAAGTCGATCCAACGCGGACCCGCGTAGTCGAGACCCACACAAACGACGCGCGAGACTGCTTCGAAACGCGGTCGCAACTCATCAATGCGCGCGCAGTGGCGCCCGGATGCGAACACCGCGCGTGCGCCTGAATCCTCGATCATCGCGGCGACCGCGGCATCGCTGATCGAAACATTGAGCGGTACCACGACGCAACCCGAGCGCAGGGTGCCGAATAGCAGCACCGCCATTTCCAGACTATTGTCCATTAACACGGCCACCCGGTCCTGCGAACTCAGGCCGAGTTCCCCCAACCCGTTCGCAACCCGTGCGGTGTCGCGCGCAAATTCACACCAAGTGAGGCGCCGCTCCCCTTCGATCAGCGCAATCCGCTCGCCCTGCCACTTGCCGTGCTGCGCGATGACATCCGGCAGCAGCGGCTCGTGCAGCTGGAACCAGCTCATGTGCAGCCCCGCCGAACTGCTAGTACTGGTACTGGACGGTTAGCTGATACGTGCGCGGCGGACCGTAGAAGCCGATCTGGCTGACGCCGCCGATGAAGGAATTGGCAGGCCCAATCGGCGGATTGCCGAAGTCATAGCCGGCGACGCGGTAGTACCTATTGGTGAGGTTCTTGCCGTCGAGTGAGAAGCGCCACGCGTTGCTCGTGGTGGTGAACGCAAGGCCGGCGTTGAGTAGGCCATACGCCGGCTGATCGGTCACGCTCGGGGTCGTGTTTGCGACCTTGGTGAAGCTGCGCCAGTCGTAGCCGGCGCGCGCGAGCAACGAGCCCGCCGGCAGATCCCAATTATAGGTAGTGTTTCCGGACACGGTCCAGGCCGGCGCATTGAGCGGCCGATTCTCGTCGGCGAGGTTGACCGTCGCCACGCTGGACCCGCAACCAGGCGCGAGTGTGAAGACGTTGCAGGGAACCAGAAAATCCTTGTAGTAGGAATCCAGGTAGCCGACGTTGAGCCAGAAAGTCAACGGCTTGATCGGCCGCCACACCGACTCGAACTCGATGCCCCGGTTGATCTGCTTGCCGGCATTGAGCACCGCGGTGAGATTCGTCGGCGTGTCATGGTATTCGACGAATTGCTGTACGCCGATTTGTGCGTTGCTGTAGGGATCGTAGAACGCCGTCAAGTTGAGCAGCAGCTTGTCGTCGAGCAACGTGGACTTGATGCCCGCCTCGTAGTTGTCGGCGGTCTCCGAGTTGTAGCCGTTCTGTGTCTGCGGGTAGACGGCCGCGTTGCCGCGCATATCGAACCCGCCGCTCTTGAAGCCCCGGCTGTAGGATACGTAGGTCATCACATGGTCGGTCCAGTGGTAGTCGAGGCCGAGACGCGGCGTGAAGTTCACGAACGCGCGGGTGTTGGTGTAGTTGGTCTCGACGCCGGTATCCGGGAAGAACCCGGCCGGCACAGCCGCGGGGTTGAAGAACTGCTGGTTCGGCAGCAATTGGGTCGGCGCCACGCTCGCGTAGGCGGCCTGGTACACAGTGGCGGTCTTTTGATCCTCGTTCCAGCGCAAGCCGGCGTCGAGTTCCAGACGATCGGTCAGCTTCCAGGCGGTGTCGCCGTATACGGCCGAACTCTTGGTCAGCACACAACCTTTGACAAGCTCGGTAATGTAGAGATCGTACGCAGGGATACCCAGCAAATTGAGTGTGCCGATCGAGGCGTTGTAGGCGCCGCAGGCCGTGCTGTCCATGTAGAACACACCGCCCACGGCGTTGACCAATTCGTTCTTGAAGGTCAGTTGAGCCTCACCCGAGGATTGTTGATCGTGGTATGCGCCCGGTACCTGGAACAGATTCGCGTCGAGTTCCTCGAAATCAATGAACTGCTGGCTCTTGCCTTCAATATAGGCGCCGACGAGCTTCAAACCTAGCTGGTCGCTCAAGTTCTGGGTGTAGGTCGCCGAGGCGCCGCTGCGGTGAGTGTAGTCATTGTCGACTGGCATATCGGTGCGTGTGTCGAACGGGTTGCTGAGCTGCGGCGCCAGGTAGTTGTTGAGCCGCTGACCGCCCGAGGCATTGGAATTATCCAGTGTGTCGTCGGCGATGATCTTGAGCTTCGAGCTTTCGCCCCACTTGATGGTGAGATTGGCACGCCCCGAAAACACGTCTTTGTTCGATACCGCCTCGCCAGTGGAGTTGTAGGGGCTCGGTGCGGCGCCTGGCTGGGCAACCACTTCGCCGTAGCCGTCGTGCTGGAGTTCCGCGAGCGCCAGGCCGAAATAGACATGGTCGTCGATCACCGGGGTCGAAAAGCTGAGCTTTTCGTCGTGCTCCGCGTAGTTGCCGCCCGTCACCGACGCAGTCAGGGTAGCGGGTCCGTCGATGTCGCGGGTCACGTACTTGATCGCGCCGGCAATCGTGTTCTTGCCATACAGCGTGCCCTGTGGCCCGCGCAGGATTTCGAGGTCCTGGACGTCGATCACATCAAGCAGCGCCGTCTGCGGCCGCGCCAGATACACATCATCGATGTACACGCCGACGCCGGGATCGAATCCCCACAACGGGTCGCTCTGGCCGACACCACGGATATATACGTTGATCGTGCTGCTGGTCGCGCGGTCAGCGGCGATTTTCATGTTCGGCACGAAACTGTTCAGGTCCTCAAGGTTCGTGATGTCCTGCGTCTGGATGGTAGCGGCGCTAATCGCCGTTACGGCGACTGGCACATCCTGCAGATTCTCCGCACGGCGCCGCGCCGTCACCACGACCGTTGGCAGAGTATCATCGGCAGCCGTCGCGCCGGTGCCGGGCAGGACGGCCTGAGCTTGCGCGGCTGCGAACGGTAGCAATGTACCGAGACAGCAGACTGCGACCGACCACGCCGCGACCAGGATCCTTGGGCACTTCTTCATGCGTAACCCCCTCCGGAAGCGGGTCGGTGGCGAATAGCTCCGCCGCGATCCGCGATTTGTTATTGCTCGAAATCACCCGCACCTGTTTGCCTCTTAGGTGCTCTTCCTCAACGATCGTTGAGGAGTATTCAACGATCGTTGAGGAAGAGTCAAGCGCAAGCTCCTCGCAGCGTTGCAAGGTGCGGGTCAACCAGAGAGAATGGGAAATGCTCTTTTTTGCAGTGCAGCACGATGAAAAAGAATAGCGTCGAAAAGCCTGCCAAGGAGCGAATCCTTGACGCCGCCGAGCGGCTGTTTGCGCACCGCGGCTTCTATGGCGTGTCTGTACGTGATATCACGCAGGCGGCGGGGGTCGACGTGGCGCTCGTTAGTTATCACTTTGGCGCCAAGCGTGCACTCTTCACGGCAGTCTTCGAGCGACGCGCCGAGTTGCTGAACGCCGAACGCCTCGCGCTCCTCGAAGCGGTGCGCCGCGCCGCAATGCCCAATGCACCGTCGCTCGAGGCGATCGTGAGCGCCTTCACTCAACCGCTGCTCGAGCGTTCTGGGCGCGGCGGCGCGGGTTGGAAGAGCTATTTCGCGCTGGTCGCGCAAGTGAATAACTCGCCGGAGTGGGGTCCTGTGCTGATGACGCGTCATTTCGATCCGCTGGTCGACAAATTTATCGCCGTGCTGCGCGAGGCCCTGCCGGATTGCCCACCGCGCGAGATCTATTGGGGCTATCAGTTTCTGACCGGGGCACTAACTTTGACTTTCGCCGAGACCGGACGCATAGACAAGTTATCTGGTGGACTGTGCAAGTCGTCCGACTTGGACAGCGTGCACGAACGCCTGGCCCCATATGTGGCGGCGGGTTTTCGCGCGCTGTGTCTGGCGGCGGCCAAACGTGGCGTCAGACCGCGGCGGAAGATTCCAAATGCGCGCAGCCAGCGTTGACGGAAACCGGTCGAGCGCTGCATCAGGAAAGCTCGCGGTGGCTCGGCGCACCGGGCTGAATCGGCAGCGAGAAAGCTACGATGACGACAATCTGGATTGCATGAGCGTGAATCGCCCTCGGTGGAGGCGACTGCAGCGCTGTCTAGCTGTCCGAGAATGCGTAGCAGGGGTGTCATCGTCAGTCCCTGGACGAAAATGGAGAAGGCAACTACCGCGAATGCAGCCGTGACCATCTCGTCGTGACGAGGCAGGTCATCCGGCAAGCCAAGTGCAAGAGCCAAGGCCCCGCGCAAGCCGCCCCAAAACAACACGTGCTGATGTCGTATGTCCACCTTGAGGCGTGGGCTTCGGTAAGCGAAGACCTTCAGCGGTGCGCGGGAGCGTCCCGACGGCCAGAAGCATACGCGGCGTTTGCAAGCTTCGGGTTCTTCTTTTCGGGCCGGACGCGGAGAACAGGCGATTGGGGAAAAAGGCCTGCAAAAATAGCGTTTTTATGGTCTCGGAGTCCCCTTAGTTCTGCATCGGGTGCGCTTCGGAAAGGCCCGCGGGTCGCTCACACGGTGCTGAGATGCAATCCTTCGCGCGTAATGTTATCATGTAAGCGATAGGTGATAACATGATTCGTACTCAAATTTCATTCGACAAAGTGCTTTACGAGCGTGCAAAACGTGCAGCGAGGCGCCAAGGAGTTTCCCTCGCCGAACTGTGCCGGCGCAGCATTGCAGAGGTCGTCGCCCGCGATGACACAGACCATCCGTGGATGAGCTATGTCGGGTCAGTCGATGGCGAGCTGAGGGACAGCTTGAGCGTCGATGAGGTGGTATACGGGCGCGATGCGCCGTGAGCGGGTCCGTTTTTCTGGACTCTGGGATCTTCATCGCTGTGATCAACCGGCGCGACCATGTGCACGTTCAGGCTGTCGAGCTGTTCGGACGCTCGGGCCTGCACTGGATAACGTCGTTGCTGGTGGTCTCGGAATCTTATTCTTGGTTTCTACATCGCCATGGTGAGGAAGCGGCGAGAAACTTCAGGGCCTTTATCGCCGCGCTACAGGGCCTGAAAATTCTGCCGGCCACACTGGAAGATCACGAGCGAACATTGCGAGTGCTCGATCGCTTTCGCGGTACGAAACTGACGTACGTCGATGCCGCATCGCTGGGTTTCATTGAGGCAAGGAAAATCAAGACGGTTTGGAGCACGGATCATCATCTTAGTCTGACGGGCGCCGAGATTGTGCCGCGATCCTGAAGCTGCTTCGGAATGCCGGCGCGAGCCGATCCGAATGCACGTCTTACGCGACAACCAGCGCGCACACCCGCTGCTAAGCGGCGGCAATGCGAGTCGCTACGCAAGATATCGTTGACGGCAGCCAGTGCAAGGTTCGGGTTCCTGTTTTCTAGGAACCTGAATTCACTCTAAATGTTACAGACCAATATGCAAAAAGGTCGGGGAAGATAGTATTTATATGATCAAGATGTCATACGACGAGACAGGAAAACTCGGTCTGAGAATGCCCAGGAGAGGACGCGAACCTTAGACCTAACCTCATGATTGATAGGCCTTTCTTGAGACTCATTTTTGCCTATTACTCATAAAGTTACCCACCACATAACTCACGGCGAAATGGCTGCCCACCGGACCCGCGACTGAGCCCTGTGTTCACAGGTGGCGAAGGGGGGGGTTAGATGCTGCAGGCCGTTCGTTGCAGTCCGGTCAATGGACGGTTCAAAGAGGGCCATGACAAAAGAAAGTAGCCTCGTCGCGCCGATCGCAAGTGCTCCACTGCATCCGTCGGTGCGATATCGCCTGGGGTTCACCAACGACGAGTGGGCGCGACTGGCGGGGTTCTACGGCGTCATTGCCTTGCTGCACGTGAGCGGTTGGGGACTGGTTCTTTACTACTCCACGAGCCACTCCGCATTGGTCGGCCTCGGCTTCGTCGCGTACATGCTTGGACTGCGGCATGCCTTTGACGCGGACCACATTGCCGCCGTCGACGACACAGTGCGATACATGCTGCAGAAGGGTAAGCGACCTTTGGGCATCGGGTTCTTCTTCTCGCTCGGCCATTCAACGATCGTGTTTGCCCTGGCGGTCGCGATCATCTTCGGTGCCGCAGCCGTCAAGCGGAACTTGCCCGACTTGCAAAGCCTCGGCGGCACGATCGGCGCCGCGGTGGCCGGTACGTTCCTCTGGGCGATCGGAATCCTGAATCTTCTGGTGCTCGTGAATATCCTGAAAGTTTGGCGCCAGGCAAAGATCGCAATCCACAGCCACGCACATCTGGAAGAACTGCTCACGCAACGCGGCTTCATCAACCGCCTGTTAGGCGGACGCATCCAGAAAATCATCAACCACAGCTGGCAGATGTATCCGCTTGGTCTCCTCTTCGGTCTGGGCTTCGATACGGCGTCGGAAATCGGTCTGCTGGCGCTGACCGCCGGAGCAGCGACGGGAGATCTGCCCGTCGCTGCGGTGTTGTCGTTGCCAATTCTATTTGCAGCCGGGATGTCTGCAATGGACACGACGGACGGCGTCCTGATGACGAAGGCCTACAGCTGGGCGTTCGTGAATCCGTTACGCAAGATCTTCTACAACATCACGATCACCACGCTCTCGATTGCCGTGGCGTTCGTGATCGGTACGATCGAGCTGCTGCAGGTGTCAATCGGCCTGCTGCATCTTAACGGACGCTTCTTCGATTTTATCGGTAGTCTCGACTTTGGCATTCTTGGCTACGTCGTCGTCGGCATGTTCCTCATCGCCTGGGGCGCTTCGGTGGCGCTATGGAGATTCGGTCGTATCGAAGAGCGCTACGGATCGGCGGCCGTTCACGCCCATGAACATACCCACAACTGCGAACTCAGGCACTCCCACGAGCATTTTCACTAGATCCGCTGTGGTCCGCCACAATTTGAAATCTGCCAGTCCACATCACTGCGGGCGGCACGATCGCAAACATCGGTGTTCACGACCAAAGGTCGTGCCGCGCTCGCAGGCGCGCACTTCGACGGGAAGCTGGCGGGATGAAGCCTTTCAGCAGATGCACGGAAGTGGATCGTCTTCAAACTCATCGGGCGTTCGCTGACCGCCGAACGCCGTATCCAAATTTACCTGCGGCGAGCCTGCGCCGAGCTCGCCGATCAACGCGGTCCGCAGCGCCGGTGCGCGCAGCTCGACCAATGCGGCCTCGGCCGCCTCCGGCGCGACCACCGCGACGATCAATGCTTGCCGCTGCGTCAATTGCGCGGATCTTGCTGATCCACTGGCTCTTCCCGTAAAGTGTATAAGCCACGGGCACGCGCTTCGAAGGCCGCAATGATGTCGACGACAGTGGCCGCTAGGACTCGGTCCGCGATCTGCTGAAGAAGCCTTGACCGCAACTCCAGGTCAGCCACGATGCTAACGCGGCAACCCGCGGGCGGGCGCTCCTCGATGAGCCACGAGAGACTGAACCGCCGGAAGGGCGGGTCCGACGAGGTTACGTCGATGCGCTCTGGGCGACACAGCACCGCCTTCGACGCGAATTGCACGCGGACGGGCCCGAGGCCCAAGACTTGGTCGACGTAGCAAATATTGGACTCGCGCTTTCGAATCCGCGCCGTAATCCACCCGCGCAAGAAATCGGGATAACGCTCGATATCGGCGGCAAGATCAAACACTTGCTCGCGACTAAAGGGAAGTACCCGCCCTACTTTTTCGATCACCATGGTCAGCCGGTACCGTCGCGGGTCATTTGCGCAGCGCCAGAACAAGACTGCGACGGAAGTGAATACGGTGCGGGCCCGCATCTGACCGTGCGGCTGCGCAGGGGAGCGTTATGGAGCGCGCTGGGCTCGACCCCGCTGCGGAAGCATTGTACTGCTAACTAACTCCATGAGTCGTTTCGGGATCGGCGCGCGCCCCGTGATCGACGAAACCGCCACCGGATCGGTTGGCGACACGATCGCGGCTAGCGCGAAGGCGACTGGCTCCGGCATCGCGGGATCAACAAGTGGACCAGGAATCCGGCACCGATTACGGTGAAGACGACCAATCCCAGCGCAGTTCCAGAATCGCCGCCTTGTCACGGAACGGCCCACCTGTAGGAAGGCGCCAACCATCCAGAAACAGCAGTGGTGGCAGGAACAGTAGGAAGAAGATTTCGGGGTCCAACACGACGCGATGACGGAAAACCACCGCGATCGGCGCTCCCAGCGCGATCTGCGTGAGCGGCAGCGGGAGCGAGAACGGCAGCACGCGCATCAAATAACCGCCCGCACGATGGCCAATACCAGCTCTACCGAATCCATTCCCGTTTCCTGATGGCCAATCTCTGGGTCAATAGATGCTTTGAATTGCTGAAAAGCGAGGACTCGCCTTTTCAATCAGCAGATCCGCGGCAGCGGATCGTCTTCGAGCTCATCGAGCGTGCGCTGGCCCCCAAACGCCGTATCCAATATGACCTGCGGAGAGCCTACGCCGAGCTCGCCAATCAACGCGGCCAGTGGCGCCACCGCGCGCAGCTTGTCTAGTGCGATCTCGGCGGCCTCCGGTGCGACCACCGCGACGATGCGACCTTCGCAGGCTAGATACAGTGGATCAAAGCCGAGCAGCTCGCAGACCGATTGAACGGAGTCGTTGACCGGGATGCGCGCTTCCACTAGGCGCACGGTGAGGCCTGTGCAGCGGACGAGCTCATGGGCGACGGTGGCGAGCCCACCGCGCGTCGGATCGCGCATGAAGCGCAACCCGGCCACTCTCATCAGGGCCTGTGTTTGCGGCAGCACACTCGCCGCGTCCGACTGAAGCTCGCCGCGCAGGCCGAATTCCTGGCGCGCGAGCATGACCGCGGCGCCGTGGTCGCCGATCGGGCCGCTGACCAGAATGCGATCGCCGGCGCGCACGCGGTCCAGCGCGAAGCAAGCGCCGATTGGCCGGAAACCGATCCCGGTGGCGGCGAGGTAGATTCCATCGCAATCACCGCGTCCGACCACTTTCGTATCGCCGGCCACCACGGCTATTTGGCAGTCGCGCGCTGCGCCAGCGAGCGCGTCGATCACGCGGCGCAGCAGCGCGATCTCCAAGCCTTCTTCCAGGAATGCGCTGAGGGTCATGAAACGCGGCACGGCGCCGCTGACGGCGAGGTCGTTGACGGTGCCGTGGACGGCGAGCGATCCGATGTTTCCGCCCGGGAACTCGAGCGGCTGAACAGTAAACCCGTCGGTGGTCACGACGAGTTCTTGATCGGCAGGGACCGGCAGTGAGACAGCATCTGCGCTTGTGTCGAGCTGCGGGTTGGCGAGCGCGGGCACGAACAGCTCCTCGATCAGCTCGCGCATCATGCGGCCGCCGTTGCCGTGCGCGAGGCTGATGTGCGTGTCACGAAACCCGACTGTGCGCGCCATTTGCTCGGCTCGCAGGTTCAGCGTGTCGCCTGGACGGCGGTCGCCTCGATGAGTTGACCAAAGCTAATCGCGGCGTCGTTGACCGGCAGCCGCTGTGGTATCAGCACCTCGAACCCCGATGCCGTCAGCCGTGCCTGCACTTGCTCACTTAAAATGCGGTTCTGGAACACTCCGCCGCCGAGGCCAACGCGCGCAACCCCGGTGTGCTCGCGCACGGCGAGCGCCTGCTCGCACAAGGCTTGCGCCAGGCTCGTGTGAAACATTGCGGCGCGCTCGGCTGGAGCGCGCCGCGCGTCGAGCATGGCCGGCACGAGCGGCGCCCAGTCGCTGCGCCAGATTCCCGCCGCGTCGCGCGCGAGCGGGAGCGCAAGCGGTGGGGCGGCTTCCTCGCAAAGCGCTTCCAAACGCATCGGCGCTTCGCCTTCGTAGCTCGCCCGCAAGCAGACGCCGAGCAGAGCTGCCGCGGCATCGAACAGGCGACCGACCGCCGTCGTCGACGGGGCATTCACTCCGCCGTGGAAGGCTCGGCGCAGCAGCGGGCCGCCGAGTTTCGCGCCATCCGGCCAGGCTTGGCCGCACTCCCAGCACAATGCCAGCGCCGTGCGCCACGGCTCGCGCGCAGCACGCTCGCCGCCCGGCAGCCGGAACGGCCGGAAACTCGCCACGCGCGTCCACGCACCGGGTCGGCCCAGCAGCGCCTCGCCACCCCAGAGTGTGCCGTCCGCGCCGAGACCGACGCCGTCCCAGGTGAAACACAGCAGCGGAGCTTCGCTTGGAAACTCACCGGCCACCGCCGCCGCATGCGCGTGGTGATGCCAGACGGCCTGGGTCGGTAGCGCAGATTCGCGCGCCCAGCGAGTGTTGGGGAAGCTCGGATGCGCATCGTGCGCAATGCGCTCGGCGCGCACGCCGTAGAGCTGCTGCAGATCGTGCGCGACCTGGGCGAAGACCGCACGCCCGCGCGGACTTGCGAGATCGCCGATGTGCGGCGAGACAACAGCGCGGTTGTCCCAGGCCAGTGCCACGGTATTTTTCATGTAGGCGCCGACCGCGAGCGTCGGAACCTGGATAGGTACAGGCAGGTCGAGCTCGAGCGGTGAGGTACCGCGCCCGAGGCGTATCGGTCGCGCGATTCCCGCGACGACACGGACGACCGGATCATCCGCCGGCCGCGCGATTGAGCGATCGTGGTGCAGGAAGCCGTCGGCCACGTCGGCAAGACGCGCCTGAGCTTCCTCAGGTTCGGTCAGTACCGGCTCGCCGCTCAGGTTCCCGGAGGTCGCCACGAACGCTGCGCCGAAGTCCTCAAGCAGCAGATGGTGCAGCGGACTGTAGGGCAGCATCAACGCGAGCTCACGCAGGCCGGGCGCGATGCCTGCGGCCACGGCGGCGTTCGCGCGCCGCGGTGTCAGCACGATCGCGCGCACGGAATCGCGCAGCGCAGCGGCCTGTAGCGGCGACAACTGCGCGAGGCTGCGTGCGTAGTCCAGGCCGTCGCTGCCGCGCCACGGCACCATCAGCGCCAGCGGTTTCGCCGGCCGTCCCTTGCGCGCGCGCAGGCGGCCGACCGCGTTCTCATTGGCCGCATCGCAAAGGAGATGATAACCGCCGATGCCGCGCACGGCGATGATCCGTCCGTCGCGCAGTGCCGCCAGCACCGCGGCCAGTGCAGGCGCGTTGCCGCAGATCCCGCGCCCCCCTTCGTGCCAGTGCAGAACCGGGCCGCAGGCAGCGCAGGCCAACGGTTGGGCGTGGAAGCGGCGATCGAGCGGGTCGGCGTATTCG
>Ga0182024_10008908_pt1 | contig 20958 bp, 20 predicted proteins | sample P32metaG_FD_120480 | JGI IMG/M metagenome (GOLD analysis project Ga0182024, IMG submission 120480) | Permafrost microbial communities from Stordalen Mire, Sweden - P3-2 metaG (Illumina Assembly) | ecosystem: Environmental > Terrestrial > Soil > Wetlands > Permafrost | place: Sweden: Stordalen...
GCCGGCACCCGCCACAACATCGGTTTCGAGGTGATCGACCGGCTTGCCGGGCGGTTTGGATGGAGCGGGCCGGGCGATTTCGATCGCATCGCCCGCGGAAAATTTGAAGGCCTTGCGGCCGATGGTTCGGTGAGTCTGCCGGGCCGGTCGGAGAAGGCGATGCTGCTCAAGCCGATGACGTTCATGAACGTCAGTGGCCGGGCGGTGCAGGCGGCTGTCGCGTTTTACCAGCTCGCGGCGGACGACATCATGATCCTGCTGGACGATCTGGCCCTGGCGTCGGGACGCATCCGGCTCCGGGCGGAAGGAAGCAGTGGAGGCCATAACGGCCTCAAAGACATCGAGCGGGCGCTGGGCACCAGCCGCTACCCGCGATTGCGGGTCGGGATCGACCCGCCGCCGGAGCGCGTGCCCGGACGCGATTACGTGCTGGGCCGTTTCAGCGATGAGCAGCGGCCGCTGATCGACCGGGCGGTCGAGCGTGCGGCAGAGGCGGTGGAAGTGTGGATGGATCAGGGAATGGCAGCCGCGATGAACAAATTCAACGCTGATGAAGGAAGCGGCGAAGAAACGAAGAATTGACCTTTTGGAGACAGACGATGGCAGATGTGAAAGTTCAGTATGAAGCGATGTTTCTGTTCGGACCCTCGGCGCTGGCCGACCTGGACGGCGCGATCAAAACCGCACAGGGGATGATCGAGCGTCACGGCGGCTCTGTGATTCTGATCAAGAAGTGGGATGAGCGCAAGCTCGCCTACGAGATCAAGAAGCAGAAGCGCGGCACGTACATTATTTGCTACTTCACCAGCCCCGGGCCGGCGGTGGGAGCGATCGAGCGCGACGTCAACCTCAGCGAAGACGTTTTGCGCGTGCTGATCACCCGCGCCGACCATCTCAGCAAAGAGGAGATGGCCGCGGTTGAACCGCAGCCGATTCAGCCGCGGGAAGAGCGAAATCCGTGGGATCGGCCTGGCTTTAATGACACGGAACGGCCCCGTCGGGATGACCGTCCGCGGGATGACCGGCCCCGTGACGACCGGCCGCGCGATGACGCCGCCCGTCCGCCGCGTCCGGCGCGTCGGGATGAATTCCCCGCCGCGGCGGAATAACGCCGCGGCCGCGGAAACCAGAATGACGAAACCAGAAACCAGAATGAAACCAGAATGTCCAAATGACGAATGATCGAATCAAAATGCACGACGACACCCAGCAGCGCGCCGCGACTGTCGATGGCGAAGCATTTGTTTCGTCATTCGGTCCACCGGCGCGCCGGGATCTTCGACATTCGTCATTCGGATTTGATTCGTCATTCGGGTTTCGGAATTCTGATTTTGAGCGTCGCTCCTCTACACTTCCAGACATGATTGATCCGCTGTTCCCTCAACTCTCACAGGAGGCACCCTAATGGCTAGCAGCTTCAACAAAGTGTTATTGATGGGCAATCTGACGCGCGATCCGCAGTTGAAGTATCTGCCGAGCCAGACCGCCGTGGCGGAGTTCGCAATCGCCTGCAATCGCAGATTCAAAAGCGCCCAGGGCGAAGACCGTGAAGAAGTGCTCTTTGTCGATTGCTCCGCCTTCGGCAAGACCGGAGAGGTGATCAATCAGTACTTCACCAAAGGCAAGCCGATCTTCATCGAAGGCCGCTTGAAGCTGGATCAGTGGGAAGACAAACAAGGCGGCGGGAAACGCAGCAAGATGACCGTCGTCGTCGAGAACTTTCAGTTCATCGGCGGACGCGACGGTGGTGGAGGCGGCGGAGGCGGTCAGTCGTACGATCAGGGCGGCGGGGAGGGCGAAGCGCATCCGCCGCAGCCCGCGCCGGCTCCCCGCCAGCAGGGATCGGCCCGCCCGCCGGCAGCCGCTCCGGCCCCGTCACAACAGGCGCCGGCTCAGCCCGCGCCGCAACCACCTTACGGCGAAGAGAGTCAGATCAACGAGGATGATATTCCGTTCTAACCAGTGAGATTCGAGGCAAATATGGCAAATGTAAAACTACTTCTCAAGGAAAGCATCAAGCACGTCGGCAAAGTTGGCGACATCGTCGAGGTATCGAGCGGCTACGCCCGCAACTACCTCCTGCCCGAGGATTTGGCGATGCAGCCCACGCCCGCCAACGTCAAGAAGGTGGAGGCTCGCCGCGTCGAGATCGAACGCATCGAGCGCGAGCGTCGCGACCAGCAGGCCGCGCTGATCAAGCAGCTCGAAGGGGTCGAGGTCACGCTGGAGCGCCGCGCCAACGAGCAGGGGCACCTGTTCGGCTCGGTGACCGCCACCGACATCGCCAAGGCCCTGCAGGGCCAGGGCTTCAACATCAACCCGGAGGATATCAATCTTCCCGGCCGGCTCGATCAGATCGAGAAATACACGGTGCGCGTGAAGTTCGCCGAGGACCTGGCGGCGGATCTCAAGGTCTGGGTTGCCCCCGATGCCGAGAGCAAGGCCACCATCGACGCGGCCCGCAAGGCCAAAGCGTCAGCCGAGCCCGCTCCCGCGACTGAGGCATGAATTCGAGTGCGATCAGATCATCCACACCCTCGGTGTGGATGATCTGTGCAGAACATGACCGGCGCGACGATCCTTCGTCGCGCCGGTCGTTTTGTTTGGTAGATTCACCGGAGTCAAAGCCGCGCCTCCCTCTCCCTCGGGGAGAGGGCAGGGGTGAGGGTGATTTGGAGCGTTAGCAATGGAAGAGCCGCGAAGGAGACGCGAAGGGCAAACGAAGAATTGAGGATTGCAAATTGGGGATTGCAAATTGCAAAATGAAAGCCGAAGCGCTCCGGTTCCCAAATTTGAGATTTGCAATCCCCAATTTGCAATCCCCAACTCCCTGTCTTTCCACCTCTTCGGGTCTTCCGCGTCTTCGTTTCTCTTTCTCCGAACTTGCAACGATGGCATCAAAAAGTTAATTATCCCTTCCAGCACGGACGCGTATGACCCAGCTCATTGATCCATCCCTCGCCGCTCAGTTCGACAAGCTTCCGCCGCACGCTCTCGAAGCGGAGATGTGCCTGCTGGCTTCGATGATGCTCGACAAGGAAATGGTCGGGCAGGTCGTGCAGCTCGTCGATCGGGAAAGCTTCTATCAGGCCGACCATCAGATCATCTACGACACGCTGGTACGTCTCTACGAGCAGAACCGCCCGATCGATGCGCTGATCGTCCGCGAGGAACTGATCAAGCGCCAGCTCTACGAGGAAGTCGGCGGGCGGGAATATCTCGCCGCCATTCTCAACAGCGTCCCCTCCGCGGCCCATGGCGCGCATTACGCGGGAATCGTGCGGGAAAAGTCGCTGCTGCGCCAGCTCATCAGCGCCAGCAACGACATTCTCCGCGATGCCTACGCACCGCACGAGCAGGCCGACCTGGTGCTCGACAAGGCGGAGAAAAAGATCTTCGAGATCGCCCAGAAGAAAGTCGGCAATTCGGCGTCGCCGATCGGCGAAATCGCGATGCAGGTCTACGACACGCTTGAAGACAAGGGCCGCCGCGGCATCGACAGCGGATTTTTTGAACTGGATGACATGCTCAACGGCTTGCAGAACGGCGAGATGATCATCGTCGCCGCCCGCCCGTCGATGGGAAAGACCGCGTTTGCCATGAACGTCATCGAGCACATTGCCGCCGACAGCAAACTGCCGTGCGCCGTCTTCTCGCTGGAAATGAGCAAGCAGCAGCTCGCCCAGCGCATGATGTGCAGCCGCGCCCAGATCGACGCCCAGAAAGTGCGGCGAGGTCTGCTTCAACCCAGTGAATATCAGCAACTCGCGCAGGTGGTGAACGAATTGTCCAAAGCTCCGATCTGGGTGGACGACTCGCCGGGCCTCACGATTCTGGAGTTGCGCGCCAAGGCCCGCCGCCTGAAGCTGCAGCATGACGTCAAGTGCATCATGATCGATTACATGCAGTTGATGGACAATCCCGGCCCGGAAAGCCGCCAGCAGCAGATCAGCGAAATCTCCCGCGGGATTAAAGCTGTCGCACGGGAACTCAACGTTCCCGTGATTGCCCTGTCGCAACTCAATCGCCAGTCAGAGGGGCGCGACGGCCATCGCCCGCGCATGAGCGACCTGCGCGAATCCGGGTCGATTGAGCAGGACGCCGACGTCGTCGCCCTGCTGCATCGCGAAGATTATTACAAAATGAGCGAACCTGATTTCCAGCCGGACAATGTGGCCGAAGTGATCATCGCCAAGCAGCGAAACGGACCGGTGGGAACGGTGAAACTCACCTTCATGAACAAGACCACCAGATTTGAGAATCTGTCGACGCAGCATGATCCGTTTGCGTGATTGGCGAGCCGGTGCTCAACGGAGGCCACGATGATCCGCGTGTCGCCGCTAGATTTTTTGAACTCATATTTAGACTGTCTCCGCAAGCAAGCGAATTGGAAGCAGTACGACAGCAAAGATTGGACGCATGTGGCAATACGTGCGGCAGAATCCGTTTGCAAGGACTTTGGGCTCGATGTCAACAAGGAGTATTTCCGGCTCGACATAGCGGGCCGGGAGTACGAGTCCGATCGGTATCGCGACAACTGGCATCTGCGGATTGCCTTTGAGCACGAAGGCGGGGTGTGCCGGGGAAAAGATTGGCGCGATGAGCTGTGCAAACTGACGCACGTCGTGGCCGACCTTCGCGTACTTGTTGGATATGAACTGCGGAGCAGAGGCCAGCTTTTTGATATCATTCAGGAACGCGTGTCTCAAATGGGAAAGAGAATGCATCGCGTGCCGAACGGCGAATGGCTATTCATATTCGGCTCCGGAGACGCTCGCAGCCGGTGGTTGGAGCCGTGGCAAGCATTCACAGTCAATGGTCGGAATCGAGTCGTTTGTCTCGAAGCTGACCGTCCCTTCTGTGCTCGGGATCTTCACGGATTTCCGGGAATGGGACAGCGGAAGCTGAAAGCGTCTTAGTCGGCTCGTCACACCACCTGACTGCTTTGTGGACGATCGTGCTTCGCGGACCTTCGAGCTGTTTGGAACAGATCCGCGACCTGTCATTGGCGCGGATGCTGTGTTGACCCGCATGGGCGTCGGCAAGGACTTCGAGGTGAGGGGTGTGGCCCTATTCTTTGGCAAGCTCCAGAGTATTGTAGAGTGGATGTACTCACCCACCGCGTGTCTCGGGAACAGGATGGTGGGTGAGTACACCGACCCTACAATTTGCCAAAAAAGACGGCCATGCCCGAGGCAAGGGGCGGGTTGTTTTGAAAGTGTAACGACTGCTATGATCTTGCCGCCGTGAATCCCAAATCCCAAACTCATCGATCTGTGGGATTGAATAACGCGCCAAGCTCGGCCGGACGGCTGATTCCTTGCGACGCTAAGAGCGGATAACGAAAAGGCATCAGGTGCCCGATCGCCCATGGTGCTATTGGAGGCGACGAACATGGTGAAACTGGGTTGGTGGGTTCTGCTGCTTGGCGGCGTCGCGACCTGCGTCTGCACGGCAATCTACGCCCCTGGCGGACCTGTCGTGGCGGCGGTATTCCTCTGCATCTTCGCTCTTTGCCTGTATGGCGTGACGGTATCCCATTTCTTGGGAATCAGGCGCAAAGTCGCGCGTCATATGGGCCGGCGCTGGATGCGGGGAGAGGTGGTCACTCACATCATCCAGACCAGCGAACGGGTCGACCTGCAATTGACGCTCGATCGGCTCCGTGCGGAGCACACGCCTGTAACGAAAACCATTGGTTACGCAATATCGTATCACGCGGGAATCGTGGGCGTCATCTCACAGAATCCCAAGCCCGTGCCATTGGCCTGGGAATCATATCAATCTTCAGCAACCCAAACGCTGACATGTGCCACCAACGCCCTGTATCTCCTTCGAAATGGCGATCAACGATTCTGCGCGATGGTGGGACCGCGGCGTCAGACGGGGAAAGTCGATCGCAAGCAGGTCGAGCTGTCTGTTCTCGCCGCGACTCGGGAAGCCGCACAGGCTGCGCTCGCTTTGGTGCTGTCTCAAGCCCGGCGGAACAGTGTTTATCGCGGGGCGATGCTCTCGTTGGAACGGTCGGAAGACCGCCACGAGCCGTACGCCATCAAGTTTCTCGATCTTCCACCGGTGCCGCGCGATCAGATCATTTTGCCGGCGGAGGTGATGGAAGTGGTCGAGCGAAATGTGCTCGGCTTGCTTGCCCATGGTCCGGCGCTGCGGCGGGCGGGCAGCAGCACGCGGCACGGAGTGCTTTTTCATGGGCCGCCTGGAACGGGCAAAACCCTGGTGACCCGCTACCTCTCACGGGCGCGGCCGGAGTATACCGCGATCGTGCTGACCGGGCGGCAATTGAGCCTCATCCGGGAATCGTGCCAACTGGCCCGCCTCCTCGCCCCAAGCATATTAATTCTTGAAGACGTGGACCTGGTTGCTTCCGAGCGCAGCCGCAACCGGCACAATACGGTGCTACACGAACTGATGGACGAGATGGACGGCATGGGGGAGAAAACCGACTGCGTGTTCCTTCTGACCACCAATCGTCCGGACATCCTCGAACCCGCACTGGCCGCACGGCCCGGCCGGGTTGATCAGGCGATCTTTTTCCCCCTGCCCGATCTCGATTGCCGGCGGCAGCTGCTGAATCTGTATGCCCGCAAGCTGGATCTGTCCGCGGTCCAACTTGAACCATTGTTGCAGCGCACCGCAGGCACAAGTCCGGCGTTCCTCGCCGAGTTGGTGCGCAAAGCCGTACTGATGGCCGCGGAGCGCGGCGAACAATCGGACCCGCTGCGGCTGACACACGACGACTTTAGTCGAGCGATCCGTGAACTCATTGAATTCGGCGGCGAACTCACGCAAAAACTATTGGGATTCGGCGGGCAAAAGATATCGTAGGATAGTCTCGCATCTCAACCCACCGCGGCTCCCCCGCCCTTCGTATCTCAGAGTCCGCGAATAGTGGCGTTTGACGCGGCCACTTGAACACGAGGCGGATTGTCCGAGCCCAATCCAACCCTGAAAAACGCCGCTTGTCACGTTCCAATCACCAATCACCAGTTCCCGCAGCCGCCTTCCCCAACCAAGTCGGCCACAGCGTGTCTACCTCTCAGGCAGGCGGCCTGCCTCAAGATTGCTGCTTTTCGGGCCGATATACCAAGGCGGAACCTTCACGATTACCCTCTAGGGAGAATTCCATGCATAAATCAATCGCTATTGCTGTCGTTGCAGTCCTTGCCGGCGGGTGCGTTGTCGTTCCAACGTACGAAGTGTATCGGCCGGCGCCTGCCCCGCAGCCGGAAGTCGTTGTCGCGGCCCCAGTTGTCGCCGGCCCGGTTTTCGTGGCGCCTGGCGTTGAAGTCATCACCGTGGAACCGGCGCCGGTCGATCGCGTGTATGTCTACGATCCCGGCTATCCGCCGGGCTGCTATTTCTACAACGATTGTTATTGGTACGGCGGGTATCGCTATCCGCATGACGTGTTCATCAATCGCTACGTGACGGTGAACGTTCGCGAGAATCGCTACATCAACGTGGAAGAAAATCGCCGCGTGGGCGTTCGCATTGAAGAGCAGCATCGCGTGGAGTTTTCGCAGAATCATGGCGTGCGGCCGGATCGGGAAGTGAGAGCCGCACAAGAGCATGCGGCGGCGCAGCAACGCCAGGTTGCTCAACAGCAGCATCCAGCCGGGCAGCCGCAGCCGCGTCAAACGGCGCAGCAACAACAGCAGCACCTGACGCCAGCCCAGAAGGCGGCGGCCATGCAGCGTCAGTCGGAGAGGGATACGGACAAATACTAAATGGGCTTGCGCGAGTAGTGCAGGTATTGGCGAGGCACTTTCTCGTAGGGTGGGGTCTACTGACCCACCAGATTTTCTCGGAAAACGTGGTGGGTCAGTAGACCCACCCTACGGCCGTCCAAACATATGAACCGAGTAGCGCGTAGTCGCGCAAGGTCATTTTAGGCTCTGCCTTCGTTCCACTTCACCACGGCGATCGTGGCGGCGAGCAACTCGGTGTAGAGAAAGGCGTCGCACATTTCCGGGTGATCGGCAGCCCAGTGCATTTGCTCCAAGGCGCGATTGAGCAGGCGATTGAGGGCGGAGGCTTCGTCCAGGGCAACGGCAATACGAATTAGAATGCAATACTCGCAGATTGCGGCGGCGGCGTCGTTCACCGGCTGGCCGCTGCGACCGAGATAGTAGCGGCGCAGATTGCCATCGTGCAGCATCGCCAACTGAAGAAGCTTTCGGGCCAGTTCAGGCGACTGACGCGTGACCGCCAGAGCCGTGGCGCCGCTGTTGGCGATGCTGATGACATCGTTGGGGGAGAACGCCGGCATCGGAAGTTCGGGGAAAAGGGTGGCCAGCTCCGGCTGGATCAGATCGTACAACAGTCCGCAGGGCGCCACGCTGGATCGGACCGCTTTGAGGCAATTCTCGGCCAACTTTCCCAACTCCGCATCGTACGTCGCATCCGCCACTTCGCGTACAAAATCAGGATCGTAATCGATCAAAAAGGAATTGGTCGCGAACGACCGCGAGCCGAAAGCGAAGTAATTGCGAATCAGCCAGATTCCCTGGTCGACCGTGGAGTGCTGTCCGTAGCCGCCCAGAACGATGCGGGCGTGGTCGGCATCCGCGGGGGCGGCAAACGCCTTTGCCCCCAACCACAATCCCTTGGCAACGCGAAGCGCTTCGGTGGTCCCGCTGGCATCGGGCTTTTCGCCTGATTTGTAGCGCCAGGGAACGAAGCCGCGCGTGAATGGGTCATCGGAGTGGTCGAAGATCAGGTTCTTGACGCAGTGGTCGCGCAGAATCGCATATCCATCTGCATCGGAGAGTCGGGCGAGACAGATCATGAACTGGGCGGCGTCGACGGTATAGAGATAACCATCGGGGCGCACCAGTTTCCCCACATGCAATCGCGCCAACAGTTGCTGATGGACATGATCGCGAAGTCCCTGGATCGTTGGGATCAATTTATTGGTGGGAATCAGCGGCGGCTGATCCCCCTGCGCCTGCGGCGACGCCATGGCCGCGCCCACCGTGGCCAGAGCCATGCCACTGAGAAGTTCGCGTCGTGATGGTCCTCGCAGCCGCATCGGGTTACCGGAGTATTCCCCCTCTCCCGGTACTCTGGGAGAGGGCAGGGGTGAGGGTGATTTGGAATTTCATCGCCCTTGGTGCTCGAAATCACCCTCACCCTGACCCTCTCCCAGAGTACCGGGAGAGGGGAACAGAGATCGCTCACCACATAGTTTCGTCATTCGAGCTTCCCCGCCCCGGCGGGGCGGGGCGATCTATTCTCGCAATCTCATTTGCACGTTGTCCAGCACATTCATGAAATTGATGTAACTGTCGTAGGGGCTTTCGTAGGGGCTTTGGTGCTTGTGAGGATCCCCTTCGGCCCAATATTTCGTACACATATAGTAAAAATGATCGCTGGCGGTGAGGTTTCGCCAGTCGGAGAGGAGCTGTTCGTCCCCCTTCTCCTTCATGGCCCCTTCAATTTTGTAGAGCTCGTGGAGGGCGTTGGACTGCATGGCATTTCCCAGCCATGGGCTCAGGTCGTGTTCCTCATCGGCCCAGGAGATCATGTGCGGAACGTCGATCTCGCCAATGCTGGCATGCACATCGCATATCTGCGACGGGGTGAGAAAGACGTTGTCGCCGCTTTGCATGACGGCGGCGGGGAGATGGCGCAGAAAATCAAAGATGCCGGTGGAATCGGGTTGCCGCAGGCCCAAGGCGCTGTAGTTCAGGAAGACGTTGCAGAGTTGGCCGCCGGCGTTGATCTGGCTGACCCATTTGGCGAACTTGTCGGCGGTGAGGGGCCATTGCTCCCAGTTGCGATCGCCGAACCGCAGCTCGATGTCATCGCTGAGTTGATGATTCTTGAGCAGGAGCTTCAATCGAGAAGAGTGCGGCGGGCTGTAGACCGCGTTGGGGCTGCGGTGGCCCAGCGTCTGCTCGGCTCCGGCGATGACGATGCCATCGTAGCCCATGTGGCTGACGAAATGGGCCAGGTCGTTGTTGTAAATCAGTTCGGTATTGCGAAATACGCGCGGTTCCTGGCCGAAAAGCTGCTTGATCTTGCGACGGTGCATTTCCACCTGGGCACGAAACTCCTCGCGCGAATAGAGAAACGACAATGAGTGGTAATGCGTCTCATCGAGGAATTCGACGCAGCCGCTGGCGTTGAGTTCCTGGAATCCGGTCAGAGCCTCCGGAGCGTACTGCTCGATTTGCCCGAGAGCGGTTCCGGTGATGGAATAGGCGACGCGAAAGCGCCCGCCGTGGGCGCGAATCGTCTCCAGCAACGCTCGATTGGCGGGCAGATAACAGGTTTGCGCGAGATTTCGGCAGGTTTCCGCGTTCTTATGCTCGTCGAAGTAGTGCCGATCGGTGTCGAAAACACTGTATCGGCGAAGCTGAGGCGGCTGATGGACTTGAAAGTAAAAACAAACCGACGCCATGCGATGGTCCTTGCTGCTCGCCCGCATTCTAGCAGGGGGCAATGGATAATGGATAATTGACAATGAATAACGCAGACGCGCCGGTCGCGACCCCCGCATTGTCAATTATCCATTATCCATTATCAATTGCCGTCATTTGAAGGTCCGCGTTGATCCCCAAAAGAACAAATCCCCGCGATCTTCCTCTCGACGCAGTGCTGTCGCAGTGTCGCTGGGAGACGTTTCGCGGATCGGGGCCCGGCGGGCAGAAGCGGAACAAAACCAGCTCCTCGGTGCGAATCGTGCATCTGCCCACCGGCCTGGCAGCGACGGCGGGCGAATTCCGCTCCCAGCAGCGGAACAAGAGCAACGCCCTGCTGCGGCTGCGACACCGAATGGCCATCGAATTGCGGGAGCCGATCCCCGACCCATTTGCACCGCCGGATTCATTGGCGACGTTTTTCGCCGGCGGGAAACTCTGTTGCTCAATTCGCGATGTAGCCTATCCCACCGTGCTTGGACTCGTGCTGGACGTGATCGAGGCGCAGCACGGAGCTGTTTCTGACTCGGCCAGGCAATTGGGATTGAGCACTGCGAATCTTGTGGGATTTCTTCAGCGGGACGGTGAAGCACTGGCGGCGGCCAATCGTTTTCGCAAGCAGGCGGGACTGCGGGCTCTCGGCGGGAAAGGATGATGCCAGCGGCCCGTGGTTAGAGTCACGCGCGTCGGTGCGCCGCCTCATCGGGCCGGGATCGAGGCGTCGAGACGCAGCAGTATTGGGATAAATACGAGCAAGACTCGGCAACGAAGAGCCCGGCCCGATGAGGCAAGCAACGGCCGCGCGACTTTAATCACGGGCTGCTATGCCGGGTCGGCAGTCGACGGGTCTGCTCTCAGCGACGTTGATGGGTTGTCTTCGGATTCGTCTTCTGCCGATTCGCCGCCAGGAAGGGCACCGGTGAGTTGAAGTTCCAGTACGCCCAGTAACTGCTCGGGGTCGATCGGTTTGATCAGCAGCGGGGGAAGTTCATGGGTTGGCAGAATGTGCATTTTGTGCTGGATCATGTGCAACGGCATGCCGGACAGAAGCACCACGGGCAGCGATCGACGGTGTTCCTGCAGATATTTCAGAACTTCAAATCCATCCACCCCGGGCATGTGCAGATCGAGAAGCACGGCGCCCACTTGCCGGTTCTTCAACTGGGCAATGGCGGAAGCGCCATCGCCTGCTTCGTCCACGCCATAGCCTGCGTTCCGCAGGAAATGGCCCAGCGCAAGGCGTTCGACCGGAGAGTCGTCCACCAACAGCACTTGGACCGAGGATTGTTCGCCAATGGACTGAATCATCGCGGTTCCCATGAATTCATTAAATTCACATGCAATTATTGTACCACCGACGCGATGGGGCAACTCATGTTTTCCGAGAGAGTTACGTTTTTTGCGCCTTGAGCACGGCCGATTGTGGATGGCAGGGCAGAATCATTTGGCAATTCACGCCATGGAGGGTTCAGGGTTCAGGGCGTCAGGGTTCAGAAAAAGGCAAAGAATCGGCAGTCGTTCCCATTCCTGAACCCTGAACCCGGGTGCGGGGCGAATTTGGAAGTTTGTTGACACTTTCGCGGAGTTTCGTAGAATCCTGCCTGAAAATTGAATAGAGATCTTATCGAGAGTGGTTGAGGGTTTGGGCCCTTTGACGCCACAGCAACCGGTGACGGCTGAAGAATTCTTCAGTCGACCTCAGGTGCTAACTCCCCCCAGGTCGGCCGAACGACATTTTGTCGGCCTGGAAAGATAAGAGAGCGCTGTACGCCGCCCTTGCGATTCAAGCCTCTTCTTATCGAAGAGGCTTTTGTTTTTGATGAAGGAACCGCAATGAGTTACGTGCTGGGACTCAAGTGCAAGGAATGCGGGAATCGAGCGCCCGTCTCGCCCGTTCACGTCTGCGAGGCCTGCTTCGGGCCATACGAAGTGGAGTATGACTACGGCGCGATGAAGGGGAAGGTCACGCGGGAGTCGATTGGCGCCGGTCCGCGCAATCTCTGGCGATACAAGGATCTGCTTCCTGTGGCGGGTCAGCCCAAGACAGGGCACTTCTCCGGTTGCACGCCGCTCAAGCGGGCCGATCGTCTGGCGAAGGAACTCGGTTGCGATGAGTTGTGGATCAAGGACGACTCATGCAACTATCCAACCTATTCGTACAAGGAGCGCGTCGTCTCGGTCGCGATCAGCAAGGCGATCGAATTTGGCTTTGATACGGTGGGCTGCGCCAGCACCGGGAACCTTGCCAACAGCACCGCGGCGCACGCCGCTCAGGCGGGAATGCGCTGTTTTGTGATGATTCCGCACGATCTGGAGCAGGGGAAAGTGCTCGGCTCGCTGATTTTCGGCCCGACGATGGTGCGAATCCGCGGCAACTACGATGACGTCAACCGCCTCTGCACTGAAATCGCCGACAAGTACGGCTGGGCGATCGTCAACGTCAATCTGCGTCCGTATTACACCGAGGGCGCCAAGACGTACGGCTTTGAGATTGCCGAGCAACTCGGCTGGCGGCTGCCGCAGCACACGGTTGTTCCCACGGCAGGCGGCACGATTCTGCCGAAAGTTTACAAGGCATATCAGGAGTTCATCGAACTGGGATTGGTGAAGTACAACTCCCCGAAGATCTATTCCGCGCAGGCCGCGGGGTGCAATCCGGTGGTGACGGCGATTCACAGGGGGATCGACATCATCGAGCCGCAGAAGCCCAACACGATCGCCAAGTCGATCGCCATCGGAAACCCGGCGGACGGGTATTACGTCTATCAGGCCGTCAAAGAATCCGGCGGCTGGGGTGAAAGCGCCACCGATCGCGAAATCGTCGATGCGATCAAACTTCTCGCGCGAACCGAAGGAATCTGGACCGAGCCGGCGGGTGGAACAACGCTGGCCGTCACGATGAAGCTGATCGCGCAGGGTCGCATTCCGCGCAACGAATCGATCGTCGTCAGCATCACCGGCAATGGGCTCAAGACATTGGAAGTGGTGCAGAACGAGTTGCAGCCGCCGCGGGTGATCGATCCGAAGTTGTCGGAGTTTGATGCGTTGCTGGAGGAGAATAAGGCGGCGAAGCGCGAGCCAGCGGCGGCGCTGCAACCGGCGTGATACCGTTTTTGCCTGGAGTGTTGGCGGAATGTAGAATAATTGCATGCACCAGATTAACGATGCCATCGTCAAGGGAGGTAATTGAGTTGTCCCATCTTCCTTTCGCGGATGGACAACACGTGCGTATTCTGGTGACCGAAGTCGAGGCCCAGACGGCAACCCGCCGATCTATTCAGGAGGTTCGCCAGCTTCTAAAGGGTGGCGTTGAGCGATTTGATGATCCGACCCAACCAATGATTCCCGAGGATCATTGGGAGATGCTCAAGTGATCGTGCTGGATACCCACGTTTGGATCTGGTGGGTGGATGATCATCCGAGACTGAATCGGCAGGTACGCAATCGGATCGACGCAGAGAGCGACGTGCGTGTATCGGCAATCTCCCTACTTGAGATTGCAACCGCCGCGTCGTTGAGGCGCCTGTCGTTGCGACCAACAGTTCCGAGGGTGAGGGAGTCGCCGACATTCTCTTCGGCGATGTCAAGCCGACAGGGAAGCTCTCCCGCACCTGGCCGCGCTCAATCGATCATCTCCCGATGAATATCAACACCGATCCGAGCCGCTATGACCCTCTGATCAAATATGGATATGGGTTGACTTACGGCGGGTGAACGACAGGGCAGAATCAATTAAGCGCGAGGGGCCTCTGGTCCCCTCTCCCGGTACGCCGGGAGAGGGTTAGGGTGAGGGTGATTTCGAGCACCAAGCGGCGTCGAAATTCCAAATCACCCTCACCCCTTCCCTCTCCCGGATTACCGGGAGAGGGAGAAATGTCAGTCGATACCTTCCTGCCAAAAAAAAAGCGGCTCCCGCAAACACGCCGAGCCGCAGCGTGAGAATCCGATCTGGATCCTCACTCCGCGGCTCAGCGCCTCTGCGCGAGCAAATCTGCAAAGCGTGTATCTTTGACCGGCGGTTGTTTTACTTCGCCTTGACGCTGAACCCTGCGTCATTGAACGCCTGCACGAGCTTCTGGGCGTCGAAGTCGCCAGTGATCGTCACGGTCTGTTCATTCGCCTTGATCTCGCCCGTGGCGCCATCGACGGACTTGATGACGCCATTGATGGCCTTGCTGCACTTCCCGCAGCAGTTGTGGATGTCGCTGATGGTCAGCGATTTGACGTTGCCTGTGGGAGCGCCGCTGTCGTCCTTGACGGTTGCGCCGGTGGCGGAACCATAAAATCCGGCGGCGACCAGGGCGTCAACGGCCTTCTGGGCTGTGGCATCGTCCGGGGCGGTGATGGTGATCGACTTGGCGTTCAGATCACACTTGGCAGTTGCGCCCGCGCCGGTCACGGCGGCGGAGGCCGCCTTCACGCACTTGGGGCAGCAGAGATGTGTCTTCTCGAGCGTTACCGTCGAGCTGGCCGACGCCCATGAGGCGCCAAGAAATGGGAGCAAAAGGCCCAGAGCAAAAATCGTATTGCGACGCATGGAGTCTCCTTCAGTTGGTTAGTGTTGCCGGGGATCATACCGGCTGACTTGCACGAAATAAACTATTTTAATCGTGCCTCTTCCGCATTAATCATTAGTCGCTTGGAGGTCAAATGTTGATAACGAGCTACTGGCGGGCCACCATCGCCGCGCCGGCTTGCGGATGCGGCGGAGCGAACAGGTTCTGGGCGGCATTGAGGGCTGTGTAGTGCTGAAAGCCGTCGCGGGGGAACGAACCGGTGGCTCCGACAAGGGATACCGCCGTGCTAAAGGCCAATAGCGTGGCTGCCATGGCCCAGGAAGTGCGCCGGTGCGGCCGCCGCAGCCATGCCCCGGACCAGAACAGCAGCAGCGGGAGAAACAACACGAACCAGCGCGTGGCGAACATCGCTTCGCCCCAGTCGGCCCGCGAGATGCAATAGAGCAAAACGATCACCACGCTCCCCCCGACGGTCACGCTGGCCATCATTTTGGTGGATGCCGGCCAATGGCGGTGCATGACCATGGTCACCCCCAGCAATCCCATCAGCAACACGGGGAAATGGGTAAATACCCCGTGCGACCCGATCAAGGCGTCACAGGCGCGGCCAAGGAAACGGAGCGTCCCCTGCCAGAAGCCGCCGGCCTGGTCATCTTCATCGTCCAGGGAATCCGGCTTGGCGGCGACGTGCAAAACCGGCTGAAACTGCGGGCGCAGATACGCGGGAACGAAATCGCCCGTCACGGGAACATTCAGCGCCCCGTGCAGGATCATGGGGCCGGTGATTCCCAGAAGATAAATGCAGACAGCAATCGTTCGCGCGCCCAGCTTCCAGCGAAACGCCCCGACGACCAGCGCCAGGGCGAGCATGAAGATGACGGCCGGCGGATCGATCGCCGCCGCCAGCGCGCTGGCAACTCCCGCCAATAGCAGCCAAATCGCCCCTTTGCGAAGATCGTTGATCAACCCGACCTGAACGAGGCAGGCGCAGGCAGTAATCAGAAGAGTCGCCGCAGAGGCGTGGGCGTTGAGCACGGTGGCGTAGCTGACCAGGCCGCTGCCGATGACGACGGCCAGCCCCAGGGCCGCCCGCCAGGGGCGTGGCAGCTCGAAAAGCCGGCCCATCTTGTAAACAAGCCCCGCCGACAGCGCCACCGGTATCGTTACGCCGATCAGTGTCAGCAGAAACATCACCCAGAGCGGGTTGTGTTCGAAGGTCATGCCGTAATGGTGCATAATCCAGTAGGGGCCGCTGAGCAGGGCGGCCAGCATCGGCGGTTGATCGCTGTAGAAATGGCCATCGTGGGGAATTTTTTGCCGGGTGGTGCCGGCGAAGAGCGTGTTGTCGATCGCCAGCGTGTGGTTTTCGACGATCGCCTGGACCGTCGCCATGCGCGACTGCTCGTCATCCGACATGGAATCGAGTTCCGGGTGGAGGAGCGGGCGCACGAGGGGAATGGTGAGCAGCAGCACCAGAATCGGTGCGCTCAACGCCCAGGGACGCACCATTTGCTTCTGGTGCATCGTCAAAAAGTTGATCACTCGCTGCATGGGTTCCGCGCCGCCGATGCCGTGGAGCCTTCGGCTAAGCGCAAAGCCTGTCGTAATTAATAGACCTTCAGGAACTGTACGAAGTTCCCGACGATCTTCTCACCGAGGCGGGCATAGCGTGGGTAATGCCGGCCGCTCTCCTGGCGAATCTGAGTCGCCCCATGGGGCCCCAGCACCTTCATCACGTCTTCATTGCCGGCCGACAGTATCTTCTCAATGTCGGAGAGGGTCAATTCAAAGTGATATTGGAAGCCAAAAAGCCGGTTTTTGAAGCGAAAAGCCTGGTTCTTGCAGGACTTGGTCGAGCTGAGCAGCGCGTTTCCGCTCGGCGGCGGCGGCGCGGGAGGCGGCGGAGCATTGGCCGGCGGCGTCAGCTTCGGTAGATCAAAAGTGTCGTAATGCCAGTGAAACATCATCGCCCCATCGGTCATCCCCATGACCATCGGCTCGGTCGTGCCTGGAAACGTCACCGGCAGCCACCCAATCTCCGGCGCCGGCGTGGGGGGATCCTCAGGCTTTGCGCCGGCTTTGACGTTGGGATAGACCTTGGCCCCCGCCGCGGCGGCAATGAGCTGCGCCCCCAAACAGATCCCCAGCGTCGGCCGATCCTGGGCAATGCAGCGTTGGAGCAATGCGATCTCCTTGGCGAGGAACGGATACTTTTCGTTCCCGACATCAGCCACGCCCATCGGTCCTCCCATCACGATCAGGAGGCGAACGCCATCCAGGTCGGCGGGAACTTCGTCACCCTTGTAAAGATGGCGAACTTCAACCGGAATGCCAAAGTCCCGCAGGATCGGGTCGAGTCGTCCCGGACCCTCGTGCGCCACGTGCTGGAGTACAATCGCTTTGCTCATTGAAGCGAAGTTTCACGGAGACGTCACGGGGTTGTCAAGCGGCTACATTGCGGCGACCATCGCCCCGCGTACAATTCCGCGCCGATGTTCCGACACGTCCCCAATGCCCTGACCGGCGCGCGATTGCTCCTCGCGGTGCTCTTCTTCGCGCTGCTTGGCTTCTACCAATACGAGGGCCGCGGCGACCCCAGTCTGCTCAATATCGCCTTCTGCGTCTACGTCATCGCCCTGATTACCGACTTCCTCGATGGCTACCTTGCCCGCAAATGGAAGGTGGAAGGGGCCTTTGGCCGCGTCGTCGATCCATTTGTCGACAAGGTGCTGGTATTGGGCAGCTTCATCATCTTCGCGGGGAAAAATTTCATCATTCCGGATGTTGTGGAACACCAATGGGTGCGCACCATCACGGGCGTCGCCCCATGGATGGTCGTGCTGATCCTCGCCCGCGAATTGCTCGTTACCAGCTTCCGCGGCATGAGCGAGGGCGGCGGGCAGAATTTCGGAGCCGCCTTCAGCGGGAAGCTGAAGATGGTTTTCCAGTCGGTGACCATTCTGGTGATTCTGGTGTACGTCAATTATTTCGCCCATCACCCCGGCCAATCCGGCGAGGTCGGCTGCCGCTGGTTCCGCGACTTCTGCATCTGGGCAACCATCCTGATTACCGTCGTCAGCGGATTGCTCTACGTCCAGCGAGCCGTGGCGATGTTTCGCCAGAGCGAAGCGAAACTCCCGTAGGGTGGGCACTGCCCACCTCTTTGATCGGGTGGACAGGCCGGTAGTCGCACGGTCCCGGATCGGCGATTTCGTTGGTGCATTGCATCATTCATTCTTCGCCGCCTTCAATTCTTTTCGGAGTTCAACTTCTTCGTCGAGCTTGAGCGGACGAAAGGGCCATGACGTCCATGGATAGCCATCGGTCGGGCCGGTTGCAGCGTCGTGTGGAGAGATGATAGGCGAGAGCAACAGTGATGTTGCATCCCGCTCCAATGTCATTTTCGGCCAATTATGACCGCAGCTGGGAACCGTAACAACGACGATGCCCGATCGATCTATCGAGTACGTTCCCTCAAATATGGTTCCGCCAAGACCGTATTCGATCATGAGCAGTTTGCCGGCCCGCGCGAGCATCAGATCGTAATCGCCATCGAACCCGAGCCGCCGTCCACCGGATGACCGGAATGTGACCGTTCCCTGTTTGCCAATCAGCGAGTCGAGTTCATTCGGGGAGACGGCGCTGGACGCACCAATTACGGGTTGGGTCGTCGCCGCCTTGACTGTTAACTCGTGGGAGGGCGCCGTTGCTCCAGATCGGCACCCACTGGCGCCGAGCGCGGCGACGATGGTAATGCGAGCCCAGTAACTTGCATTTCGCATGGATTTCAACTCAGTGTACCGGCTTCCCGTCCGCTTTGCTCTACGCAACGCCTCCGCTATCCTCTTCCACAACATTACAAGGAAGAATTTCCCGAATGCCTATTTATCAAATTGCACTGCTCGCGATCGTCCAGGGATTGGCCGAGTTGCTGCCCGTTTCCAGTTCGGCGCACGTGATCGCCGTTGCGAAACTGGTCGGCATCGACCCAACCTCGCCTCAATTCACGCTGCTGCTGGTAATGCTCCACACCGGGACGATGTTCGCCGTCATCCTTTACTTTTGGAAGGCGTGGAAGCGGGTGTTCTTTTCAACGCGCGAGCAAACCATGCAGTTCCTGCGCGTGATCGTGATCGCGACGATTGTGACAGGGGTGATCGGGCTCGGATTGAAAAAGGGGATCGAGCATGTCATCAAGCATTCCCATAATGGGATTGGCAAAGCGGAAATCGAGGAATTGTTCAATCATCTCGAACTCATCTCCGCCGCCCTGGCCGCGGCGGGAGTGCTGATCCTGATCGCAGGAATTCGCTCAATGGGCAAGGCCGCGCGGGAGAATATCACTGACAAGGACGCGCTCCTGATCGGCGCTGTTCAGGGCCTGAGCCTCCCGTTTCGCGGCTTTTCCCGTTCTGGTTCGACAATCTCCGCCGGCCTGCTCTGCGGCGTGGCCAAGATGCGCCTGGAGGAATACAGCTTTGCTCTTGCCGTGGTGTTAACACCTCCGGTGGTGCTCTACGAAGCGTACCGGCTCGTCAAATCGCGACACGACACGTTCGGGCTACCCCTGGGCGTTCATGACTTCCTGCCCAGCCTCATCGGCATGGTCTTCAGCTTCGCGGCCGGTTTATTCGCCCTCCGACTTCTTTCCCGGCTTCTCGAAGGGGGCAAGTGGTGGATTTTTGGGATTTACTGCCTTCTCGCCGCGGGGGGCATGTTCGTGATGTATTCCTACGGTTACTGATTCCCGCTGGAGCCAAATCATGCAAGATCCGCGATTCGAAAAACTGGCCGAGATGCTGGTGAACTATTCCTGCGCCGTGAAGAAGGGGGAGCGGGCGCTGGTCGAGGCGATCGACGTCCCTCACGAATTCACCAACGCCCTGGTTCGCGCCATCAGCAGCGCCGGCGGGCATCCGCTCGTCCTGCTCAAGAGCAACCAGGTGCTTCGCCAGATGATGCTCAGCGGCTCGCGCGAGCAATGGGACACGATCGCCGACATCGAGATGGCCCAGATGCAGAAGATGGATTGCTACATCGGCGCCCGCGGCAATCCCAATGTCTCCGAGCAGTCCGATGTTCCCGCCGACAAGCAGAAGTTGTATGAGCAGACCGTCTGGAAGCGCGTGCATCACGACATCCGCATCAAGCAGACGCGCTGGTGCGTCCTGCGCTGGCCGAGTCCGTCGATGGCGCAGATGGCGGAGATGAGCACCGAGGCGTTCGAGGATTTTTACTTCAACGTCTGCACGCTCGACTACGCCAAGATGAGCCGGGCGATGAAGCCGCTGGTCGATGCCATGCAGCGCACCGACCGCGTCCGCCTCAAGGGCCCCGGCGACACCGATCTCACCTTCAGCATCAAGGGAATCCCCGCCATTCCCTGCGATGGGAAGGTGAATATTCCCGATGGCGAGGTCTTCACCGCCCCCGTTCGCGACAGCGTCAACGGCATCATCCAGTTCAACACGCCGACGATCTATCGCGGCACGACGCACACTGATGTCAGACTCACGTTCAGCAAGGGCCGGATTGTCGCCGCCGCCAGCAGCGACACGAAGAAGCTCAACGAGGTGTTCGATACCGATGAGGGCGCCCGCTACGTCGGCGAGTTTGCCATCGGCTTCAATCCCCATTGCGTGAAGGCGATGAAAGACATCTTGTTTGACGAGAAGATTGCCGGCAGCATCCATTTCACCCCCGGCGCGTGCTATGACGAAGCCTCCAACGGCAACAAGAGCGACATTCACTGGGACATCGTGATGCGCCAAACCCCCGAAGCCGGCGGCGGAGAAATCTGGTTCGATGACACGCTCATCCGCAAGGACGGGGAATTCGTCATTGGCGAGCTCGCGGGACTCAATCCGGAGAATCTGATCTAAATGACCTTGCGCGAGTAGTGCATGTATCGGCGAGGCAGTTTCTTGTAGGGTGGGTCTACTGACCCACCAGATTTTCTCGGAAAACGTGGTGGGTCAGTAGACCCACCCTACCAAGAC
>Ga0182024_10008909_pt1 | contig 20957 bp, 18 predicted proteins | sample P32metaG_FD_120480 | JGI IMG/M metagenome (GOLD analysis project Ga0182024, IMG submission 120480) | Permafrost microbial communities from Stordalen Mire, Sweden - P3-2 metaG (Illumina Assembly) | ecosystem: Environmental > Terrestrial > Soil > Wetlands > Permafrost | place: Sweden: Stordalen...
ACCCACCCTCCCACCCACCGGGCCCGAAGCTTCGCGAAGAAACCGGTCGGTCAGATGCCCCTTGCTTTGGAGCGGCCAACGTATTTCAGGAGGCGCTTCGGCAATCTGCGGCCGGAAGTTCACGGAGGCTCCGAGCCATCACAAAAGAACAGACAATGGAACCCGCGTCCCCGCCGGGCTGCACCCAGGGCCCCGCAAGGCGCTACCTTCTACCAGCGACCTTAGTGGCCGCGCTCATCGTGAGGCTCGCGTCGGCCATAGGGCTTAGTCCCGCGTCCGACGTGTACTATTACCTCTCGCAGGCCGTGCAGGTCCTCCTCTCCGGCGCGAACCCCTACGAACACACCTACACGGGTATACCCGCGAACCTCATCACGCCGGGTGCTCAGCAGATCTTCGCTTACTTCCCTTTCACGGTGCTCTATCTCGTCCCGTTCTATCTCGCCGGCGACGTCAGGTTCGGGCTGATCGCCGCGGACCTGGTGGTCGGTGCCTGCCTCTATCTCTACGGAGGGCGGTGGCACCTGGGAGCCGCGCTGCTCTATCTCTTCCTGCCTTTCACCATCCTCTTCTCCACGTACTACGTCAACGCCGCGCTCGTCGCGATGGCCTTCGTCGCGCTGTTCCTGCTCCTCGAATCGAGGGGACAGGGGCGCCTGGGCGCGCTCTCCTTCGGCCTCGCGCTCGCCGCCATCCAGTTCGCGGCGATCATGGCGCCCTTGGCATTCGTCTACTACGCGCGCAAGGGAAGGTGGGTCGAGGTGGCGCTCGCCGCCGTCGCCGCGTCCGCGGTAATAGTGCCCTCCCTCATCATCACGCCGTCCTTCCTGAACGAGACGGTCCTGTTTCAGCTAGGAAGGTCCGCAGCCCCGCTCGTCGCGTCCGGCGGCCCGGTGGGGATAGTCCTCAACCCCTCCCTCGATGCGGCGGCCGAGTGGCTCTTTGGGACCGGCGTCCCTGTGTACGCGAAGATAGCCCTCGAACTGATCCTGCTTGCGGCGTTGGTCAGGTCGACCGACCTCTCCGGTCTGGCAAGGAACTCCACCCTCTTCGTCCTCGCGTCCACGTTCGTCCTTCCTAACGACTTCTTCTGGTCGTACCTCGAGCTGCCCTTCATGCTCGCGCTCTTCTGGCTGTCGGCTCCGAAATACCTCGCCTTTGTCAAGCGTTCCTGAATTGAAGATACCGAAGACTTAAAACTCTGAACGGTATGCCATTTCTATCATGGAGCAGATGGGTGAGCTGCGCAAGTCCGAGCAACGCACCCGCGTGATGTACGAGGCGGTCGCGTGGGTATCAGGCATCACCATCATCGCCGCAGTGATGTACGGCCTCGTCACCGCCCTCTTGAGTGGTCTCAGCGTCGTGGGGACCAGCTTCGTCAACGTGGAGTTCCCCTTTACCTTCATGGCAAAGCCCGTCACGTACCTCAGCGTGGCGATGGTGACCTTCTTCTACAGCTCGCTCCGCCTGTGGCAGAACAAGATAGCCCGGTGGTCCCTGTTCAGGCTCTCTGCAATCCAGCTCTTCGCGATGGTGGTCGCGTTCTCGTCGGGCTATGAAGTGCTCTACAACTTCATGCTGTGGGGTGCGTTCCTCAGCAAGGAGCTCATCACCTCCAGTGTCATCACCATAATCAATGTAAACGCGGTATCGAGCCCCGGCCCGGTCCCGTGGAACCTGGTCTTCGCGACCAAGGTCTTCATTTCGCTGTTCGTGATAAGCGGCTACGCCATATACTTCCTAAGGAGGATCCACATGACGAGCGGGATGAGTGGGCTTCGGAACGACGCCTAGCTCTTCTGCTTCAGCTTCTTCTCTTGTACGTTGACGAATAGAAGATAGAGATAGACCACAGTGACGACGCCGAAGATTCCCCCGCTGATGAGCGCCGCCGAGTCGAGGCCCGTCCCTATCATGGTCAGCGCCACATAGACCTGATAGAGGGTGAGCGCAAGGCCGAACACGGCCGTCGCTTTCGTGAGAGGTCGGGTGAGCCAGCTGGAGTCCCAGGCGACGAGGATTATGCCGCTCAGGAAGCACGTGAGAGCCGCCCAGAAGAGCAGGGCGCCCCCTCCCGCGACCAGGATTCCTACCCAGAAAACTCCTACGACGAAGTAGAGGATGGTCGGGGCCATGCCGGCGATTCCTTGCTCGGACTTCACAACGTCAGCCGAAAATCCCAGCGGATATAAATGTGGTTCCGAGGGTCGTCGAGACGCTTTCCTGCGCGAACTATAAATCCCCACACGGGAGCTCGCATCAAGTCCTAAGGGAGATTTATCTTGTCAATTAGCCCGGAGACCACCGACAATCTGCGGCGGAAGCTTGCCGACCTTCTGGCCCCCGCCACCGAGCTGCAAGAGGGTCTCCTCGTATCTGCGACCTACGACGGCGACAAGCGGCTCGCGGTGCTCAAGTTCTACGACCCCAGCCGCGACAGGGTCGTCCGGTGGGAGGATAACACGGGACACAAACCATACTGTTTCACGAAGCTTCCAATGGACCGGCTCGCCGCGATCAAGGCCCGGAAGGACGTCCTCTCCATAGAGGAGGTGCAGAAGCTGGACCTGCTCTCGGACTCGCGCATGATGGTCAGGAAGATAACCACCACCGACCCCCTGGCAATCGGCGGTGGCCCTTCGGGGAACAGCATCCGCGACCAGATCGAGGCCTGGGAGGCCGACATCAAGTACTACGAGAACTACGTCTACGACCGCGGCCTGAGGGTGGGCACATACTACGCGATAAAGGATGGAAATGTCATCGCGGTGGAGAAGGGGGTCCCCGAGACCGTAACCAGGTCCCTCAACCAGATACTCTCGAAGAACTCGGGCGAGCAGACCAAGTTCATCACGGAGTGGGCCGACCTGCTGGGCCAGCCGCTCTGCTCCTTCAAGAGGATCGCCACGGACATCGAGGTCGCGAACGAGGAGGGCAGGATCCCCGACCCTGAGAAGGCTGACCGAGAGGTGATCGCCGTCTCCTTCCACAACGATATCGAGTCCCTCGTCTACCTCGTCGCGAGGGAGGGGGACGAGTCCCTCCGCGGCGCCGCCACCAGTTACACGCCCGTCGTGTATCCCGACGAGGTGTCCATGCTGAGAGGGGTCTTCTCGAAGATGATGGACTACCCGTTTCTGATAACGTTCAACGGCGACGACTTCGACCTCAGGTACCTCGTGCACAGGGCGGAGAGGCTCGGCCTGACGGACGCCGAGATACCGATCTACCTCATGCGCCAGGAGGCTTCGCTGAAGCACGGCGTGCACATCGACCTCTACCGGTTCTTCAACAACCGCTCCGTCCAGGTCTACGTCTACGGGAACAAATACGCGGACCACACTCTTAACGGGATCTCGGAGGCGGTCCTGGGCAAGTCGAAGATCGAGTTCGAAGGGAACGTGGGCGACCTGCCTCTCCTCCAGCTGTCGAACTACTGCCTGAACGACTCCCAGCTGACCTACGAGCTCACCACCATCAACTCGTCCATGATGATGAAGATCCTGCTGGTCATCGCCCGCATCGCCAAGATGCCGATGAACGACGCCGCCAGGCTCGGCGTCTCCAACTGGATCAGGAGCATGCTCTTCTACGAGCACAGGCGCATGAACGCGATCATCCCCCGGCAGAACGAGCTAGCGCTGAAGGGCGGCGCCTCCTCCGAGGCGATCATCAAGGGCAAGAAGTACAAGGGCGGCCTCGTCATCGAGCCGAAGCCCGGCATACACTTCGGCGTCTCCGTCCTCGACTTTGCGAGCCTCTACCCGAGCATCATCAAGGTCTACAACCTGTCCTACGAGACCGTGAACTGCCCGCACGAGGAGTGCAGGGTGAACAAGATCCCTGACACCGCCCACTGGAGATGCAGCAAGCGGAACGGGATAGAGAGCCTGGTCACGGGGTCGCTGAGGGACCTGAGGGTGACCCACTACAAGCAGCTCGCCAAGGACAAGACGCTGAGCAACGAGGAGAGGGAGCTCTCCGGCGTGGTCTCGCAGGGCCTAAAAGTGATCTTGAATGCGTGCTTTACGCCCGATACGGACGTCGTCACGCCGCGGGGCATCAGGAACATACGGGACCTCCGCGTCGGAGACAAGGTCGTAAACGTCAATCCGGACACTCTCTCGACAGAGATAGATACGGTCGTAGAGGTGCAGCAATTCCCCTATTCAGGAGACCTGTATCACTTCAAGGACAGGAGGTTCGTCGACCTGATGGTCACGCCGAATCACAGGTTCCTCGTGAAGGATGCGAGCGTGAAATCAAAGTCCGGGGCGATTTTCAGAACCGCTGAGGAGGTTTTCAACAGGACTAACATGTCGATACCGAAGGTAAAGCATGGGATTGGCAGATCCTCCCCGCCGCCCAGAATCTCCATGCTCGATACCGCGAAGGAGCTCGGGGCCGTCGCCAACATCTATCCGCGACGGGCGGAGAGGCTCTCAACATTCTTCAGAAGACTTCCTCCGGAAGTGAAAGAGAAGGTCAGGGATTCTGGCAAGGTCAACAAGAATCGGAGCAAGATCGACACTTCTCTTCGTTCGCACTATCGCATAGCCGCCTCGATGCTGACCGAGGAGGATGTGGATTCCGTCGAGCGGGCGGGCGGGTTCGTGCTGTTGGGTCTCCCCCGGTCCTCCAAGATCCCCGCCAGATATGCCGCCGAGGATCTCGCTTCCCTGTGCGGATGGTTCGTCTCCGAAGGCAACCTGATCGCGAACGAACCGAGGCACTACGCCAACGGGTTCCATCAAGGTCGGAGCGCGGGCCTCGTGATATCGCAGAGCTTCGGCAAGGGCAATTCGTTGGGCATGACCTACAGGGGCGAGGTACAGCTGCTACTAGACCGCCTCGGGCTGCGATATGGTACCGACTCAGCGGCTAAGAAATACTTCAGGGTCTCCAACGGGATAGTCCATCGTTGGATGACCAAGAACTGTTATTCGGAAGAGGGGTCGGAGCACAACGCCGAGTCGAAGCGCGTCCCCGGATTCGTCTTTTCTTCTAGGGCGCTGATTGAGTCGTTCGTCACCTCATGCTACAGGGGCGATGGCTCCAAGAGGGACAAGAAGTATTCCACCACGAGTCTGCAGCTCGCCAAGGAGATGGTCGTGCTCTTGAGCCTCCTCGGGGCGAAGACAAAAATCCGGTACGATCAGAAGGACCGGATCTACAGGGTCGTCTTCAGCAATGTCAGTGCAAAACTGACCTGGTCAGGAAACGCCAAACATCGATATGCTAGGAAGGTCCCGTATGAAGGGACCGTGCACTGCGTCACGACCGAGCGCAACCACACGGTGCTCGCAGGCAGAGACGGCCGATTTGTACCGGTGGGGCAGTCCTACGGAGTGATGGGTTTCGAGACCTTCGCGCTGTACTGTCTCCCCGTCGCCGAAGCCACTGCGGCGCTGGGGCGGTACGCGATCACCAAGACCATCGAGAAGTGTGGGCAGGAGGGCGTCTCGGTAATTTATTCCGACAGCGTCACAGGAGAGAGGTGCGTCACGCTCCTTGACCCTGATGGGATGGTCAGGGTGGAGCCGATTCAGGACTTCTTTGGGAGATTCCCCGAGGTCTTGTCGCGGCCCGACGGCAAGGAAGAGGCTCATCCTGGCGACTGGAAGGCCCTGAGCTTCAACCGAGAGGACGGCAAGGTCGAATGGAAGAAGGTCAAGGCCGTCATCCGCCACCAGAACGGCAAGAAGATCTTCAGGGTCTGGGACAAGTTCGGGTCGGCTAGAGTGACCGAAGACCATTCGCTGGTTGTCGCCCGGAATGGCATGTACGCACTTGCGAAGCCCCAGGAACTGGCTGGAACTCACCTATTGAGGAGCGGCGCTATCCCGGACGTCCGGAACATCACCGAGATCGACCTCTACGAGGCGCTCAAGCCCATCAGCTACAGGACCCGCTACAAGGGCCGCTGGAAGACTATGGAGGCGCATTGCGACGACGATTCGGTCTGGTTCCTATGGACGAACAGGAAGAATCCGATCCGACTGAAGAGGCATATTGCTGTTGGCTCGCCGGAGTTCAAGGCGTTGGTCGAACTCCTCGGCGCGTATATCGCCGAGGGAAGTGCCAGCACTCCCGACACGACCACCTCGCGGCTGGGAGCGTCCATCGCTTGCTCCGACGTGAACTGGCTGGAGGACCTGAAACGAGACTATGACCTCCTCTTCACCGGGGCCAAGGCTTCGATAGTCCGATCCAACCCGGGCACGAGAGAGCTGTCCTACGGGTCGTCTGGGGGCGCGACGGTTCAGCTCGAGTATATCGACAAGACGCACAAACTGCAGATGATGAACCGGGTCTCCGCGGTGTTCTTCAAGGGCCTGTGTGGTCAGCGGAGCTCTGGCAAGCAACTCCCCGATTTCATCTTCCATGTTCCTGAGGAATTCAAACTACTGCTCCTCGAGAACATGATCAAGGGCGACGGGTCCAGGAGTTTCGGCGCCGCCTACTCCGACGAGTATCGGCTCCACAACTTCAAGTACGAAACCAAGTCGCTGAGGCTTGCGAGCGGTCTCTCTACTCTGCTGCTTCAGATGGGAGTCAAGCACAGTGTGGGGTATAGACCAAGCAAGCAGATGTACTCGATTAGCACGTGCACTAATCACAATCGGACCAAGCGATCGCCGCGCATAATCCAAGAAGAGTATGAAGGGTACGTCTACGACCTCTCAATCGAGGATTATCACACTTTTGTAGATTCGTGCGGCAGCATCGTCCTGAAGAACACAGATTCGCTCTTTATCGAGAACCCCGACCGCGAGAAGATATCGCGTGTGATAGTCTGGGCCGAGTCGGAGCTCGGCGTAGAGCTCGAGATAGACAAGACATACCGCTACGTCGCGTTCAGCGAGCGGAAAAAGAACTATTTCGGGGTCCTTCAGGATGGAACGGCTGATATTAAGGGATTAACGGGTAAAAAGAGCCAAACACCGGAGTTCCTCAAGAAGGCGTTCTACCAGTCTCTGGACATCCTCGGCACCGTCTACGCCACCGAGGACTTCGAGCGGGCGAGGAGGGAGATCAAGGCGCTCCTCACCCAGACCGTCTCCAAGCTCAGGAACAAGGAGATCCCCCTGGACGAGCTCGCGTTCAACGTGATGATAGGCAAGGCGATCTCGGGCTACTCGGGGACGACGCCCCAGCACGTGCGGGCCGCGAAGCTGCTCCAGGACACGGGTAAGGAGGTCAAGGCGGGCGAGATAATCTCCTACGTCAAGACCAAGACCCCTCCGAACGTAAAGCCGGTCAGCCTGGCCAGGCTGGACGAGATCGACGCCGACAAGTACCTCGAGTACGCGAGCTCCATGTTCGACCAGATGCTGGACTCCCTGGGGTTCAGCTTCGACGAGATAATGGGGAGCACGACGCTGGACGCGTTCTGGTCCTGACCAGACAAAGTCTTATCATGTCCCGCTCTGGCGGCGCTGCCAGTTTGTCAGAGTTGAGACGCGACCTCGTAGGCTACGGGAACAAGCGCCTGCACTTCTCATGGCCCGGCGGGAGGCGGCTCGCCATTTCGCTGGTCGTGAACTTCGAGGAGGGCTCCGAGCACTCGGTGGCCACCGACGGCATCGTCGAGGGTGTGGGGGAGTTCCTCCCTGTCGACATCAAGGTCAGGGACATCGGGAACGAGAGCAGCTACGAATACGGCTCCCGCGTCGGCATATGGCGGCTCCTGAACACCTTCAAGAAGCACGAGGTGAGGGCGACCTTCTTCGCGACGGCTCTGGCGCTCCAGGCCAACAAGCAGGCCACGGACGCGATCATGAAGGCCGGCCACGAGATCTGCGACCACGGGCTGACCTGGACAGAACACTTCCGATTCACCTATGAGGAGGAGAAGGAGCAGATAGCAAAGTCCGTGGCGCTCATCGAGGAGCTCACCGGGAAGAAGCCGGTCGGCTTCTACGCGCGGGAACCCAGCCCGAACACCCTCCAGATAGTGAAGGAGCTCGGGAACTTCATCTACGATTCAGACTCTTACAGCGACGACGTGCCCTACCGGGCCACCCCCGGAGGCATCCTGGTCGTCCCGTACACCCCGGACGTGAACGACTTCCACTTCCTGTCGCCGATGCACAGGTTCAGCAACTCGTCTGACTTTTTCGTCTACATGAAGGACTCCTTCGACGTGCTGCGAGAGGAGGCCAAGACCAGCTCCAAGATCATGTCCGTCGGCCTGCACGCCCGGGTGACGGGGAGGCCGGGCAGGATAGTGGCTCTGCGAAAGTTCCTCGAGTACGTGAAGGGATTCGACGACGTCTGGATCGCGACCCGGGAGGAGATCGCGCGCTACTGGATCGACCAGGTCGAGTCTACGATCTAGGCATTTCGCGCCCGAAAGGTAAATAGACGGTCGGCCCTCTTGGGCGCCTGCTTTTGCCCCTGAAATTCGGCACGATCGAGCAGACGGTATTCCTCAAGGCGACACCGGCTGACGTCTACGCCGCCCTGCTGGACCCGAAGAAGCATGCAAAGTTCACCGGCTCCCCTGCCACCACGAACGCGAAGGTGGGCGCGGAGTTCAAAGCCTGGGACGGCTACATCTCAGGGAAGAACCTGGAGCTCGTCAAGGACAAGAAGATAGTGCAGGAATGGGAGACGACGGAATGGCCGAAGGGATATCCCCGTTCCAGGCTGGAGTTCACGCTGACCCCCAAGAAGGGAGGGACCGAGCTCAAGATGGTCCACTCCAAGGTCCCGGCCGAGCAGGTAGACGACTACACGAGCGGATGGAAGAGCGCTTACTGGGAGCCTCTCGCGGAATATCTCGAGAAGTGAGCGACGTTCCGTTCGAAGGCCGATGGAGGAGAAGTTGTTTTGCGACCTTGTTGGTGGATTGGTGGCAACTTGATGGCCCTTGTAGATAAACCGGTCAGGAAGGGTTGGTCGCGATGCGGCTATCGCTATATCTCCGCTGAAGCTAGATTCGGGTAGCGCGAACTGCCCCAAGTGCGGCACCGTCAATACCGATACCTCGACTTTCTGCAGCTCATGTGGCGCCAGTCTCAAGGCGTCCAGCCCGTCAGTGACATCTCCGTCGTTAGGTGCATCGCAGCAGGGAAGCAGGGTGGACGAGATGAGGGCCGTCCTAAGCAACGCAATAGCGCTGGTCAGGAACCCCGTCGGCTACATGACTCGGAACAAGGGCCAGACGGTTTCCCTGAACTCTCTGATGATCAACTACGTGGCGATCCTCGCACTCATACCGCTCGTCGGAAGGCTGATCGGCGACCTCTTGTTCTACTCCAGCGCCAAAGACGTAGTCGGCTACGCGATCGCGGGGGCGGTCGTCTCCTACATCCTGGACCTGATCGCGGTCTTCGTGATCGGCATCATAATTTGGAAGCTGGCCCCGTCGTTCAAGACATCGACAAATCAGGCGAAGGCAACTATGCTGGCAGCCTTCGTGTACACGCCGGTATTCCTCATCGGGATATTGAGCTTCGTGCCAATCCTTGGCTATTTGTCGATCTTGGGACTGTTCTACGGCTTGTATATCCTCTACCGAGGGCTCCCGATATTGCTGAACACCCCAGCCGACAAGACCGTGATATATGTGGTCGCGGTGCTCGTGGCCTCGATCATAATCATCGCCATCATATCCCTGATAATCAGCGGCCTCGACGCGGCCGCGCTCAGGTAAAGAACTGGAACTTCAGCCAGATCTCACCCTTCTCGTCCCAGAGGAGAACTCACATGCCGTCATCCTCGGGTTCGATCCGTCGTCCCATTAGGCGCGGGAACTCCTTCTTGCCTGCCAGCCTAACCCGGTCTCCGGTCTGATCGCGTTACGCGAAGGAAGCTATCTTCTGTCGCAGCTCGGCCAGGAAATCTTCGGCCTTGACCCCATACCTCACGTCGCCCTCCCGGGCCCTGACCGCCACGGTCCCGTTCTCTTTCTCCTTGCCGCCTATCACCAGCATGAAGGGAATTTTTTGGAGCTGGGCGTTCCTGATCTTTCCTCCTATTGTGCCGCTCTCGAGGTCACCCTCCGCCCGTATCCCGGCGCTCTTCAACCCATCCAGGACCTCCTGCGCGTAGCCCTTGCTCTCGTCGGAGACTGAGAGGACCCGGACCTGCACCGGCGAGACCCACAATGGGAACTTCCCCTGATAGTGCTCGATCAATATGCCGATGAACCTCTCCATCGAGCCGTAGATCACGCGGTGTATCACGACCGGGGTGTGCTCCTTCCCGTCGGACCCGGTGTAGGTCAGCTTGAACCGTCGCGGCTGCTGGTAGTCCAGCTGTATCGTGGCGCACTGCCACTCCCGCCCGATCGAGTCCTTGATGTCCACGTCGATCTTGGGGCCATAGAACGCGCCCTCCTTCTCCTTCAGCTCGTAGCTCAGCCCCTTGGCGGTGACGACCTTCTTCAGGCTCTCCGTCGCCACGTCCCACTGCTCCTTGGTCCCGATGTGGTCGTCGGGCATCGTAGAGATCTTGAGGCTGTACTTTAGGCCGAACACCCCGTAGAGCTTCGCAATGAGCTCGATAAGTTCCTCTATCTGTCCCTCGATCTGCTCTTCTGTCACGAAGATGTGGGCGTCATCCTGCGTGAGCATCTTCACCCTGAACAACCCCGTCGCGACGCCGCTCAGCTCGTTCCTGTGGAGGGCGTCAAAGTCGGCCACCTTGAGGGGGAGGTCCCTGAAGCTCCATCTCCTCGACCTGAAGTACAGCATCACGGACGGGCAGCCCATCGGCTTGAGCCCGAACTCTTCGTCGCCGAGATGGGTGATGAACATGTTGTCCTTGTAGTGGTCCCAGTGGCCGCTCACCTTCCAGAGGACCGTGTTCGCCAGTATGGGAGCGCTGATCTCGATGTAGTTCCTCTTCGCCAGCTCTCCCCTGACGAACTCGATCAGGATGTTCCTCAGCTTGACCCCCTTGTCGTGCCAGTAGACCATCCCCGGCGACGGCTCCTGGAAGCTGAACAGGTCGAGCTTCTCGCCGATTATCCTGTGGTCCGTGTCGGGCAGCCCGGCAAAGTCGCTCTTCTTTATCCTGGCCAGCATCTGCTCCTCGGTCATCTCGGCCTTCCTCTCCCCGGAGACCTTCTCGACCTCCTTCGGGGCGGCCTGGAGCGCGACGGTCGGGCCCTCGGCGACGGTGTAGACCCTTGACTGCTCCGCAAGCGGGTGCCCCTTGACCTTGATCTGGAAGGCCTTGTTCCAGCCGAACGGAGACCTGTACGTCTCGATGCCCGCCTCCTTCGCATAGCTCTCCATCGCCCTGAGCACCTCGAGCGCGTCCTTCGGCCTCGCCAGGTTCTGGCTGAGGTGGGCGTACGGATAGATGATTATCTTGTTTACCTTTAGTTTGCCGAGATAGTCCTTCGTCCCCTCGACCGCCTTCTTCGCGACCTCGTCGTTGTCCCCCTTCTCGACGGATGTGAAGAGGACGACTATCTCCTCATAGCGAAACAGCTTCTTCTCCGCCTCCTCCGCGGCGGCGATCTCCTTCTCCTTGGGTTCGTACTCGATGAAGTCTAGGTGCTGCTGTAGTATTCTCATCTAACTCACGGGGGTCCTAGCCCCATCTTGCCCTTTGGGCGTCCCTCTCCTTCTTGGTGCTCTTCTTCCAGGCCTTGGAGTGGTCGTGACAGAGGTAGACCCGGTGGCCTTCGCCGCCCGCCGCGAGGCCGCTCCCCGCGAGCTGGCTCCTGCTGACCGACTTCACAGCCGGGTTCTTGCAGCCGGTGACTGAACACGAGACGCCCTTCTCTATCTTGCCCAATTTGCCGATGGACGCCTTCCGGCTCTATTTATAGAATGTTGCCCAGACGCTCGTCTCGATGCTGAACGGTCTCGCCCTCCTTCCCCGGTGGCGCCGCGTCGAGATGGTAGTCGGCAGACTTCGATGCCAGAACGGTCGAGTCTGCGGTAGGGGTGGTGCTGCTTTCGTATCGGCAAGGAGCGCTAATAAGAAGACGCAACGGGGGTTGACACGTGCTTGACAAGCTCCGCGGCAGGATAAGCGGCACCACCCTCCGCATCGGACGCGCCGCTTCTCGCGTCATGCCGTCGCCCACGTCCTGGACGATAGTCGGCGCGATGTTCTCGATCCTCGCCGCGGCCTACTTCGCGACCGGAGGCTACAAGGGCGAGCTCGGCGGGGGCGTCTTCGTCCTGGTCTCGGGACTGTTCGACATAGTCGACGGAGCGGTCGCCAGGGCCACCGGCAGGGTGAGCAAGCGCGGTTCCTTCCTTGACTCGATGCTCGACAGGGTGGGGGAGACCTCGATCTATCTCGGGATCCTGATAGGCAACTACACGTCGCCGATAATCGTGTTACTGGCGCTCTCATGCAGCCTTCTCGTGAGCTACTCGCGCGCCAAGGCCGACTCCCTCTCGATCAACCTCGCAGGGGTCGGCATAGGAGAGAGGAGCGAGAGGCTGAGCGTGCTCGTGATTGCGTCGCTCCTGGGCATAGTCTCGTTCGGCGTGCTGGTTATCGTGGCGCTCGCGGGGATAACGTTCGTGGCGCGGGTGGCGACTGTGACCTCGAGACTGAAGGAGGGAACGGCGGGGCCTCCCTCTGGCTAATACGGTATTCTGGGGCAGCAGCGGTTCGAGTATCTATCACGATTGGAATGTTGCCGACGCAGCTCGCTCAGACATCCGAGAGTCCTTACTCGTGAGACCTCTCCGCGCTCGATTAGTTCTGTTAGCAATCCACGCCTCGATTATTTCCTCCGTCTGATTTGAGGAAAGTTTACTCTTTCTCTTCCTATTCCATGTTTCTACACACTGTCTTGCGAATTGGCTCCACGCTGTATTCATGTATGTGTCAGTCGTAAGTCTCCCCTTGACACGACCCGAAGATGGAAAGAAGCTAAGGGCCGCTTTTGCTTCCAGTGCTTTCAATCCTGTCAGATGCTCGCCGACCTCGTGAAGAAGGCCATACGCTTTCGGCCCTTGAACCCTAATGATATGCATCGGTAGCCTTCCGCTGGTTGGGATTGGTCCTGGAGCTACTCTGACTGCCATCACCTGCGCTATTGCATCCACGACAGCATCGTCATTCATTGCCCCCGCCACCAGCAGCGAGGTGGAGTCTACTCGGCAGTCGTAGGCTACGCTTATCGATCCTTCATCGGCTATCCATTGTGCCACCCTGATTCTGGCTTCAGGCTCAGACAATAGATCGTGCATTAGTTGGTTGATTGGTACTTCCGGTCGAAGTTCGGGTTGCAAATTCAGTTTTCTTATCCATCGGTCTATTGTGCGCCTTGATACGCCGAAGAATCTTGCAACTGCCGTCGCCGTTCCTAACTCTTGAAATGCCTGCAGTATCTTCTCGCGAGCCGGAATAGTCAGCCCAGCGACTTTGACTGGACTTGGGTGTTGGGCAGCTTGTCGACTAGCGTTCGAACTCTCCACATCAAGCCCAGAGCTCAATACTTCCGTGCTTCATATAAGCTCCAACACAGTCGTGCCTAAGACGGGAAAGGCGAAACACAATGCGCCTTAGTCCCGGCTGACTGAGCCTAGGTCATCCTGCGCTCTGACTTCGCTCTTACGTTCACTATGCCGTAATGCACAGCACAAGATACGCAGTAGTACTTAACAGTCGTGGGAGCCGCGATGTACGCTCCTGCCGCCCTCAGCTCGCGGGCCAGTTGTGGCTCGACCAAGCTCAGTCGGGTCGTCACCTTCTTTGCCTTGTCCCTGGGTACGTGAGAACCGCAGTTGCTGCACGAGACGACGGCGGAGCTTCCCTTACCGCCCTTGGATCGTCCTCGGCTCTTCCTCTTCTTGGTCATACTATGACACGTGCCTGCGGGGTGGCTTAAAAGGTTGGGGATAATCTTGCCCTGCGCGACCGGCAAAACCCAAATACACAGGTGCATGGCGGCTGAAAAGGCGGAAGATCGAGTTGTCCAGTTCTCCCCCTGTTGTGCCCGTGTCGAGGGGCGACCCCATCGTCATCCTCAGGGACGACAAGCAGATGTCTCGGGGGAAGCAGGCGCAGAAGAACAACATCGCCGCGGCCAGGGTCATCTCGGAGATCGTGCGCACGTCGCTCGGCCCGCGCGGGATGGACAAGCTGCTCGTGACTGAGTACGGTGTCACGATAATCACGAACGATGGCGCGACGATGCTGAAGGAGATGGCGGTCATGCACCCAGCGGCAAAGATCCTCGTGGAGGTATCCAAGGCCATCGATGTGATGGTGGGTGACGGTACGACGAGTGCTGTCGTCCTCGCCGGGGCCCTCCTCGAGAGGGCGGATGACCTGCTGAAGAAGGGCGTACATCCGGTCCAGATCGTCAGCGGGTTCTACAAGGCTCGGAAGCGGGCACTGGAGCTGCTCAAGGAGAGCGGGATCAGCGTGGGCCGCGACAGAGAGACGCTGATCACCGTCGCGAGGACAAGCATGCAGTCGAAGGTCGTCGCGAAGGACGCCGAGGCCCTGGCCGCGATGGTCGCCGACGCCGTGCTCCTCGTCGCGGAGGAGACGGACGGAAAGTACTCGGTCGACATGAAGTCAATCAAGGTCGAGAAGAAGCAGGGCGGCGCGATGGCCGACAGCACGTTCATCCGCGGGATAACGCTGGACCAGAAGCTCGTCCACTCGGACATGCCCCGGAGGATCGAGAAGGCCAGGATAGCGATACTTACGACACCGTTCAAGATAGAGGACCACTCCCTGCAGAAGAAGGTGGTGATCAGGGACGTGGCTATGGTGAGCAAGTTCATCGACGGGGAGACGGCCATGCTCAAGGCGATGGTCGACAAGGTGGCCTCCGTCGGCGCGAACCTCCTGATCTGCCAGAAGGCCATAGACGACGTCGCCCAGCAGCACCTGGCCCGGGCCGGGATGATGGCGGTCGAGAAGGCCTACGAGTACGAGATCCCCAAGATAGCAAAGGCGACGGGGGCGCGGATAGTGAACAACCTCCAGGACCTGACGGAGAAGGACCTGGGTTACGCTGACGTGGTCGAAGAGAGGAAGGTACACGGCGGCAAGCTGCTGTTCATAGAAGGATGCCGGGACCCGAAGGCCGTCACGATACTCGTACGGGGAGGGTCCCTGAGGGTGATCGACGAAGCCGAGCGCTCCGTGCACGACGCGCTCATGGTGGCAAAGGACATCATGGAGGAGCCGACGCTGGTCCCCGGAGGCGGGGCGTGCGAGGCTGAGCTGGCGTACGGGGTAGAGAGATGGTCGAGGGACCTGGAGGGGAGGGAGCAGCTCGCCGCGGAGAAGTTCGCCGAAGCGCTGGAGCAGATACCGCTGACGCTGGCCGAGAACGCCGGCATGAACAGGATGAGCGCGACGGTCGAGCTGAGGAGCCGGCACGCCAGCGGCGGCGCCTCGTTCGGGATATCGGCCGACGGCAAGGTCAGGGACATGAAGGAGGCGGGCGTCCTCGAGCCGATGGTCGTCAAGAGGCAGGTCATCAGCTCCGCGACCGAGGCGGCTTCGATGATACTGCGCGTCGACAACATAGTGACGACGAGGCATCCGGGACCAGGTCCGCGGTCCGGAATGGAGAGGACCCCCGAGATGGACGCGCCGCTGCCGGAGTAGGCATTCGCGACATCGGCGCCCCGAACTCCCGGTGGGAAAATTCTAGACGCTAGTGAGGCCCCCTCTCTCGGTTAAATACGGAACATACGAATTAGTCTGCAGCGGAAACAAGCAGTGATCAGGGCGTCACATCTGCTAGCTAGGCGCATCGCATAACGTGGTAGCGCTCGACGCGGTGGTCATTTACCGCATATTCGGGCTTAGCATCGGGGCAGTCATCGCGCTCGTAAGGACGGTGGTCACGGCGGTGATCGTTGTTCTTACGCTGCGGATTCCGTACAAGAGGAAGTACGTGTGGATGTTCCTTGTCGTCGAAGTCGCCATGCTCTGGTACAGCGTGGCGTCGTTTAACGAGGCAATCGCTCCTACCGCTGCGACCTACTATACACTCGCTAGTACATGGTATACGGCTCCTAACTTGGTATACACCCGTGTCCAAGTTCTACTTATTTTCCAATTTCTGGTGTACTTCGTCAGCCGCAGGGTGAGTCTATGGGAAAAGCTTGTCCTGGTCGGGGGGTACGCATACGCCATAGCCACCGTGTGGGTGCCTCTAGTGGTAGATCCTTCCTTCCTCGCCACGGGGGCCCATATCACGGTGTTCGGATGGTCCCTGAACTTAGGGACGAGCGACCCGTACCTGCGACCGGATGGGATAGACATCTACTCGACGCTCATGGCGATTCCCATCTTCTTCTTATTGTTCCGGTACTACCGCTCCGAGAAGTCGCCTCTGGTGAGAGGCCAGACAAAATACCTCATCGTCGGACTGATCATATTCTTTGCTGGTTTCTACGTGTTCTACATTACCACGTATCTGGGCGGACTACCAAGCCTCCTTAATCTCTTCTCAGCCGGGGGCGATTTCGTCCTCCTGCTGGGGCTAAGGAAGAAGGGGTTCTACTCTGTCACGCCCACAGCGGAGACAGCGACCACGGCAGTGCCCATCAAGTATCCTCTGCAGGAGGCTCACTCCTATCTCGCCCACGACCAGAAGGCGGCATTCGAGAGCTTCTCCGAGCTCGTGAAGAGCGGGCACGAGGGCCTGATGATAACCAGGACCTTCCCCCAGAACGTGAGGAACGACTACGGCATCCAGACCACCCCGATCCGCTGGCTCGCGGAAGAGAAGGGGGCGGACGGGATACCGCCCGGGGACCTGCTGGGGATCTCACTCACCATCAAAGACTTCTTTGAGAAGGCGAAGAGGCCGGTCGTGATGCTCCAGGGGGTGGAGTACCTGACCACCATCAACGGGTTCACCCCCACCCTCCGGTTGATCCAGGGCCTCAGCGAACAGAACTCCACGAAGAATGGGATCCTGATCCTTCCGGTACTTCCGGACACCCTGAGCAAGCAGGACGAGGCCCTCCTCGCCTCCGAGACGACACCGATGCCAATGTCAGCGGCATCGTAGGAATCGGGGGGGTTGAACACTTTCGCAATCCTTTCGTACGCCATCCAGTCTGTGGTAACCAAGAGATGTCTGGATGTCCGCGTTGGGGATGAACGGACTTTGGACTCGAGTGTCCTCGTCAGGACCTTGTTCGCGTTCGTTCGTCTCGATGCGTTGCTCATTCTGCCAGATAAAGCGGGTCTAGAGTGTGTCATTCCTCGCCGCACAAACTCTTGGTTTAGGCCAAAAGACTTGACCTAAGAAGTATACGGGGAGTCCATTCGGGAATGGCGCTTAGCTTCGGAGGGCATCAAATGTCTTGTAACATTTCTCTTCAAAGAGGACGAATTACATTGGCTTTGGCTTGAACACTTGCGCGATGCCCTCGTAGATTCGCCAGTCAGTCGTACAAGGATAACCTTCCTCGCGAACTTCCGCGCTTCCGTAACAAGTGCCCGGAGGTTCGGATCGCCGGCGAACCGATGACCCTCCTCGACGACGATCACGCAGTTTCTCAGGCTGCCGGCGTGCGTCAGGTAATTGAGCTGCGAGAAAATCGCGTAGCTTGCAGGGGGAATGAGGCCACGTCCTTAACGACGTCTGCTAGCGAGTTGAGTGAACGATTGTACCTCGAAACTCTGCTTATACGAAACCGATTCCCTCCGACAGCATGCTACAAACAGTCTTTCGGAGGAAGGTTGTCTGGTCTGTGCTGGCGGCCGCGCTGCTGACCGGGGCTGTGCTGTTCACCGGGTGGACCCTTGCGGGGGCGCTGCCCGAGAGCATATCGTTAGACTCTTCCGCAGTCAGCAGCTCGGGGAACACGCTGAACGCCATCAATCTGGCCGTCAGGACGGGCGACGTCGTGGTGGTGGACGTCAACCTCTCGCCGCAGAGCGTCGCGGCCAGGAGCTGTCCGACGACGCCCGTCTTTCCGACGTGCCCTGTCAGGGCGGTCGTCAGCAGCGTCTCGTCACCGGGGATGACGTTCCAGCAGAGGTTCGCATGGCTGCACATTAACCCTGACGCGACCTGGATGTGGAGGTACTGGGCCGTGGCTTCAACCACTGGCACCGCGCAGATAACGGTCTCGGTCAACAGCAGCGCGACCTGGACCGTCATAGGCTACTCGATCAGCGGGGCGAACACCACGGACCCCTGGGACGCAGGGCTCTCGTCTTCGTCCTACAGCTACTCCCCCACCGTGTGGAACTTCAACGACTGCAACCAGCAGGACGGCTGCTTCGTGGGCTACTCCACGACAGGAGCCAGCGACATGATCCTGGCGGAGATAGGCTCTGAAGGGAATCCTTCGGCGACTGCGCCTCCGGGATTCACCCCCATCAACCAGGTCGTCGGAAACGGCTACCTGACCGGGGCGGCGGCCTACGAGACAGTGTCCTCCCCCCAGGCGCACGCCGAGATAGGCAGCTGGGTCCTGAGCACTGGAGAGTCTGCCCTCTGGACCGCTGACGCTGTCGTGGCGGCGACGGCTACATCCTCTTCCTCCAGCACGACCGCGACAACGTCGACATCCTCTTCCAGTTCGACGTCCGTCACCTCCAGCTCTTCCTCATCCAGCTCTTCCTCATCCAGCTCTTCCTCATCCAGCTCTTCCTCATCCAGCTCTTCCTCATCCAGCTCTTCTTCGACCTCGTCATCATCGACGACCTCCAGCAGCTCGACCTCTACGACGACGTCGACGAGCGAGACATTGGTGACTTCGACCTGCACGGTGACCTTCACAATGTCAGACGACAACGTGACCGGCTGGTCAGGAGTCTGCTAGTGGCGGACCATGGAGGGCAGGAAGCCCGCTCGGGGAGGCCCTCTTCGACGGATCGCTATCGGTGTCATTATGGCGGTCATCGCCCGGGACTTGATGAGGCGGGTGAGATGAGGTTCGAACTCAAGGACGATGTCGACGCCCCGATCAAGATTGTCGTCGCGAGGAAGGTGGTCTCGGTCGACCAGTTGGCCGAGGAGCTGAACTCGTGTCGAGCATCCTATCAGACATAACGACGGTTTTGGATTGTGTCATTTCCCGCCATACAAACTCTTAGATAATCTCAGGTCGCTGGTCGACGAGTCCGCGATGAACATCCTGGTGGCCGGTTTCATGACGATCGACAGGATCGAGCTGCCGGTGAGGACGATATCCTCCGTGGGCGGTCCCCCTTCTTACGCGGGCATTCTCTGTGCGCGTTTCGGCTTCGACGTCACCGCGCTTACCAGGATCGGGACGGACTTTCCCGACGAGCAGCTCGTCTGGCTCGCGAGAAACGGTCTCCCTCTCAGGGCCATCGACCGGAGCAAGACCAAGAAGACGACCCGGTTCAAGCTGGTCGTCAAGGACAACGACCGGTCGCTGTATCTCCTCGAGCGGTGCGAGGACATCGGCCTGGAACAGGTCCCGGACGGGCACTTCAACGCGGCGCTGATAAGTCCGCTCGCGCAGGAGATCCCCGAGGCAGTCTTCCAGGAGGTCAGGCGCCGCTCGGACTTTTGCTTCCTCGACCCGCAGGGTTATGTCCGGAGCTTCGATGCTTCGGGGAAGGTGTACGTAACGCCCTGGAGCGACGAGAAGGTGCTCGGGGGCGTCGACGCGCTGAAGATGGACCTCGCCGAGTGCGAGGCGATAACGGGGAAGACGTCGCCCGAAGAGGGGCTCGCGAAGCTCGCCTCGAAGCGCATCCGAAAGGCCGTCGTGACGCGGGGTGCCGAACCGGCGCTCGTGCTCGAAGGGAACCGCATATCGAAGGTCGAGGTCCCAAAGGTCAAGATAGTCGACAGCACCGGCGCCGGAGACATCTTCGCGGGGGCTCTGCTGACCTGTTATCTGCGTTCAAGGGATTTCCTCTGGTCGTCCTGCTTCGGTATCGCCGCGTCGTCGCTCTCTCTCACTTCGATAGCGCTCGGCAAGGTCGACCTACCGAGGAGCGTAGACCAGGAGGCGCGCAGGCTATACTCCACCGCAACGAACGTCGGCAGCGTCTAGTCCAGTCTAGTCCAGGCCAGGTCAGTACGACTTTGCGAAGTTGGCTATCGACTTGCCGGGATTCCCGCACAGGACGCAAGGCCCCACCTCGGGTGGCTGGTCGAACGGGATGTTGACTATCTTCGCGCCCGTCTCAGCCTTGACCTTCTCCTCGCATTCCGGCGTCCCGCACCAGGGAGCCTGGACGACGCCTCCCTCCTTGGCCAGCACGGCCTTGAGCTCGTCGTAGCTCTTCGCAGGGCGTACGCTCGCCCTCAGCGTCTCCGACGCGCGTGCAAGCAGGGTCCTCTGGATGTCCTCCAGCTCCCTCCCGACCTCGGCGACGACCTCGATGATCTTGACGGCGCGCTTCATCGACGTGTCTCTCCTCACGAGGACGACTTGCCCCTGGTTGATGTCCCGCGGACCGATCTCCAGCCTGAGCGGGACTCCCCTCAGCTCCCACTCGTTGAACTTCCTCCCCGGAGTCAAAAAGTCCCTGTCGTCGAGCCTCACGGAGTACGGATCCTGGAGCAGGTCCCTGATCCTCTTCGCTTCCTCCAGCACCCTCGACCGCGTCTCGTCGTTGACTATGGGGACGATCACGACCTGGATGGGGGCGACCCTGGGCGGCACGATGAGGCCCTTGTCATCGCCGTGGATCGCGACCATCACGCCGATCTCGCGCGTGGTTATCGCCCAGGTGTTCTGCCACACGAACTGCTTCTCCCCCGTCTGGTCGATGAAGGAGAGCTCGAAGGCCTTTGCGAAGTTCTGGCCGTCAGAGTGAAAGTCCGGTCCCTGGATCGCCTTCCCGTTGGGCATCACGTGCTCGATGCTGTAGCTTGCGAGCGCGCCCGCGAACTTCTCGTTGTCTGTCTTCTTTCCGACCAGGCCGGGCAGCGCGAGGAACTCCTCGGTCACCTTCCTGTAGATGCCGAGTATCTGGTCTCTCTCCGCGTCCGCCTCCTCGCGGGTGGCGAACATGGTGTGCCCCTCGTTCCAGAGGAACTCCCTCCCGCG
>Ga0182024_10008910_pt1 | contig 20952 bp, 16 predicted proteins | sample P32metaG_FD_120480 | JGI IMG/M metagenome (GOLD analysis project Ga0182024, IMG submission 120480) | Permafrost microbial communities from Stordalen Mire, Sweden - P3-2 metaG (Illumina Assembly) | ecosystem: Environmental > Terrestrial > Soil > Wetlands > Permafrost | place: Sweden: Stordalen...
AAAGCCCTCGCCGAATGCGCCCAGCCCCAGCCCAAACGACCCGCTCGCGAAGCTCAGCGTACGGCAATCGGCCGCGCTGAAGCCGGTGGCCCCAAGCCGCTCGGGGTGCCCGATCAGCGCGCAGGAGAGCGGTTCCGAAACCGGTTGCGGATAGACCTCATACGTCGCTCCGCCCAGCGTCTGTTTTGAAACGGGTTTCGGCATAGCGCTCGGCGCCGGCTGCGCATCATCGCCCACCAAAATCTCTGTCAGCCCAACGATCGTCAGCACGTTGCGGCATGACTTGTTCGGTTGGCTGATTGCCAGGCTTCCATTCACCGATTTCAGCAGTCTGTATTGCGCGAACAGCACGCTGATGCCGAGGGAACTGATGTAATCCACGCCCGCGAAGTTAAGCACGAGCCGATGCGACCCCGCGCGCACCGCGTTCTCCATCGTGGCGCCCAGGTGTTCTCCCCAGGTTGCATCGATGCGGCCTACGATGCGCAGTTCGAGCGAGTCGGCTCCGGGATGTTGCGTGATCTGCATCGGCAGGTAACCTCTGCGGCATTGGAAATTTGTTCAAGCGCCATCGGCAACTTCATCGTTTGGGCGCGGAAAGCGCCGCCTTGACGTGCCGCCCGGTGTCGTCCACAACCACGTCCGCGCGCTCCGCCACTGCCTCCGGCAACTCCCAGCGATCGCGCAGGCCCGCGGGAACCAGCCGATTCACTGTGAGCGTCACCGGCATTGCGTTCTCGACAGAAATGCGCGCCGGATCGCGGCCATCCAGAACGTCCGCGGCAACCTCGCCGGCGGAGTGTCCAATGGCCTCGTAGTCCGCGCCCAGGTCAAAGAGCGCGCCCGTTGTTGTGTCGCGCGGAGTCGAGGTGAACACCGGTATCTTCGCAGTCCTGGCCTTGCTCACGATCATATCGAGGCCGTGCGATGTCACCAGGTCCGGGCTTACCCAGATCGCCTCAACATTGCGCGACAGCAGTGAAGCCATGGCCTCGCCCACCATGGTCGAGTTTTCGGCGTTGGCCTCAACCAGCGTGATGCCCATGCGCGCGCACACCTCGCGGCCCAGCTTGGTGGTCACCGCGGAATTGGCCTCCGACGGATCCCACACCAGTCCCACGCGCTCGAGCGACGGCCGCATCTGCCTGGCCAGCCGGAACGCATCTTCAACAGGCGGCAGGCTGCCCACGCCTGTCATGTAGGGCGGGTGCACGGCGTGGTTTTCGCGGCTGACGCCCACGCCAACCGCATAGGGATCGGTGACGATTGAAAACACGTGCCGCCGCGGCGGAGTGGCGAACCGGTTGGCGTTGGCGATGGTCTGCAGGCTGACCGTTGAGACCGAAAAAATCAGATCGTAGTCTCCGCTGGTCACTTCCTTTGCGATTGCGTTGGCCGTGGCAATGTCCGCCTGGGCGTTGTAGCGGCGCAGAGTCATTCGCGCGCCGTCCACATATCCGCGCTCCTTCAAGGCAGCCAGCGCGCCGTTGATTCCGTCGTCGAGCGGCGGGATGGACGTTTGCTGCACAATCGCGACCCGCATGGGCCGCCCGGAGTTTGAGCTGCTGCCTGCGCCGCGGTTGCGCGAGCCCAGATCGGAGCACAGCAGGATGGCCGCCGATGCAGCGATCAGTGTCAAACCGAGCGAGAGCTTCTTCAGAATCGCAATCATGAGCGGTATGCAGTGAACGATAAATGCCGGGTGGAGCGCGTGGCAAGAAGTCTTTTGCATGAGGCGCGCGCATGCGCGCACAGAATGAATGCACTGTTGTGAGGAACGACGAACAGCGAATCCGCGGGCGCCCACCCTCCATCAACGGGTGCTCACCTTCCATCAACTCTGGGTGCCCCACCTTCGCGGCGTACTTGTTTTTGCCGTTAAGGTGGGATAACTCCACCTATCTATAGCCCTTTATATAGTTCTCGGGATGTTCATAGTTCTTCGGCTAATTAGAAGCTCAACCCACTCGCCGCATATAATCGCTGGCAGCCAAGCCGGAGCGCAAATTGCCGTGGGTGAAAGCTTAACTCTGGAAGTTCGAAACTCCCGCGATGCGATTGCGCCGGCCAGCGAACGAGCCGAAGCCTGGCTGCTGCGGCAGGCGCCCTCGCCCGAGGCTCTCTACTTTGTCCTTCTGGCCATCGAGGAGCTGGTCACCAACTGCATCGCCTACGGATACGACGATGGCGGCGAGCATATCATCGTCATCGTTCTGTCGGTAACCGATCAAGTGTTGACCATGATCGTGATCGACGACGGCCATCCGTTTGACCCGCTTGCGGTGCCATCGCCGGATCTCTCGCTCGACATTCAGGACCGGCCGATCGGCGGACTGGGAATCTTTCTGCTGCGCGAGCTCTGCGATCAGATCGCCTACGAGCGGCGTGGCGATACCAACCGGCTCACGCTCACCAAGCAAATGCAGTGACCCAGGGCGGCGATCTGTTTGTATACTTGCCGCGGGGGAATGCACTATGCGCTATCCGGTTTTTCTCGCACTTCTCGCCTGCGCATTGGCCGCGATCATGGCCGGCCATGCCGCGCGAGCCGGTGCGCAGGAGGGCGTGCAGCCGCAGCCGGCCTATCAGAACATGACACCGGAGCAACGGGCCGCCGCAACGCGCGCGTTCCTGGGCCTGGGGCCGGAGCCGGATAAAGCGGCAGCGGCGCGTGGTGGGGCGATCTATTTAGCTAGCTGCGCGTTCTGCCACGGGCCGCAAGCACGCGGCGCGACGGGGGCCAGTCTCATCACATCGGACGAGGTGCTCTTGGACGACCACGGCGAACGGCTGGTTGCATTCCTCAGGAGGGGCCGCCCGGAGAAAGGCATGCCGGCGTTTGCGACCATGACTGACGCCGAGTTGAAAGACATCGCGGAGTTTCTGCACTTGCAGGTTGAGGAGGTGGCCAATCGCGGCGCTTATCGTGTGCTGAATATTCTGGTGGGCAACGCGGCGAATGGGCATGCCTATGTGGATGCACACTGCATGTCGTGTCATGCGGCGGAGGCGTTCGCGCACATCGGCAACAGGTATCGCTCGCCTGACCAGTTGCAGCGGGGCTGGGTCTGGCCGGCGCGTGGGGGCGACGCTGCACTTGCGGTAACCGCGACCGTGAAGGCGGCGGACGGCGCGACGATTTCCGGGCGCGCTACGCAGGTGAGCGATTTTCGCATCACGCTGGTCGATAGCGTGGGACAGACGCACGCGATCGACCGCTGGCCGGGAGTGACTGTGCAGTGCAACGATCCGCTGGCCGCGCACCAGCAGATGATCAACACACTGACCAACGACGACATGCACAACGTGACCGCTTACCTGAATACGCTGAAATGAACCCGGAGACCACGGAATGAAACTGGGCACGCTGCAATGAGATTGTCTATGGGATGGTGCGCGGCATTTGCTCTCGCAGCCCTGGCCGGTGCTGCGATAGCCGTCTCGCAGGTGTCGCCTCATGTGATGCTCGACCCGAGCGCGATCGGCAAAGCGCCCACCACCAGCTGGGCTACGTTCAACGGCGACTATACCGCTCAAAGGTACAGCAGGCTCACCCAGATCAAGCCCGCGAATGTTGGCCGGCTCGCGCGGCATTGGGTCTACAAGATCACCGAGGTTGGAGCGCAGCGGGGCGCGCCGGTTCCAGTGATCAAGTGCACGCCGCTCATGGTTGCGGGCGTGCTCTACATCACCATCCCGGATCACGTGTGGGCGCTCGATGCGCGCACTGGAGATCCGCTCTGGCGCTACGATTGGGTCGATCGCGGCGGGCATCTTGTTGGCCAGCGCGGCGTGGCGCTTTGGAAGACGACGGTCTACTTCCTCACGCCTGACAACTGGCTCATCGCGCTCGACGCGAACACCGGCAAGGAGCTGTGGAAGAAGAACTACGCCGACGCGCGCAAGCAGTATTTCTCCACGAGCGCGCCGCTCATCGTGAAGAACCATGTGATCGTCGGTGTGGGCGGCGATGCGATGGACATGCCCGGATTCCTCGACTCATTCGATCCGGTGACGGGCGAGTTGCAATGGACATGGTGGTCGACGCCGCGCAAGGGCGATGCGGCGCTTGCGACATGGCCCAACGAAGCGGCGTCGGATCATGGCGGCGGCATGACGTGGATGCCGGGCACCTGCGATCCCGAGCTCAATCTGATTTACTGGCCGACGGGGAACACGAACCCGGTGTTTGCAGGCCAGGGACGCCCCGGCGCCAACTTGTGGACCGAGGCAATTGTCGCGCTCGATCCGGACACGGGAAAACTGAAATGGTACTTTCAGGTCTCTCCACACGACACTCATGACTTCGACAACACCACCGCGCCGATTCTGTTCGATCGCGTGGTGGATGGCAAGCCGCGCAAGTTGCTGGCGCAGGCTGCGCGCAACGGCTACTTTGTCACGCTCGATCGCATCACGGGCGAGCATGTCGTCGTCAAGCCGTTTGTGCCGCTCGATTGGTCGGCGGGCCTGTCGCCGCAAGGCGAGCCGATCCCGATTCCGGACAAGGATCCCACAGTTGGAGGCTCAATCAACATCGTGAACGCTTCGAACTGGGAGGCCCCGGCATACAATCCGAAGACCGGTTTGTTCTATGTGAACTCGGTCGAAGGCAAAGCCATTTATTATCTCACCGACTCGAGCGCGCAGCCCTCCGGCTACGGAGGCACGGGCGCTGGCATCGGACCTGCGACACGGGTGTTGCAGGCGATCGATCCGCTCACGGGCAATGCAGCGTGGCGCCATGCGTATCCGAATCTCAACAATGCGCCGTCCACGCTGGGTCCGAGCATTCTGACAACCGCGAGCAATCTGCTCATCACCGGCGACGACCAGAAGAACGCAATCATCTTCAGCGCCGACAAGGGCCAGATACTGTGGCACCGCGAACTGAGCGCCAGCGAATCGAGCGGCATCATTACGTACATGCTTGACGGAAAGCAGTACATTATCTTCGGCGCGGGCGACTCGCTCTATGCGTGGAGCCTGCCCAGATGAAAGCCAGCCGCACTCGATACAGCGTGGTCGCGCTGGCCATCGGCCTGGCGATGATTTCCTATGTGCAGAGGGTCGCGATTTCGCAGGCGGCCTCGCCCATCTCGCGCGACCTGCACATTCCCAGGCAGCAGATGGGCCTCATCTTCGGCGCCTTCGCATTGTCGTATGCATTGTTCGAAGTACCGATGGGCCTGCTCGGCGATCGTCTTGGCGTGAAGCGCGTGCTGGCGCAGATCGTGCTGGCCTGGTCCGCATTTACCGCGCTGACGGGGGCAGCATGGAATGTGCAGTCGCTCTACGCGATCCGATTCTTGTTCGGCGCCGGCGAGGCGGGATGCTTTCCCAATCTGGCGCGAATGCTGAGCGTGTGGCTGCCTGCGCGGGAGCGCGCCACAGCGCAGTCGCTGCTGTGGGCCTGCACGCGATGGGGCGGCGCGGCCACGCCGCCGCTGGCATTGCTTTGCATTACATGGCTCGGTTGGAGATGGGCCTTCGTCTGCTTTGCCGCGCTGGGTCTGGTATGGTGCGCGGCATTTCTCGCCTGGTTCAAGGACGACCCGGCACAGCACCCGCGCGTGAACGCTGCCGAACTGCAGATGCTCGAGGCCTCGCGCGTGCTTACCACGCATCGCGTGGGACAGCGGCACTGGATGCGCCTGCTGATGACTCGGCGAGTGGCCGCGCTGGTGCTGCAATATTTTTGCTTCTCTTATGTGTGGACGTTCTACATCACTTGGCTGCCGACCTATCTGCGCGAGGGGCGCGGCCAGTCGCCGGAGCGCGCGGCCGCGCTGGCGGTGCTGCCGCTGCTGTTCGGCGGCTTCGGCTCGCTGGCAGCCGGAATTGCGCCCGGACGAATGCCGCGCCGGGCCATCGCCTTTTGCGGCTTTCTCTCCACGGCCGTCCTGCTGCTTGCGATTCCACACATTCAATCGGTGGTTGCGGCCATGGTGATCATGGGGCTGGCGAGCTTTGCCAGCGATCTCACGCTGCCGGTTTCGTGGGATGTGTGCGTGGACATTGGCGGGCCGTATACCGCGACGGTAGGCGCGGCGATGAACATGCTCGGCAACCTTGCGGGCTTTGTGGCGCCGGTGGCGGGCGGAGCGATTCTGGAGCGAAGCGGCGCTGGATGGAACGTGCTCATCGATACAATGGCTGCGGCGGCCGTGGTGTCGGCTGTTTGCTGGCTGTTCCTCGATCCGGAATCGGCGCGGCGGGAGCGCGAGATCGTGAATGCGGATGTGTTGTCGCAGTAAGGCACGCTTGGAATGAGTTCTGTGGCTTCGAGAACATTCCCTCGGGGGCTAAAGCCCACGTTCATTGGGGTGGATTTGCGTACGGGCTGAAGCCCGTACCCTTCATGATGTCGATAAACTCGGCGATTCTCTTGAATAGGAGATTGAAACATGAATATCGATCTGACGGGCAGGACCGCGGTCATCACCGGCGGCAGCCGCGGCCTTGGCGAAGCAATGGCCATGGCGCTCTCTGAAGCGGGCGCAACCATCGCATTGGTGGCGCGCGACATCAAGCGCCTGGAGTCGGTCCGCGATGCGATTCAGGAATCGGGCGGAACGGCCGCCGTCTTTGCCTGCGACGTCACGCAGGAGGAACAGGTCGCGAAGCTGGCGCAAGCCGTGAATGAGCGATTCGGCGCGCCGCAGATTCTCATCAACAATGCGGGGACAAATATCAGGAAGAATCTGGTGGACTATTCGCTGGAGGAGTTTCGCAGCGTTCTGGACTCGAGCCTGATCTCGACGTTCTTGATGTGCCGCGCATTCGTCCTCGGCATGAAGGGTTCCGGTTACGGACGCATTCTCAACATGACCTCGATCATGAGCCATGTTTCGCTTCCTGGCCGCACCGCGTATTCGTCGGCCAAGTCGGCGCTGCTCGGCTTGACGCGCGCGCTGGCGCTGGAGCTGGCAGGCGATGGCATCACCGTAAACGGCATCAGCCCCGGCCCATTCGCGACCGACATGAATGCCGCGGTGATGAACAATCCGGAAGCCAATGCGCAGTTTGTCGCGAGTGTCCCTGTGGGCCGCTGGGGCAAGGTGGAAGAGATCGGCGCGCTGGCCTGCTACCTGTGCTCGGAGGCGGCGGGATTCATCACGGGAACCGACATCCTCATCGATGGCGGATGGACGGCGAAGTAGATCGAATCCGGCTACGGTTTCGCCGTCGCCGGCTGCGTGCGCGAGGGCTGCGGCGGCACATAGTCAACCAGCGAGTCGACTGGCTTCTTGCCCGCCCACGCAATGCCGCGCAGCAGCATCTGCTGGATCTGATAATTTTCGAAGTTCGCGTACTCATGCCCCTGCATCCACACAAACGCACGGCCCGGCTCGCCGCCGGGCAGCGTGTGTTCGTAGGTCCAGATCTGCGGCACCACTTCGCCCTTGCGCGCACCGGCGCTCGGCGTGCCGGGTATCACGGCGGTGGCCAGCACGTGCATCGCAGGATCGCGCGCCCACGTCATGTTGTAGAAAGCCTCGTCGAAAATCGTAATGTTGGTCATGCCCTTCATGATCGGGTCGGCTGGGTCAACCACCGTGTATGGAATCGGCGCGCCCAGCGTGTAGTTGATCTCGCCGTGCTTCTTTGCGCCGCCGACCAGGGTCGCGAAATAAGCGGGGTCCGGGCCGCACAGCGAGTCGTGCAGACTCACCAATCCGCCGCCGCGTTTGACATACGCATCGAGAGCGGACTTCTCGGCATCGGTGAGGAAACCCGCGTCGCCTTTGTAGATCACGACGACATCGGTGTGCTCGAGATCGCCGGCAGAGGGCGCGTGCAATGCTCCGTCCACCACCGCGCCGCGCTCGGTGAGAATCTTGCTCCAGTCGGCCAGGAACTGCGGATAGTCGTGCTGCCCGGGCAGGTGCGACTTGAGACCCGCCCAGATGTAGATGCGCATTCCGTTAGGATTCTGATCCCACGCTCGCGGCGGCTGCGCGCTCTGCTGCGCGCCGGCCTCAAGCGCCGCCTGAAGGCCCAGAAGGAGTGCGAATGCGAGGAGCCCGCATTTGAGCAGGGATTTTGTTGATTGGATAATCATAGTTGCGCGCTCCTTGAACGAGGTCTCTGACAGCCTAAATCTGTACGTTGCTATTGGGTTTTGTGGTATCCAGGGTCCCAAAATCGGGGCCTGGGGCACCCATCCTTAGTAGAACATCATGCGGTCACAGTTCAAGGGCTGGGGAAGGTTGCCGGCTGAGAACGATCGGCGAGCTTCTCGATAGCCGCATTATGCATACTAGTACCACGACCGTGTGATTTGGTAATGGCTCCGACAACGAGTGCGGGCGGGACGCCCGCACGACAGCCGGTCTGGAGACCGGCGCTACAAGAATCGGAATTGCGCTGTCAATGCGAGCGAGTCACAGCAATCTACTTCGCGGTTGATCCAGTTGCCGCATGAGCTTTTGCTTCGGCAAGCATTTGCTCTACCTTGCCTCTTGCTTCGTAGTTGGGATTGGCCTTGAGCAGCTTCTCCCAATCGGCGATCGCGCCCGCCGCGTTCATCTTGCCTTTCCACTCCACCAGGCCGAGATTGAAAAGCGTGTTTGGATTGTTCGGCGCATAGGCCAGCGCCTTGTTGAATTCCGAAATCCCCGCGTCGGCGTTGCCCAAATACCACCAGGCAGTCGCCATATCGGTGCGCACCGCGGCGTCGGTGGGCCTGGCCTTGAGCTCGCGCCCATAATAATCGATCGCGATGGGATACTGCTGCGCGTCGTAATGCAAATTGCCGATGCCGGCAAGCAATTCCGAATTGCCGGGCTCCGATTTCAGTTTCGCGAGCAACGGCGCCGCCTGCGCGTCGGCCATTTCCTTCAGCCGCGCGGGGCTGGGCGTCTGCGCGGCCGGAGTGGCCGCAAGCGCTGCCGGCGGCGCAACGCTGGCTGCCTGAGCGGATCCCGTACCCGCAGGACCGCGCAATCCGCGGATGGACCAGCCGCAGGCGATGCCCACCGCCAGGCAGACAAGCGACACGACGATGGCCTGCTTCCGAGTCCAGCCTTCAGTTCGATCCATTCGATTGGTGTCCGTCATTGCTCCGCGCTCCTTTCGTCCCGCGTTGACTCGCCAGCGTTGTCAGCACATCGGCCATGAGCTTTTGTACCGTGGCCTTGCGGTCCGCGCTGAGTTGGGGATTGGACTTCAACAGAAGTTGCCATGCTGCTACCGCGCCCTTGCCGTCGTCTTTTCCCTGCAACCGGATCATGCCCAGGTCAAACAGCGCATTGGCGTCTTTGGGGTCATAGGTCAGCGCCCGATTCAGCTCTGCGATTGCCCCATCGACATCGCCGTCGCGATAAAGGCTCGAGGCCAGCTTGGTGCGAACGGCTACATTTCCGGGGTCGGCCTCGACGGCCCTGGCGAACCAGGCGGCCGCTTCCTTGAACTGATGCGAGGTGTGGTAGATGGTTCCCACCTGGGCAAGCGCGGCGGCGTTGCCAGGATCGCTCTTCAATTTCTCAAGCAGCGGCGCAGCCTGCTTGTCGGCTCCCTGCTTCATGTCTTCCAGCGTGGGCATTTGCCTGGCGCCCATGGCAGCCGCGTGCGCGGAAGGCGATGCGGCGATCGGACGCGGATGTGCGGCAGACGGCGGCATTGGCGATCCGCGCAGCAGGTATCCGATCGCCAGGCCCGCCGCCAGGCAGATGACCGCCATCGCGTAGACCTGCACAGCGGGCAAAGATTCGTTGGCGGCAGAGACTGCGCCTGGTTCGTTTGCCATGGGAAACTCTCCCCCGTTGGAGTCGATTCTTCGATCGCCCTGGCGATCGCCGGAGCAATCCTTCGAGCAACTTCACCTGCATGGTGAATACGGTTCCAGTGGAGCACTCCGCGCGATGGACTCCTGTGACGCAGATCACGCCAAATGACGGCTTTACAAGGTGTGACTGGCATCACTGGCGTGACAAAGGTCACCTGCCAGAATGATCGCATTACTCCGAGCGACTGCAGACGCCCTGAAACAGGCCAACCTGCTTTCGAAGAGGGTGACGGTTCTCACGCATGAAAACGATGCACACACGGCGACAGAGTACTTTGGGGCTTCTAACCAGCGCCTCTGCGCCCGACCGCCCGGCAGTCGCCGGACAAATTACCGCAGAAGTCTCGATCGCTTATCTCGGAGCTAGCGGAACCGTCTCTCTCACTCCTCTCTTGCGGGACACTGACTGGAAATCGTTCCGTCCCGCCGCAACGGCACTCGCCGCGCACACCTTCAACCTAAAGACTGAACTGAGAACTACGCCAGCAGTGTCGCCGTCGCGGTTTAGTCCGGAAGCAGAAACAAACAAGCAGGAGGCTTACCAATGAAGCGGACTCTTTCTATCGCCATTCTGTTCCTGGCCGCCGCGGGATTCGCGGCAGCCCAGTCCGGCGCCGCACCAGCGACCGACGTGCTGGGCGCTCACCTTAACTATGGCCGCGGCTGCGCTGGCTGTCATGCTCCGCACAGCGGCGCATACGGCAACGGCGCCGCCAAGACCACCGACACCGGCGCCGGCACCATCGCCCTGTGGGGCGAGGATGTGGGCAGCCTGTACGGCAAGACCATCGTCACAGGCCAAAGCGAGCACGGCTCCTATTCCGAGACCCTGCCGGGCAGCCTCGGCGCCGGCACGCCCGACGTCTCCGGCATCCTCATGTGCCTGAGCTGCCACGACGGCAACTATGCTCAGGGCGCCATGATGAAGAACACCGTCTATGAGACCCTGCCCGCCACCTACGGCGGCTACAACGCCATCCCGACCCTGATCGGCAAAGACGCCGGCGGCTACCTCAACGACCACCCGGTGGGCTCGAACGCCATCATCGGTTGCGGCGGCGGCTACAACTGGGATTGCACCGTTACCGCCACTGGCGGCATCCAGCCCGGCCCGCTCATGACGCAATTCATCAACAACTACGGCTTCTTTGTTTCGCCCGGCGTGATGAACAACCAGCCCGTGGTTCTGTGCACTACATGCCACAACCAGCACCTGATGAACGTGGTCGGCGTCAAGAACAAGCCGTTTGTCTACAACTCCACCACGCCCGGCACGGTGAGCACGGCCACCGGCCTGCCCACCGGCACCTACGCCACGATGTTCTTCGTGCGCGCGCCCTACAACCCGGCCGACTCCAACCCGCTGACCAACCAGACGGCGCAATTCTGCCGTCAGTGCCATGGCGGCGAGTCGAACGAACTGAATGGCGGCGCCGCTGGAACCGTGTTCTAAACCGCTTGCATCACCGGGGAGGGAGTGAAAATCTCCCTCCCCATCTTTTCAAGATCAGGATGCCGATTATGAAACACAAATTCCCCTTCTTCGGTTTTCTCTTAATGGCTATCGCGGCGGCCGGCGCTCAAGTTGCGTCCCACGCGCCCACCGTCTTCAACCAGGCGCCCGCTCCGGCGGCCCACGCAACGCCAACACCCAAGACGGCAGGCAAGCCGGTGGCGCGCGTCAACGGTTCGGTGCTCACCGACGCCGATCTGCTGCGCGAGGAATACGCGATCTTTCCCTACGCCCGCCAGCACAACGGCATTCCCAAAGACCTGGCCCCGCAAATCCGCGACGGCGCCATGAAGATGCTCATCTTTGAAGAGCTGGTGTATCAGGAAGCGATGCGTCGCAAGATGACCATCCCGCCCGCGAAGATGCAGCAGGCCGAGGCCGACTTCCGCAAGCAGTTCTCCACCCCGGAAGAGTTCAATGCATTCGTGCAAACCGACTTCAGCGGCTCCGAGGCGCTGCTCAAAGAAAAGATCCGCCGCTCGCTGCTGATTGAATCCTTCCTGAAGTCCGAAGTGGACGACAAGAGCGCGGTCTCGCTGGCCGAACTCCGCGCCTACTACGATCGGAACCCGGCCCGCTTTCAGCATCCGGAGTCGTTCACCTTCCAGACGATCTCCGTTCTGCCTCCCGACAAGGCCACTGCCGGGCAGTTGGGTGAGGGGCGCACGCGGGCTCAGGACGCGCTCCGCCAGGCCAGGGCGACCAAGACCGCGGAGGGATTCGGACTGCTGGCCGAGAAGATCTCCGACGACGACTATCGCGTGATGATGGGCCAGCACAAGCCGGTTCCCGTGGATCAGCTCGCGCCCCAGGTGTTGAAGGCGCTGAACGCCATGAAGCCGGGCGATGTGAGCGGCCTGATCCAGTTGGACCAGGCCTACACCATCGTGCGGCTCAACCAGCACACACTCGCGGGCAAGGCAAAGTTCGAGGATGTTGAGGCCCAGCTCAAGGGTGAGTTGCCCGCGACCAGGAAGAATCAGCTTCGCGCCTCGCTGGACAGGAAGCTGCGGCAGAACGCAAAGATCGAAGAGCAGCAATAGGCTGCGAAGCGGGCGTGTATTTGAGGCTCTGGCCCGCGATGGGCACGCGGCTTACTGAAGGACCGGCGGCATGACGGAAGCGGTTCCTGACACAAGAACGGGATTCTCAGCGGCTTGCCTGGTCGCTGAGAGGTTGAGGCTGGCGTACGGTGAGGAGAGCTTTGCGAGTCGCGAGGTTGGTGCAGGCAGGACTGTTGCTTCTGGCATGGCCTGTCACAGCGCAAGTGCGCGTCGGCGACCTTAGCTCTCACCTGACCGGCACCATCGCCCCCGGCTACACGGCCGATTTCGGCAACCTGACCGGTTCAGACCACACCTGGGCTATGGGCGGCACCGCCAGCCTTACCGGCTCGTTCTACGCTCCTGGATTTCTCTCCTACAACGTCGACGTGTTCCTGAACCAGTCGCGGGCCAACTCCGACTTCCAGTCCATCTCCAACGCCAGCGGGGTCAATGCGGCCGCCAACATCTTCTCAGGCAGCCGCTTTCCCGGCGCGGTCAGCTATTCCAAGGATTTCGACAGCGAGGGCAGCTACGCGGTTCCCGGCGTGGCCAATTTCGTGACCCACGGCAACAGCAACACGTTTGGCGTGAATTGGAGCGAGAGTCTTCCATCGGTTCCCAGCTTCTCGGCGGGCTTTCAGATGGGCAGCAGCCAGTATTCGGTCTACGGCGACAACGATCAAGGCAACAATTCCTTTCGTTCGGTCAATCTTCACTCCGGCTACCAGGTGGCGGGTTTCAACATGGGCGGCTTTTTCAACGACGGCAGCGGCGACTCGCTGATTCCGCAGGTGGTGACCGGCGAGCCGGCAACTCAAGTCCATTCCGATTCGACCGCCATCGGATACAACGTAAGCCACCGCCTGCCCCTCGATGGCTCGGCCTCGGCCAGCATCACACGCAGCGGATGGAGCACCGATTACCTGGGCCTCACCACCAGCGGAACCATCGACATGGTCAACGGTCTCGCCCAGGTGCACCCCACCCAGAAACTGTCTCTCTCGGCCACAGCGAATTACTCCGACAATCTGGCCGGGCAACTGATCCAGTCGGTCATCGCCGCCGGCGGCGTTGTTCCCGGCGGCAACTTGAGCCAGGCGTCAAACTCTCTCGACCTGATGGGCAATGCCGGCTACGTTCCCATCCCGAATTTGCAGACGTCGCTCTTTGTCGAGCGCCGCTCGCAGTACTACTTGGGGGAACTCTACGGAGTGACCTCCTACGGCGGGAGCGGCTCCTATGCGCACACGCTCTTTAACGGCAGCTTCAACGCCTCGTTGAGCGCGATCGGCAATACGGCAGACCAGACCGGCGCAAACACCCTGGGTCTCACGGCCACCGGAAACTATTCGAACGTGATTCTCGGCTGGCAGGTGAGCGCGTCGCTTGGCTATGCGCAGAACGTCCAGACCCTGCTGATCACCGACATGAACTCGTTCTACAACTACTCGGGCAATGCGCGGCGGCGCTGGGGAAAACTGAACGTAAGCGGCGGCGGCGGTGGTGGCCGGACGGCATTGACGCAAGAGGCCGGCGCTGCCAGCAGCAGCCAGAGCTACAACGCCAGCGTGGGCTGGGGCGGCTGGATCAACTTGAACGGCAGCTACTCGAAGTCGAGCGGCGAGGCGCTGGTGACCGGCGCAGGACTGGTGCCGATTACCGGGCCGGAGCCGCCGAGCCTGGTGAGTCTTTTCGGTGGAACCGGCTATTCCTTCGGACTCTCCAGCACGCCGGTCAAGCATCTGATCCTGTCCGCGTCTTACTCCCAGGCCAACAGCGACACGAACAGTAACGGGATTGCGTCCACCAACCAGAACAACGAGTTCAACTCGATTGTCCAGTACCAGTACCGCAAGCTGAACTTCACCAGCGGATATGCGCGGCTCGAGCAGGGCTTCAGCGGGTCAGGCGCGCAGCCGGAAGTTATATCCTCCTTCTATATCGGGGTCTCCAGGTGGTTCAATTTCTTTTAAGCGGAAAGCGGCGTCAATGGCTGGGCGCGGCCCTGATTCTGGCCGGCGCAGCGCTCGTGCCGGTTTCGGCGCCGGCAACCCCGCGGAACAGACCCCAGGCCGCGCCCGAGCAGTGGGAGATGTCGCTCGACGGCGGACGCAAACTCACATGGGAACGCAGCTTCACTTCGGAATTCGAGGTCAGGCCAAACCGCGGCTTCTGGAACAAGATGGTGGACGCGATTGCCGGCGCGCCCGAATACCACTCGCTGGTGCGCCCCTACAGCGTTGCCGCCGACTCCCGCGGCCGCATCCTGGTCACCGATCCCGGAGCGCAGGGCGTGCACATCTTCGACTTTGCGGAGCGCAAGTACAAGTTCATTCAAAGAGTCGGAAAATCCAGAGACTCGATGACCACGCCGCAATGCATCGCCGTCGATGCCCAGGACAATATCTACGTCACCGACTCCGAAGCGGGCGAGATTTTCGTCTTCGAGCCTGGCGGAAAGTTTCTGCGCGCCATCGGCAGCCTCAAAGGCGGCGAGGGGTACTTCAAGCGGCCTACCGGTATTGCCGTCGACTCCGCGGCGCAGCGCATTTATGTCACAGATACTCTGCGCGACCAGGTGTTCGTGCTCGACATGCAGGGCAATGTGCTCAAGACGATCGGCAAAGAGGGCGAGGCCGATGGCGAGTTCAATGCTCCCACCGAACTGCGCCTGGACGGATCGAACCTCATCGTGGTCGATGCGTTGAATTTCCGCGTGCAGATGTTTGACTTGGATGGAACGTTTCAGTACGCGATCGGGAAGATCGGCGACAGTCCCGGCGCAATTTTCCGGCCCAAGGCGGTCAGCGTCGACTCGGAGGGCGATCTGTATGTGGTGGACGCCGAGTGGAGCGTGGTGCAGGTCTTCAACCGCCAGGGCGAGCTGCTCTACGACTTCGGCGCGCAAGGCACCCATGCGGGAGAGTTCCAGTTGCCTTCGGGGCTGTTCATCGATCGCGGAGACCGGGTTTACGTGGTCGATTCGTTCAACCGCCGGGTGCAGGTGTTTCACTACGCCGGCTTGAAACTGCCCTCCGTGGAGGGAACCAAGTGAGGCTGGGGGTCCAACTCGCAGCGCTCTCGATTCTGCTTGGCGGCGCTGCGCTGCGCGCGCAAATCACAGGAGACGTGCTGGGCATGCACAATCTGGGGCCAGGCAGCACATCGCCCATCGGCGGCGCGCGGCCCGACTCCTGCTCCTACTGTCACGCGCCTCACTCCGGACTGAACCGCGGACTGTGGAACCAGAAGCTCACCACGCAGAACTACACCGAATACACGAGCGACACCGAAGCCAATCGCAGCCGCCAGCCCAGGCTCGGCGACGTCAGCAATCAGTGCCTGAGCTGTCACGACGGTACAGTTGCGGTGGGCGCCACCGTGGCCTATGGCCAGGTAACCATGCGCGGACAAATGAATGCGACGGACGTGCTGGGAAGCAGCCTGCAATCGTCGCACCCCTTCAGCCTGGCGCTGCCGTTGAAGGACAGTGTCGACCTGGCCGCCTCGCTGGCAGCCAGCGGCCGCACCGCCGACCCCACCGGAGCGGTCAAGCTGATCAAGGGCAACGTCGAATGCACGTCGTGCCACAATCCGCACGTGCAGGCCAAGGATCCAGTGAGCCAGAACTTTCTGGTCAGGGACAGTTCCGGCGGCCAGTTGTGCCTGGCCTGCCACGACCCCATGCGGCAGATGAGCGGACACATCAATCCGCTGGCCGACTGGGCCACCGGCGCGCACGCCCTGTCCTCGGCAAAAATTTCGCCGCAGGCCCAGCTCGGCAGCTACTCAACCGTGGCTCAAGACGCCTGCATCGGGTGCCACACGCCGCACAATGCCGTCGGCCCGGCGCGCCTGCTGCGAGGGCAGAACGAACAGGACTGCATTGGATGCCACAACGGCGGCTCCAACATTTCGCCCATGCCGTCGTGGGAGAACGTGTTCGCGGAGTACGCAACGCCCAAGGTCGGGCACCCGTTTCCCGCCTCGACCAATCCGCACGACGCCGCCGAGAGCGCGCTGCTCAACAACAATCGCCATGCCACTTGCGTGGACTGCCACAGCGCGCACGGGTCGGAGCCGGTGGGAATATTTCCTCCTGCGCCGCTCATCCGCATCTCGCAGAAAAACATCGCGGGCATCAGCGCCACCGACGGCACCAGCGTGCTTGCCCCCGCCGTCAATCAATATGAGAACTGCCTGCGCTGCCACGGCATGAGCACCGGCAAGCAGGCGCAGCCGGTTTATGGATATTTTCCGGTGCGCGCCGTTTCCGCGGGCGACCCTCTCAACCTGATCCCGCAATTTGCCGCGACCGCCGCATCCAGCCATCCCGTCCTGCACGTCCGCAGCAGCACTCTGCCGCAGCCCAGCCTGCTGCCCAACATGCTGAACCTGGATGGCGCCACGCAGGGCCGCTCCATGGGCGTGCAGATTCTCTGCACCGACTGCCATAACAGCGACGACAATCGCGAATTCGGCGGCGCGGGCGCCAACGGCCCCCATGGCTCCAGGTGGGCGCACATCCTGGAGCGCCGCTATGAATTCAGCCGCGCCGCCGCGCCCGGCCAACTGATCTCCAATCTCTTTCCCTATCCCGACCTCACCGTCAGCGGACCCTACGGCCTGTGCGGCAAATGCCACGATCTATCGAACCAGATTGTGAAGAACACGAGTTGGAATCAGCACGGCGCCCACATCGATGCTGGCTTCTCCTGCTCTACTTGCCACACCGCGCACGGCATGGGAGCCATGAGCGGAACCATCAGCGGCGAGCGGCTGATCAATTTCGACCTCAACGTCGTGGCTGCCAACGCGGGCCTGCCCGTCTCCTACAACCGCACGGCTAACACATGCGTGCTGGTCTGCCACCAGGCCACGCACAATCCCGATGGCACGGTCACGGGGTTTGGCTCACGCAGAGGCCCCGGCGCAAGGAAGTAGAAGCAATGTAAACATGTGGGTGGGATGTTCGATGCACGAACACTGAAAACGTGAACAAGCGTTAGAACACCGTTCCGGCTGAGCTGCCGTTCATCTCGTTCGACAAGTCGCCATGGCACTGGCGGCAAAACTGCGCCGTGTGGTTGGCGCGCGGGTCGGGGCTGTTCGCGTCGTAAGGCCCGCGCAGGAAAAACATGGTCGCGTAATCGCCCTTCGGCAGGCCGGATGCGCTGCCGCCGGTCACCTCCACCACGTTCATCACATGCTGGTCGTGACATGTGGTGCACATCACCACCGCGGCGTTGTTGTAATTGCGAGGCTTGACGAAGAAGCCGTAGTTCGCGACGAACCTGCTCGATCCGGCGCCTTTCATTCGGATGTTGCCTTCCGACTCGGCGCAGTCCCAGCCGGACGAGCCTCCGCAACTGAGCCTGGCGCTCAGGCCCACCGGGTGTTCGTCGATCGATTTCCCGGCTCCGGCGCCGTTGTCTCCGAGCAGCGTCGGAATCGAGGCGCTTTTCCCGTAAGTCGCAGGCAGCGTTTCGTAGACCGTATTCTTCATCGCGGCGGGCGACGCAAAGTTGCCGTCGTGGCAGGTCAGGCAGGCGAGCAGGCCGTCCACGTCGGGCGTTGCCTCCGACAGACTGGTTGGCAGCGGCTCAGCGGCGGCGGCCTCGCCGGTTGCAGTGGTCTTGCTGTAGAAGTTGCGGGCATTCTCGCCCCAGAGAGCCACACTGGCGGAAGCCGAGTCGGCGGTCATGGCGGCGCCGTTGCCGTATACGCCGCTGTGTGGCGCATGGCAGGCATTGCATCCGCGGCCGAAGTTGAGGTGCGGGCCAAGCACGTCACCCGGCTGCGACGCGGTCTGCGCGGACACACTGCCGCAGCACGCGAGCGTCATCGCCGCGGACAGCACGAATCGATTCATCGATTGGGGCCTCCTGATCCTTATCTCTCCTGAATCGGCGGATTCCGGCCGACCGTGAGCCGCAACGCCGGATTTTAGCGACCCGGCAGTAACGGGAAGTGGATGTTGAAGATGCTAAATCCTGTTTCGCGCTGGTACGGTCTATGTATGCTTAGTGATTTCTCATGAAGCACCTGATTCCGGGCCTGAAGGCCATCTGAATCGGCCGTCTTTCAGGGGGTTAAAACCCCCTGCTCCCTCCGGATTCTTCCATTTGCCACTGTGCTCCCGATCCCCAGGGTGTGACTCAAATCACCGTCACCGGCTTGTGCCGCAATATCTAATCGTTGCTGAGAACTTGCTTTCGGTCAGCCGCTTCCGCTTGCGTTGCGGCGGATCAGAGGCAGCACTCAACCTTCAGAGGTCGCATGGGACTTCTCCCTCATCGCTTCGATTCCGGCGCATCGGCCGCGCGCTCCGGCTGCCGAACGCACGGCATCGGTGCGTGGATTTGCATCATCCTGCTGACCATGCTGACGCTCGCCGCCCCCCGCGCCAGCGCCGCGGTGCATCCGGTGCCGCTCGACAAGAACACCGACCCCGCCAAGTGCCTGGAGTGTCACGCAGACAAGAATCAGGGCAAGAGCGTTCACTCCGCCATGGCCATGGGCTGCACCGCCTGCCACGAGATCCGCGTCAATAAAGACATCACCCGCGTCAAGCTGATCACCGCCACTCCCTCTTCGCTGTGCATCACCTGCCATGCCGACAAGAAAGCGGCCGACATCAAGGGCACGGTGCATCCGCCCGCAGTGCGCGACTGCCTCTCGTGCCACGACCCGCATGCGAGCGACAACAAGAACCAGTTGCTGAAACCCATGTCGGGAAGCGAAAAGGAAAATCTCTGCTCAAGCTGCCACCAGACCGGCCTCAACGTGCCCGAGAAGGGCAGCCTTCATGCAGCGGTGGTTATGGGCTGCGACACCTGCCACGTCACGCACAAGACCGGACCCGAGCCGACCATGGAGAACCGCTTCCACCTGGCCAAGGCGGTTCCGGCCCTGTGCCTGGACTGCCACGACGCCAAGGACGCTGGACTTCAGAAAGCTCACCAGAATCAGCCCTTCGCCACGGCCAACTGCGTCGAGTGCCACAGTCCGCACCAGTCGGACGCGCCCAAGCTGATGGCGCGATTCCTGCATCCGCCCTTTGAAGCCGGGAGCTGCGACATGTGCCACGCGTCGGCAAAAGACGGCAAAGTGGTGCTGACGCAGCCCGACGTCAAAGCCCTCTGCGTCACCTGCCACGACGACAAGGCCAAGCTGATCGAGGGCGCCAAGGTGCCGCACCCCGGCGCCATGGGCGACTGCACCGATTGCCACAGCCCGCATGCCAGCAAATATCCCGGGCTGCCCAAGACCGACCCGGTCAGCATCTGCCTGGGATGCCACAGCGACATCGACGAGCTGCGCAAGAAGCCGGCGCACCATCAGCCCGCATTTGTGCAGGGCTGCGCCACCTGCCACACGCCGCATGGAGGCGACATCGACCATTTGCTGCGCGCCAAGGGCAACGCGTTGTGCCTTGAATGCCACGGTCCCGATTCTGCCGCGCAGCCTGTGCCGGACCAGCATCTGCTCACCATCTTCAATGGCACCGTCAAGCTGCCCGACGACTACTACAAGAAGAACAAGGTCCCCATCCTGCCGCTGCGCTTTGGGCTGGGCCATCCGGTCGACTATCACCCCGTCTCCGACGTGATGGACCCAACCAATCTCAGCAAGGTCAAGGCGCAGCTCAGTTGTCTCAGTTGCCACCAGCCGCACGCTTCGGCTGAGCCCGATCTGCTTGTGAAAGACCAGGCCAACAACATGGCGTTCTGCGACATGTGCCACAAGAACAGGATCAACATGAAGCAGACCGTTGCGCCGGGGAACTAGAACAGGGAACTAGAACAGGGAACTGAACGGAGATTTGAGATGTTTCGCTTCCTCGCGACTTCAATCCGCACTCGCAAGCTGCTCATAGCGCTGCTCGCGTTCGGACTGGCGCTTCCGCTCGCCGCCGGCGCGGACAAGAAAAAGAAGGCCGACGACGCTGCCGCGCCAGACGCCGCGCCGCGCAAGTTTCCCTTCGACCCCACCAAGCTGGTGTGGCCAAGCCCGCCCAACGCCGCGCGCATTCACTGGCTGGATTATTTTGCCGGGAGCAAGATCGATTACACGCCCGCGGCCACCGCAAAGCCCAAGGCAAGCTGGATGGACCGCCTGGCCGGGGGCCAATCGCAGACCGAAAAGTTCAACCCCAAGACGTTTCCCTTCCAGCTCATCGGCCCTTACGGCATCGCGGTCGATTCCAAGGGCCTGGTCTACGTGGCCGACCAGAAAGTCGGGGCGATCTTCATCTTCAACACCGAGACTCATGACACCCAGCTGATTCGCAACGGCTTCGAAGCTCACTTCGGATGGATCAACGGCCTCGCGATCGACGACGACGACCGGCTCTTTGTCTCCGACGGCAAGATGCACCGCGTGCTAATCTTCAATCCCAGGCATGAGCTCGAAAGCCAGATCTCCGAGGGGCTGGTCGATCCGGTCGGCATCGCCATCGACACGAGCAATCGCTTTCTCTATGTCGTCGATACGCAGCAGGACCAGGTGATCGTCTACGACGCCGACACGCTCAAGCTGCTGCGCCGCATCGGAACTGGCGGCAAGAACCACTTCCTCACCTCGCCAGGCGATTTTGGAGC
>Ga0182024_10008911_pt1 | contig 20951 bp, 21 predicted proteins | sample P32metaG_FD_120480 | JGI IMG/M metagenome (GOLD analysis project Ga0182024, IMG submission 120480) | Permafrost microbial communities from Stordalen Mire, Sweden - P3-2 metaG (Illumina Assembly) | ecosystem: Environmental > Terrestrial > Soil > Wetlands > Permafrost | place: Sweden: Stordalen...
GAACGCGGCAACAGCACGCCGACCTTCAGCGGACCGCCCTGCGCGCGTACGATGTTGAAAGGCGCGATGCCGGCAACGAAACCGGCGGCGCCGGCCCCGGCTGTAAAGGTGCGGCGGGTTACCCGCGCGGAATTCGACTGCGGTTTACGTTTCATAGCGTGATCCTCCCGTGGCTCATACTGCCGGTTTTGCCCATGATGCCGGATTTATTTGAGCGGCCACAAGCTCCAAAAATGTCGCGGCCGTGCAGCCCGCCGTCCCAAAGGCCGCCGCGCATATTGTTGACCGGGACAACAATTGTCGTCAATAGCACGTTGGCCGCAGCGGCCCGACCGGGACCGGCGATACGCTTTCAAAGGACGCCACAATGGCCGAGACGAGGAAACTCATAAGGTCGACCCTGCCCCTCCGAAGCCCGGCGCCGACCCGGCGTAGTCCGCGTCCCGTTATCGCGCTCGATGTGCTCAATGGCCATCTTGGCTACTTCGTGCGGCGGCTCCAGGTCTGGGTTTTCCAAGATTTTAACCGCGCGCTGGCGAGCATCGACATCAGCCCGGCGCAGTTCTCGGTCCTGGTGGTGGCCGGCGCCAATCGCGGGCTCTCGCAGGCGGAGCTTTCGGCGACGCTAGGCATCGAACGGGCGCGGTTGGTGCGGCTGCTGCATCGCCTCGAAGAGCGCGGCCTGATCCAGCGGCTACCATCCGCGGCCGACGGCCGCCGCCACGCCTTGCAGCTCACGCCGCAAGGCCGGACTTTGCTTGCGCGCGCGAAGACACTGGCGGCGCGGCACCAAAAAAGGCTGATCGAAAGGCTCGGCGCCGAACGTCATCAAATGATGCTCGACGCGCTGCGCGACTTTTGAAGGAAGTTTTAGTCCGCCAGCATCTTTTCCACCGCAGAGGCGATGCGGAGCAACATGCGATCCCGGCCGTTGCGCGCAAGCAGCATGAGTCCGACCGGCAACGGCGCCGGAACCGGCAGCGAAATGCCGCAAAGGTCAAAGAAATTCCCGACGGAAGTATTGCGCAGCAGCATCGCATTACGCCCGGCAAAAATCTCCGGATCCGCCACCTCCGCGATCGTCGGCGCGACGATGCCTGAGGTCGGCATGATCAGCGCGTCGAGCGCGGCAAGCCGCCGATCCATGGCGCGCACCAGGCGTTCGCGCGCGTAGAGCATGCCGATATAATCGGCCGCCGAAACCGCACAGCCGCGCTCGATGCGTGCGCGTATGTTCGGATCAATATCGGCGGCGCGCCGCGCCATCCGGTCTTTATGAATGGCGCAGGCTTCGGGCTGCACGATGCCGCCATAGGCATTCACCTCCCGCATTTCGTCGAACAACGGCATGGGCTCACGCGTGAGCCGCACGCCGGCTTGCTCCAGCCGCCCGATCGCGGCAGCAAATGCGCTGCCGACGGTCTCGTCCAGATTGTCGAGAGGAAAACCCTGCACGATGCCGAAGCGAAGGCCAGCGAGCGCGAGCGGTTCCGCCGGCACAAGGTCCTCACCGGCCATCACCGCGTCGGCCCTGGCGCAATCCGCAACGCTTCGCGCCAGTGGCCCGATGGAATCGAGCGTGGTGCTCAGCGGGAATGCGCCCGCAGTCGGGATGCGCTGCCGGCTCGGCTTGAAACCAACGATGCCGCACAAAGCTGCCGGAATACGGACCGAACCACCGGTGTCGCTGCCGATTGCGATCTCGCACATGCCGTCGGCAGCGGCGACGCCGGCGCCCGCCGACGAGCCGCCGGGCACCCGCGCGCGATCGCGCGGATTGCCGGGCGTGCCGAAATGCGGATTGGCACCGATCGCGCCCAGGGCAAACTCGGTCATGTTGGTCTTGGCGACGATGACGGCGCCGCCGGCCCGCAGCCGGCGCACGACCGTCGCGTCCGCTTCGGCCGGCGCCGCCTCGTCGGCGAGGACTTTAGAGCCGGCACGCGTCGGCTCGCCGGCGACGTCGAACAAGTCCTTGATGCTGACGATCGCGCCATCGAGCGGGCCGAGCGACACGCCGTGTCTGGCGCGGGCGTCGGCCGCATCGGCCGCATCGCGGGCAGTTTCGGCATAGACCGTCAGGCACGCCCGCGCGCCCTCCCCCTTCGGGTCGGCGATGCGCGTCAAAGCCTGTTCAAGCAGATCGCGGCAGGAGAGAGGTTTCATGGGAATGTCCGGAGCTGATGGCAAGGACGGGATTGCGAAACATATACCGATCCTGCCATCATCGGCGAGTATCGATGCAAGGAATAACAATGACAGAGACGAAGCCGGCCATTTGTTTCATCGGCTTTGGCGAAGCGGGCCAAGCCATCGCGGCCGGGTTGCGCGAAGAAGGCGTCGAGCATATTGCGGCGTGGGACATTCTCTTCCCGCAGGCCGAGGGCGAAACGCTCAAGCGCGCGGCCGAGGCTGTGGGCGCGCGCTGCGCGTCGTCCGCGGCCGACGCGGTGCGCGACGCCGAGATCGTGGTCTCCGCCGTCACCGCAGCGTCGAGCGTCGAAGCGGCGCAATCGGTCAAGGCGCATCTGGCCGGCAAGCCGTTCTTTCTCGACATCAACTCCGTCTCGCCCGGCCGCAAGCAGGAGACCGCGAAGCTGCTCGGCGATGCCGGCCGCTACGTCGACGTCGCCGTCATGGCGCCGATCCATCCGGCGCGGCACCAGACGCCGCTGCTGCTCGCCGGCCACCATGCCGACACCATCGCGCCGACGCTTACCGCGCTCGGTATGCGCGCAAGCATTGCCGGCTCGGAGATCGGCGCCGCGGCGGCGATCAAGATGGTGCGCGGCGTGATGATCAAGGGCATCGAGGCGCTGACGCTGGAATGTTTTCTCGCGGCCGCCCGCGTCGGCGTCGTGGACGAGGTCGCGGCTTCGCTGAAGAACAATTATCCCGGCCTCGATTGGTCCAAGGTCGTTCCCTACAATCTCGAACGCATGGCGAGCCACGGCGAACGCCGCGCCGCCGAAATGGAGGAAGTCGCGGCGACGCTACGCGAGCTTGGCATCGAGCCGCTGATGACCTCGGCAACGGTGAAGCGGCAGCGCGAAATGGGCCAGATCGGCGCGCAGCAATCCGTGCGCCGCGTGCTCAAGAAAGACCGCGCGGCCATGCTCAACGCCATCAGCGCCGCAGCGCGCGATCGGCATTAATGCCTCAAGACTAACCGCGCCTGTGGATGGTGTCGGCGAGGAAATTAAACGACGCCTTCGGCGTGCGCTTCTGGCTTTTGAAATCGACGCGGACGATGCCGAAGCGCCGGCTGTAGCCTTCCGCCCATTCGAAATTGTCGAGCAGCGACCAGGCGAAATAGCCGCGCAGCTTGACGCCGGCGGCGAGCGCTGAGCGCGCCGCCGCAACATGCTCGCGCAAATAAGCGACCCGGTCGGCGTCATGCACGGTGCCGTCGGCCGGGAGCGGATCGTCGTAACAGGCGCCGTTCTCGGTCACGTACATATCGGGATCGCCGTACTCGTCGCGCAGCCGGACCAGCGTCTCGGTGAGCGCGCCCGCGTCGATCGGCCAGCCCATCGCGGTGAAGCGCGTACCGGCGGGCACGGCGCCGAACCACGCGCCGAACAGGCTTTGCGGCGCATCGGCGATATAGGCCGGCGCGTAGTAATTGACGCCGATATAGTCGACCGGCTGCCGGATCGTTTGCAGATCGTCCGCAGCGATCAGCGGCGCAAACTCGGCGGCGACGGCGGCCGGATAAGAACCTTTGAACAGCGGGTCGAGCGTGACGCCGTTCCAGTACGCGTCGAACCTCACGACGGCACGGCGATCCTCATCGCGATCCGACGACGGCCGCACCGGCGATATATTGGCGACCGTGCCAAGGCGAAGGCCTGAGCGTTCCGCGCGCAGCGCCTGCAGCGCGCGGCCCTGCGCGAGGTTCAGGTGATGGATGGCCGCCCGCATGTTGGACAGGCCGGTCAGGCCGGGCGCGTGGCTGCCGATGCCGTGGCCGAACAGCGCGTGGATGTTGGCCTCGTTAAACATCGCCCAATGCTTGACGCGGTCGCCCAGCCGCCGCGCCACGACGCGTGCGTAGTCGGCGAATTTTTCGGCGATGTCGCGGTTGGTCCAACCGCCTTGATCCTGCAGCGCCTGCGGCAGATCCCAATGGTAGAGGCAAAGCCACGGCGCGACGCCACGCGCCAGGAGCCCATCGACCAGGCGATCGTAGAAATCGAGCCCGCGCTGCTCGACCGCGCCGGCGCCGGCGGGCAGAATACGCGGCCACGCGGTCGAGAAGCGATAAGCGGAGAAGCCGCCGCTCGCGAGCAATTCCACATCCTCGCGCCAGCGGTGATAGTGGTCGCAGGCGACGTCGCCGGTGTCGCCGCCCTTCACGCGCCCCGGCGTGTGGGAAAAAACATCCCAGATGCTTTTGCCGCGCCCGTCGGCATCGACCGCGCCTTCGATCTGGTAGCTCGAAGTCGAAGCGCCCCAGACGAAGTCCGCCGGGAACGTACCTTCTTCGGCCATGGCTGCACCCAGACGTAACCCGTGCCGCGCACCGAACAGGCCCGCAAACGCAGGCAGAAAGGCGCGGCGCGACAGGCTCAGCATATCACCGCCGTTTCTTGCTCTCGGCTGCCGTGTCGGAAGCGGCCGCACCCGGCTTCGGCCGCGCGTCGTCCGCGGCTTTCGCTGCGGGCTTGAGCGGCCAGCCGCCGCTCGTTTCCAGCCGCTTGGTCCAGTATTCCCACGTCCTGGCGATGACGGTCGGCATCACATTGACCGTGCCGGCGAGCTTGACCTCGCCGGGACGCAACGGCGACGGCGCGCCGAGCATGTAGGCCTGCATCTGATATTGCGCGTTCATGCAGAGAAAAATCGAGCGCGACACGACCTCCTTCAAGCTGCCGCCGACCACGGTGGCGCCGTGGCGCCGCATCAGCACCACCGAATGTTTGCCAAGCGCTCGGGCCAGCGAATGCCCCTCTTCCTGCTTCACCACCAAAAGGTTGGTGTCGCCGAACTCGTCGTGCTGATCCCAGAACGGCGTCTGCTCGCCGATCGTGGCGCCGACGTGAAAGACCGGGACGATCGGCTTGCCGGAGACGCAGAACGGCATCACTGCGGCCGCGTGATGATGGCAAACCGCCGTGACGTCGCTGCGCGCTTGATAGATGCAGCCGTGAATGACGCGCTCGGAATAAGGCCGCGCGGTATTGCGCTTCACCGGCTCGGAATCGAGCTTGTATTCGATGATGTCGTCCGGCTCGACCAACAGCGGCGAGCGCGAGCGCGACAGGAAATAGCGGCCCGGATCGGTCGGGTGACGCACGCTGACGTGACCGAAGGCGTCGATTACGCCTTCATTCGACAGGATGCGGTTGGCCAGCGCCAATTCCTCGAAAAGTTCAGTCAATTGATCCGGCACGATCGGTCCTCATCGTTGCGGCAGCGCCCGGCCGGCTGCCCTCGGCGCGCCTACCAAATCGGTTAGCGAGCGTCGGCGCAATTGCTAAATTTTACCGAGCCGCCGTGTTTGAGCGCCGCGCTCGCGCGATTGGCGTCTTTCGTCGGGCGATGCTATCAAAGCGTAAAGAAAGCGGCCGCCGGGGCTTGCATGAGCGCGCGCCATCTCGACATCAGCTTACGTGTGAACGGCGAGGATATTTCCGCCCGCGTCGAGGCGCGCAAGACGCTGGTCGACTTTCTGCGCGACGATCTTTCGCTCACCGGCACCCATATCGGCTGCGAGCACGGCGTGTGCGGCGCCTGCACGGTGCGGCTCGATGGCGAGGTCGTGCGTGGCTGTCTCATCCTTGCCGTGCAATGCGACGGCGCGCAGGTCGAAACCATCGAAGGCCTGTCGGATTCCGGCACCATCGCCGATTTGCAGCTCGCGTTTGCGCAGCGCAATGCGTTGCAATGCGGCTATTGCACGCCCGGCATGCTCATCGGCGCGGACGAACTTTTGGCCCGCGGCGGCGTACCCAGCCGTGAAATCATCCGCGAGCATCTGTCCGTCAATTACTGCCGCTGCACCGGATACCAGGCGATTGTCGATGCGATCGAATCCGTGGCGCTGACGCGAAGCAACTAAAGGCAAGCTGACCATGAACGAACACGCAAAACCGCTGACGCTCTCAGAACGCCCGGACGAGCTCGAAGAACGGATGATGCACGATTTGAGCGAGCGCATCGCTACCAAGTCGGTTCTGTTCAACATGGCCGACGGCAGGGTCGAGATCGAGAACGGTCCGGCCCTCTTGGCGGCCAATCCGGGCAAACACTTCATCATGGGCGCCGACCCGCGGCTGCCGCAGATGCCGGACAAGCCGACGCTGATCGACTTCTTCAAGGCAAGGTTCGCCACCACTGCGCACTTGCTGCAAAGCGCAACACACGCGCTCAAGGCCGGCCATAGTGAAAAAGTCGTCCTTGCGTGCCTCGTCCACGACATCGGCGTCGCGAGCTTCATCCGCTGCGACCACGGTTATTGGGGCGCGCAGATGATCGAACCCTATGTCGAGGAAGAGGTGAGCTGGGCGGTGCGCATGCATCAAGCGCTGCGCTTTTTCCCCGACCCGTCGGTCGGCTACGAATATCCGGAAATGTACATCAAGTTTTTCGGCGCCGACTACCAGCCCGAACCCTACATCGTCGCCGAATACGAGCGCGCGCGGAACCACAAGTGGTACATGACGTCGCGGCTGATCACGATGAACGACATCTACTCGTTCGATCCTGACGCCAAGGTCAATCTCGACGATTTTGTCGACATCGTCGGCCGCAACTTCAAGCAACCGAAGGAGGGGCTCGGCCTCGACAACTCGCCGTCGTCGCATATGTGGCGCACGCTGATGTGGCCGACACGGTTCTTGTGATGAAAATCGCCGACGATCAGCCTTCCGGACTTTCCGCGCTCGACCGGCCGAATTCGTATATCGGCCGCTCGGTGCCGCGGCCGAATCTGGCGCGGCTGACGCAAGGCCGCGGCCAATATGTCAGCGACGTCGTGCTGCCGCGCATGACGCACGTCGCTTTCCTGCGCTCGCCGCACGCCCATGCGCGCATCAAAAACATCGAGACGGCGGAGGCGAAGAAAGCTCCCGGCGTGGTCGCGGTCGTCACCGGCGCCGAGCTTGCCAAGGTGATTACACCGTGGGTCGGCGTGCTCACGCATCTCAAAGGCATCAAATCGGCGCCGCAGCACGCTATCGCCGTCGATCGCGCCTGCTGGCAGGGCGAAGCGGTGTGCGCCGTCGTCGCCCGCACGCGCGCCGAGGCGGAAGACGCCTGCGCGCTGGTGCACGTCGATTACGAGCCGCTTGCCGCCGTCACCGACGCGGAAACCGCGCTCGATAAAACGACGCCGGTCATCCATCCCGAGCTGGGCGACAATCTGACGTTCGAGCGCTCGCTCACCGCCGGCAATCCCGACAAGGCGTTTGCCGAAGCCGACGCGATCGTGGAGACGATATTTGTGTTCGGCCGCCATACCGGCGTGACCAACGAGCCGCGCGCGATCGTCGCCGATTGGAATCCGGGCGAAGCTCGCCTCACCGTCTATCAAGGCACGCAGGCCCCGCACATGATGCAGAACCTGTTCGCCAAGCACCTCGGTCTCGAGGAACACCAGGTACGCGTCCTGACCAAGGACGTCGGCGGCTCGTTCGGCATCAAGGTGCATACCTACGCCGACGAGATGGCGGCGGTGGCGCTGTCGAAGCTCTTGAAGCGGCCGGTCAAATTCGTCGCCGATCGCTTCGAGAGCTTCGTCACCGACATTCATGCGCGCGATCATCGCGTCAAGGCGAAGATCGGCGTCAAGCGCGACGGCACCATCACCGCTTTCGAGATCGACGATCTGACCGGCATCGGCCCTTATTCGGTCTATCCGCGCACCAGCGGCATCGAAGCGAACCAGGTCGTCAATTTGGTCGGCGGCCCCTACACCTGTCCGAACTACCGCGCCCGCGCCCGCGTCGTGTTCCAGAACAAGAACGTCATGTGCCAGTACCGCGCCGTCGGCCACCCGATCGCGACGGCGGTCACCGAGGGGTTGGTCGATCTCGCGGCGGCGAAGATCGGCATGGACCCGGCGGAGCTGCGGCGCCGCAATCTCATTGCCGACGACACGTATCCGGCGACCGGCGCGTCGGGCATCAAGTTCGAGAAGCTGTCGCATCACGCCTCGCTCGACAAGATTTTGGCGATGATGGATTACCAAGAACTTCGCGCCGAGCAGGCGCAGATGCGCGAGCGCGGCGTGCATCGCGGCATCGGCTTTGCGTCGTTCATCGAAGTGACCAATCCGTCCGCCGCGTTCTACGGCGTCGGCGGCGCACACATCTCCTCGCAGGACGGCGCGACGCTGCGGCTCGACGCCACCGGCGCCGTGTTCGTCCATTCCGGCGTCACCGAGCAGGGCCAGGGCGCCGAGTCGGTGATGGCGCAATGCGTGGCGTCGTCGTTCGGCGTGCCGATCGAGCGGGTGCGCGTCGTCACCGGCGATACCGACAATGTGCCGTATGGCGGCGGCACCTGGGCGTCGCGGGCGGCCGGCATCGGCGGCGAAGCCGCCTGGCAAGCCGGCAAGGCGTTGCGCGCCAACGTGCTCGCAGCCGCGGCCTCGATCCTGCAAGCCGACCCCAAGGCGCTCGACATCCGCGCCGGCATCGTGGTCGACGCCGATACCGGACGCGAGCGCATGCCGCTCGAAGAAGTCGCCCGCGTGGTCTACTTCCGCCCCGACACGCTGCCGCCCGGCTTCCAGGCCGAGTTCATGGTGACGCGCCACTACGTGCCGCGCGCTTGGCCGTTCGCCTTCACCAATGGCGTGCAGGCGTCTTACCTCGAAGTCGACCCCACGACCGGCGCGGTGAAGCTCTTGCGGCATTGGTGCGTCGAGGATTGCGGCACCGTGATCAATCCGCAACTGGTCGACGAGCAGATCCGCGGCGGCATCGTGCAGGGGATCGGCGGCGCGCTCTACGAGCACTGCTTCTATGACAAGACCGGGCAGCTCCTCAACGGCAATTTGATGGACTACTTGGTACCGATGGCCGGCGAAATGCCGGACATCGACATCGGCCACGTGGTGACGCCGACCGCGGATTCCGAGCTTGGCGCCAAGGGCGCGGGCGAAGCCGGCACCGCCGGCGCGCCGGCCTGCATCATGAACGCCATCAACGACGCGCTCCGTCCGCTCGGCGCCGCAACGCTCGTCGAAATGCCCTTCACCCCCGAGCGCGTGCTGCGGGCGCTCCGGAAAGTGTGACGCATACCGCCCATGACCCTTGTCGCGCGCCTGCCGCGCCGTACAATGCGCGCCCTGCGACAGGAATGAATTTCCCCAAGGGAGAAAACGCAAATGGCTTCCACTAAGCGGGCCGGGTATAAGCTCGCGACGTATAAAACAAGCGAGGGTCCGCGCGCGGGCGTCATCGTGGGCGAGGAGGTGTTCGACGCCGCCAAGTTCACCGGCAAGGCGGCCTACGCCACGATCCACGGCATCCTCGCCGAGTGGAAAGCGGCCGAAGCCGCACTGAAAAAAGCCGCCGCCGGCGCCGGAAAAAGCCGGGCCAAACGCCAGTCGCTCGCCAAGACCAAATTGCTGGCCCCGGTGCCATTCCCGCCGACCATTTTTTGCGCCGGCGCAAATTATGCCGACCATGCCGCGGCAATGGCGAAGAAACAGGGTCACCCGCCACCGGCCGATCCGCACGAGCAAGGGCTCAAGCCGTGGTTCTTCATCAAGGCGGGGCGCACCATCACCGATCCGGGCGCGGCCATCAAGGCGTCGCACTACGCCAAGGAACTGGATTGGGAGATCGAGCTGGCCGCCGTCATCGGCCGGCCGGCGAAGGACGTGACGAAGGAGAAGGCGCTTTCCTACGTCGCCGGTTATATGGTGTCGAACGACTTCTCGGCGCGCGACCGCGGTCGCCGGCCCGGTGTCGAGGCGACGTCTTTTTTCAAGATGGACTGGACCAAGCACAAGAGCTTCGACGGCTCGTGCCCAATCGGGCCGTGGATCGTGCCGGCGAGCGACATCGCCGACCCGCAGAATCTCAAGCTCAAGCTGTGGGTGAACGGCGCGCTCAAGCAGGATTCCAACACCAGCAGGATGCTGTTCACGCTCGCCGAGCAGATCGAGCAACTCTCGATCAACATGACGCTGCATCCCGGCGATCTGATCCTTACCGGCACGCCGTCGGGCGTCGGCGCCGAAAGCGGCGAGTTCCTCAAGGCCGGCGACGAGGTAAAGGTCTGGATCGAAGGGATCGGCGAGTTCAGCAACCGGATTGCATAGGTCGCAGGGCATTCCTGCGCGTGTTAAACCTGAACCCGCTCATTCCCGCGCAAGCGGGAATGAGCGGGGGGGCTAGAGCAACAAAAATGCCGGAAAAATTCGTCGGCAAGCTGGCCGAGTTCAAGGACGGAGAACGCCGCATCGTCTTTGTCGGCGACAACGAAATCGGCGTGTTCCGGCATGAGGGCAAATTCTACGCCTACAGTAATTTTTGCCTGCATCAGGGCGGTCCGGCCTGCGAAGGGCTTACCATCGCCAAGGTCGAGGAGCGCTTGCGGCCGGACAAGACCTCGATGGGGCTGTACTTCTCCGATAGCGAGATGCACTTCGTGTGCCCGTGGCACGGCATGGAATACGACATGAAGACCGGCGAATGCGTCAGCGACCGGCGCATGAAGCTGAAGAAATACAAGATCGTGCAAAAGGGAGACGAGGTCTATGTCCTCGCCTAGACGCGCCGCCAAAGACGCCCTCGATCGCGCGGCGAAGGCCGCCCGCGGCTCGCGCCCGGCTGCGCCGCCGGCGAAACCGAACGTCAAGGCCGCCACCACCGCAAACTCAGCGGAAGCCAAACGCCTCGCCGCCGCGATCGAGCGCGGCATCGCCGACGGACGGCTCGACGTTGTCAGCGCTGAAGCGCTGCAGGCGGTGATCGCCGCCGCTTGCCGGCTCTACACCGCACGCCGCGAAGCCGGCGAGCAGTTCATGCCGGTGGCGAAGAATTCGCTCGCCGCCACCGACGTGATGGTCACCGCCAGCGGTTTACTCCGCGCCGCCGACCTCGCCGCCTTCGAGCTCGGCATGTGGCAAGGTTGGACGGGGCGTTAAATAGCAAGAGGCGAGGATGCCCGGAGCAACGTCATGGATCTGATATCCGATCGCGGCCGCCGCGTGCCTGTCGAGGAGCTGAACACCTCTCGGCTTCTGGCGCACGCGCGCAAGCAGGCGCACAAACGCAATTTCGACGACATTCTGATCGTCGACGTCGACGCACATCATTACGAGAACGAGCATTACGACGAATTCCTGCCGTTCATGGAAAACGACGTGCTGCGCCAGCTCACAATGTCGGGCCGCAACAAGAAGCAGCAGCCGGGCATCGTGCCGATCCCGACCGGCTATCAGGACATGGGCGGCCGCGTCACGCGCTATCCGCTGCGCCAGACCGAAAAGACCGAAGACGGCGGCGTCCGCGACGTGCAGCTCGGCCATCGCTGGATGGACGCCATGGGCGTCGATTATTCCTGCCTGTTCCCCACCGGCATGCTCAATATCGGCCTGCATCCGCAGACCGAAATGGAGGTCGAGCTGTGCTGGGCCTATAACCGCTGGCTCACCGAAAAGGTGATGCCGGAAGCGGGCGGCCGGTTCTTCTCCCTGCTGTGCCTGCCATTCAGCGATCCCGACGCGGCTTTGCGCCACGTCGAAACCTTCGGCGAGCGCAAGAATGTCGGCGGCTTCATGGTGACCACGGTGCGCTCCGGCATGGGCGTGCACGACAACGCCTACATGAAGGTCTATCGGGCGATGGAGGAACGCGGCCTCGCCATCGCCTTCCATTCGGGCGTGAATTGGGGCGAGCCGGCCTTCAAGAGCTGCAACCGCTTCATCTCCGCGCATGCGCTCGGCTTCACCTGGTACAACGTGCTCAACTGTACCAACTGGGTGATCAACGGCATCGGCGAGCGTTTCCCGAAGCTGCCGGTGATCTGGATGGAATCCGGCCTCGCCTGGATACCGTTCCTGATGCAGCGGCTCGACCACGAATACATGCTGCGGCCGTCGGAATGTCCGCTCCTGAAAAAGAAGCCGTCGGATTACATGCGCGACATGTTCTACTCGTCGCAGCCGATGGAGATTCAGGATCACGACGCGATGGAATGCACTTTCCGCATGATCAACGCGGAAACCCAGTTGCTCTATTCCTCCGACTATCCGCACTGGGATTTCGATCTGCCGTCGACAATCTGGGACCTGCCGTTCCTGTCGGAGAAAGCCAAGCACAACATCTTGGGCGGCAGTGCCGCACGCCTGTTCAAACTGCCGCCGCGGAATGAGAAGCAGAAAGAGAACCTGAAAAAGTTCGGTAATCTCGTCGTCGCGGCGTGACCCATCGACCGCGCGCGCGGAGCCCGCTAGTTTAGCGACGAATAACAACAACGGGCGTCGCCGCACGCCGCCGCCAGATGTCCCACCAGGGAGGACGCGCAATGGCGCACGTTTGGGAGAAATCTTATCCGCAGAACGTGTCCTGGGATGCGCCGCTGCCGCCGCCGGTGGCGCTGGAAAGCCTGCTGGAAACCGCGGCGACCAAATGGCCCGGCCGCACGGCGATCGACTTCTACGACCGCACCTTCACGTTTCGCGAGTTGCACGACCTCGCGGCGCGAGCCGCCAAAGGTTTGCAGGCGCTCGGCGTGGGGCCTGGCGTGCATGTGGGATTGCACCTGCCGAACACGCCGCATTTCGTGATCGCCTTCTTCGCGGTGCTGATGGCGGGCGGGCGCGTGGTCAATTTCAGTCCGCTCGCCGCACCGCGCGAGCTCAAATATCAGATCACCGACGCCGAGACGCAGGTCATGATTACGCTCGGCTTGCCGATGCTCTATCCGCAAATCGCGGCGTTGAAGGGCACCGCCAAGTTCGAGACGCTGGTGGTGTGCAGCATCGCCGACTTCCTGCCGGCCCCGGTCGCGGCTGCGTTCGGGCCGGCGGCGGAGCGCGTCGGCGGCGCCGGCCGCGAGGTGGATTTTGCCGCGCTCATCGCCAATGACGGCGCGTTCAAAAGCCACCCGCACGGCCCGATCGAGGACGAGGTCGCGGTGCTGCAATATACCGGCGGCACCACCGGGCAGCCGAAGGGGGCGATGCTCACGCATGCCAACTTTTGCGCGGTGCTCAATATCTACTCGCATTGGCACGGGCTGAGCGCCGACGCAGAACCGCAAAAGGCGCTCGCGGTGTTGCCGCTGTTCCACATCTTCGGCTTGACCTTTCTCATGCTGGTCGCGATCGCCACCGGCTCGCAGATGGTGTTGCACATCCGGTTCGATCCGGATCGGGTGCTCGCCGACATCGCCCGCAAAAAGATCACCGTCGTTCCGGCGGTGCCGACCATGTACACGGCGCTCGTCAATCATCCCAAGGTGAAGGAGTTCGACCTCTCCTCGGTGACGATTTGGGCGTCCGGCGGCGCCCCACTGCCGATGGACGTGCTGCAACGGTTCGAAGCGCTTACCGGCCATTCTCCGCGCGAGGGTTATGGCCTTACCGAAACCGCCCCCCTCGGCACGATGCAGATAAAAGACGGCGCGGCACGCCAAGGCAGCGTCGGCCTGCCGGCGCCGCATACCGTCCTGGAAGTCGTCGATCTCGCGACCGGCTCCACGGTGTTGCCGATCGGCGAGAGGGGTGAAATCTGCTTCCGCGGGCCGCAGGTGATGAAGGGCTACTGGAACAAGCCGGAGGAAACCGAAGAAGCTTTTCGCGGCGGGCGCTTTCATACCGGCGACATCGGCGTCCTCGACCAGGACGGCTTCGTCACCCTGGTCGACCGCAAGAAGGACATGATCCTGTGCGGCGGCTTCAACGTGTTTCCGCGCAACATCGAGGAAGCGATCTACGAGCATCCCGGCGTCGCCGAGGTCACCGTCATCGGTATCCCGGACGTCTACCGCGGCCAATCGGCCAAGGCCTTCATCGCGCTCAAGCCGGGACAGGCGCCGTTCGGCATCGACGAGCTCAAAGCCTTCCTTGCCGACAAGCTGGCGAAATACGAGATGCCGACCGAGATGGAAATCCGTGCCAGCCTGCCCAAGACGCCGGTCGGGAAATTGTCGAAGAAGGAGCTGGTGGCCGAGGAAATAGCCAAGCGAGCGTAGCCCGGATGAGCGAAGCGATCTCCGGGTCTGTTGCCAATTATAATTCCCGCAAGTCGTTGAGCTTGTCATCGGGCCGGCACTTCGGGCCGGACCCTTGGGCTCATGCGCGCTGCGTGTTCGGCTCAGGTTGAAGCCCAAACTCGCGTTGTAGTAGGGTTGGCGAGCCCTTTCGTTGTGTGAGCTCCACGATGCACGTCATCCGTATCGACCGGCACAAGCCCCTCGCCGCCGAACCGCATAGCGGCCACAACCGCTATCACCCCGACATTGCCCCGATCCTCGAGGTTGCCGAGGGCGAGGAAGTGACGCTCGAAACCCGCGACGCGCTCGACGGCCAGATCGGCCCCGACGCGACCGTCGCCGATCTCGCGCATGTCGACGCCAATCTCGTGCACCCGTTGACCGGACCGGTGTTCGTCAAGGGCGCCGAGCCCGGCGATATGATCGAGGTCGAATTCCTCGACATCATTCCACAGCCGACGGCATTCAGCGCCATCGTTCCCGGGCTGGGCTTTCTTCGCGACATCATGACGACCCCGTTCCTCGTGAATTGGAAAATCCGCGACGGTTGGGCGACTGCCGCCGAACTTCCCGGCGTGCGAATTCCGGGCGCCCCGTTCATGGGCATTTCGGGGGTGGCGCCGTCCGCGCAGAAGCTAAAGGAGTGGACCGATCGCGAGCAGCGCGCGCTCGACGCCGGCGGCTTTGTGATGATGCCGGGCGAGGCCGGCGCCGTGCCGCACGGGCGCTGCGGCCTCGAAGGGCTGCGTACGCTGCCGCCGCGCGAGAACGGCGGCAATTTCGATGTGAAGCAGTTGACCAAGGGCTCAAAGCTCCTGCTTCCGGTCTTCGCCAAGGGCGCGCTGTTTTCGACCGGCGACGCGCATTTCGCCCAAGGCGACGGCGAGGTGTGTGTCACGGCGGTCGAGATGGGAGCGACCGTGGCGGTCCGTTTCAAGGTCCACAAGGATCTGGCGAAGAAACGAACCTTCGCCGGCCCGGTGTTCTCGCACAGCGGCTATTTTGCCGATCCGAAATTTGCGGTGCCGCAGAATTTCCTCGGCGTCATGGGCATGCCGATCAACGCCAAGGGTGACATCGAGAGCGAAAATCTGACGCTCGCCGCCCGCAATGCGGTGCTCAACATGATGACGTTGCTGCAGGAGCGCGGCTTCAGCCGCGAGCAGGCCTACGTCATTTGCAGCGTTGCGGTCGATCTTCGCATCTCCAACGTCGTCGACGTACCCAATTACGTCGTCTCGGCGCTGCTGCCGGAGGCGATTTTCAGCGGCGATTAGCAAGAGCCGCGGACGGGTTTCGCGGAGCCCGGCATCGGCCGGCCACGTCCGGCCGGACCCGTTCGCTCAACCCGTCCTGCAGGCCTATTCGCCCTAAGGGCTGATGCTCGGAGCGACCGGCAGTTTTTTCACGCTCTCGGAGATGATCTTTGTCACCTGCATCACCGATTGACTCAGTTCGGCGTATTCCGCGATGTCACGTTGAACGCGATTGCCGTCGGCCTGCAGCTTATCGCGCAAGGTCTGCAGTTCACTGATGAGATCGTCAATCTCGCGCGCCGAAGTCGCCGACACGCGGCGCAGCAACGTATTGAGACTGTTTGCACTTATTTCGCTGTCGCTCTCGGTGTGGCGAAACGCCGTGCTGTCCCGCCGCACCAATTCACGGATATTTCCTTCGACTTCCATTTCGGGCGATTTATCGATCGGCTTGGCAGTGCTCATGATGCGTCCCCTTACATCCTGTCCGCCCCTTTTGAGGCGGCTCCACCGACCGTCGGATGGCGGCATGGAAATGTGACAACTTGACGGCCCGGAGATGGCCACCGTCAGGGCTGTGGATTGCCGGAACTCCGCGCGACAAGAAGGAACACGGAAATCTGGGAAGCTTCGGACACGTTGTAGCTGCTGCGTGAACGCAATCAGCGGCCCGTCATCCAAGCCAGCGCGTTCGGCACCCACGGCCCGTCTGCCTCGCCGCCAGCGTAGCTCGCGGTGAAATGATTGCGGCCATTCAGCACCAGGCGCTCGACGTCGCCGCCTGCGGCCTGCAACGCCGTCTCCATCCGTTCCGCTTGTCGCATGAGATGAGGGAAGTCCTGATCGCCATGCGCGAGCAGAAAAGGCGGCGGCTGATCCTGGATATTGTCGATCGGGCTTGCCGCCGTCTCGTTCCCCGCCGCGCCAAGGAAGCGCGGCCGCGCGGTGATGCCGGATTGCGGTCCGAAATCATACACGCCAGAAATCGGCAAGCAGCCGCGAATGATGTCGCGGGGCTGATCCGCGCCAGCCTGCCAATCTCGCCGTACCGCAAGCAAGGCAGCGTAGTGTCCGCCGGCGGAATGGCCGCCGAGGAAAATCCGCGCCGGGTTGCAACCGAACTCAGCCGCGTGCCCGTGAAGCCAGACCATCGCCGCGATCACATCGTCCGTGCCCGTCGGGAAAACATGCATAGGCGCGAGCCGATAGCCGATGGTGGCAAACGTCACGCCGGCTGCCGTGAAGGCCGGCGCCATGAACGCCATCCATTCCTTGTAGCCGTTAGTCCAGCCGCCGCCGTGCATGAAGGCGAGCAGCGTGCCGTTCGGCGCGCTGGCACGAAAGACGGCGAGGCTCTGATAAGGATCGGCCGCGTAACGGCGCTCGATGCCGTCGAGGCCGGCGCCGAGCCGCATCACCTCATCGCTGTAGCTGCGAGCGTTGTCGGACGGCGGCTCTTGCGGCGGGTAGTCGTCAATTCTCATGATCGCCCCTGATGAAAGTTATTGTTTGACGTAGGGGCAGCCGCCCTCGGACATCGGCCGGAACGCCTGATCGCCGGGGATCGTGTCCAGATATTCGTAAAGGTCCCACTTGCTCCTGGATTCTTCGGGTTTCTTGATGCGCATGAGATACATGTCATGCACCATGCGGCCATCCTCGCGCAGCTTGCCGCCATGCGCGAAGAAATCATCGATCGGATTCTCGCGCATCCAGCCGATGACCGTCGCCGTATCGATCGAATTGGTCGCAGCCACAGCTTTGAAATAGTGATGCAACGCTGAATTGACGCCGGCCTGATACGACGTCGGCATGGCGCCGTGGCGCTTGTAGAAGGCCTCGGCAAAGGCGCGCGTTTCCGGCGTGCGGTCCCAGTAGAACGAGTCGGTGAACAGCAGGTCGTGCGCATGGTCGAGGCCGAGGGCGGGAACGTCGGTCAGTGTCACCTGCAGCGCGACGATCTTTGTGCCGCCGGCGCGAATGCCGAATTCGTCGGCCTGCGCCACGGCGTAACGGAAATCCGAGCCGGCATTCGCCAACCCGAGGATGTCGGGTTTGGCGGCCTGCGCCTGCAACAGGAACGACGACATATCCGAGGTCGCGAATGGATGGCGTACCGAACCGAGCACCTTGCCGCCGGCGGCGATGACCGCTTTGCTGGCGTCGCGCTCGAGCGCGTGGCCGAAGGCGTAGTCGGCGGTGAGGAAGAACCAGGAATTTCCGCCGCGCTTGACCACCGCCTTGGCCGTCGCATTGGAGGAAGCATAGGTGTCGTAAGTCCAGTGAATGCTGGTCGGCGTGCAATTCTTGCCGGTAATGTCGGAAGAGCCGGCGCCCGAAATCAGAAACGGCTTGTTGCGCTCGCGCGTGACATTCATGATCGCCAGCGCGACCGCCGAATTGACGCCCTCCGCGATCACGTCGACATGCTCGTTGTCGATCCATTCGCGCACGATGCCGCTGGCGATATCCGGCTTGTTCTGGTGATCGGCGGAAATAATCTCGATCTTGCGGCCGGCAACGGCGCCGCCGATCTCCTCGGCGGCCATCTGCGCGGCGATCACGGAGCCGGGTCCGTTGCCGTCCTTATACTGGCCGCTCATGTCGGTGATAATGCCGACGCGAAGCGCATTGTCTTCCGCGCTGGTGGCAGTACTGCCGATGGCGACGGCAGAACCAAGTGCAGCCGCAACTAGGATTCCCAGTTTCATGTCCGGTCCCCTTCCCTTTCTCCGCCGATCCGCTACCGCAGTGCGGCGGGTTACTATGCCCTTTCTCAGCGGCAACACGGAATGCCGCTATCGTCACGTAAATGGCGACTTCGCTCTTGACGGGGATGTTAGACTTCACGGACCCAATGGAGTATAGGATGAGCCGAATCGCACAAGCGGCGGTTGATTTGGGCTGGGCCGATCCAGCTCCCGCCGCTATGCGGAATTGGGTCCTGACCGTGGCTGACTTTCCGAGTTTTGACTACAGCATGAAGGAGGTAAAGCGTGCTGGCGAGTTGATCGCTGGCTCGCTGCCGCTTGGCCCGGAAGCCCTTCACTCGTTCAAGATCGCCAATAATTGGCGCGAGTCACACGCGTATCCAATGCGGAGCGTGAGGCATCAGATTATCGCCTACATGCGGTTGCTTGGCATCCCTGGCGTGACTGGATCGCGCCTAAAACGAATGCAGGCGATCCGCCGAAAACTAAATCGCCTCGGGCTTCATCTGAATCAGTTGCAGGATTTGGGCGGCTGCCGAGCAATCGTCCCTAAAATTGATGATGTGAAAAGTTTGATCGAGGCTTTGAGAGAGAAGTCGCGTCACGATCTGCGCGGGATCGGCAACGACTACATCACATCACCCAAACCGGACGGCTACCGAAGCCACCATCTCATATTCACCTACTGCGGCTTAGGCGCAGCGCACAGCTTTACCGGCCGTCGCATAGAGGTGCAAATTCGCACTCAATTGCAGCACTCTTGGGCGACTGCCGTGGAGGCAGTCGGCTTGATCCGTAATGAATATCTCAAGGGCAATCAGGGAAGCGGGGATTGGTTACGTTTTTTTCAAGCTGATCTCTGCAGAATTTGCATTAGCGGAAGGAACTCCTTTGCCTGCAGACGTGCCAGACCACAAAGAACGGCTCGTCGAAATAAGAGCGCTAGATAAGCGCCTTCAGGCTACCTCGACACTAGAAAATCTAAGCCACGTCGTGCGATGGGCGGATACCTCAGTCGAGCCAGTTAGGCCAACCTATTATTTGATTATCTATGACAACGCCACCAACAAGGTCGGCGTTGAGCCGTTCTTTGCACCAAAGGACGCCATGCGGCATTACGAGATTGCAGAGGCGCGCGACACAAAAGCCGGGGGCGATACCGCGAACATCGTTCTAGTCGAGGCTGGTAAGATTGATATGGTGAGACAGGCATACCCCAATTATTTTGGTGATGTTCAGATGTTTAAGAAGCAATTGAGGAATATCACCCAAGGAAAAGGAGCGCGCGACTTCATTGTTAAATCGCAAGAAACCGTCAAGCCACGGCCGCGCGATAACGTAGATTTTTGGGCACTAAGGAGATGGATCACGGGCGGCTATATATTTGGCCCGTATTCTGGGCCGCGTAAGGGCTAGGTTTTCGGTTTTTTCAGCGCAGGTGCGAGCTTCCTGAAAGTGAGGTCCAGCGTTGCCGGGTCTTCGTCAACGCCGAACTTACGAGCGGTCTCAACGAACCGCTCGTATTGTCGTTTGTCCGTCGTCTTCGGCTTTCGCTTTTGCTTTTCGCCTGCTTTTCCCATAGGGCCGCTCAGTGATGAGGCGTTCGATAGGTTAGGCGCTTGCCGACGACGCCCTTAAGCGCACGTTCGGTCCGCTGCATGTCATCTACGCCCAGCCGTATGCGATTGCTATAGCGGAAATCAAACTCCGCGAGATAGCGGTGCAAATGCTTCTCGCTGCAATGCTGGTAGATGCCCTTCATGCCGCGCTTGAAGATCGAATAGTAGCCCTCGACGGTGTTGGTGCTGATTACACGGTCGCCTTCATAGCGCACGTATTCGTCGGCGCTGTGCTTGACGGTTTCGTGGCTGGCGAACCGTTGGCCAACGTCTTGGTAGTGAGGCGCTTCGTCAGTCATCAGTGCAGTTTCGCGAGCGATGTTATCGCGAACAATCGCGTGAATTTGTCCAGCGCCGACGTTATCGACGTGGAAGCTACGTGCGCTGCCCTTCCGTTGCACGAAAGTAAGAACAGCGTTCTTGTGTCCCCATCCGCTGCGACGCTTCTTCTCCCCTTCTATCCGCCCGATGAAAGTTTCGTCCGCTTCAACGGTTTCGCCAGCGCCGCCCATCGGAGTTATGCCGACAACGCGCATAGCTTCGCGGATACGATGCGACATGAACCAAGCGGTTTTAAGAGTGACGCCCAAAGTCCGCGAGAGCTGGTTGCTCGAAATGCCTTTTTTGGACGAGCAAAGCAGGAAGATCGCTTGCAGCCATACCCGCATTGGGACGTGGCTATCTTCAAAGACGGTGCCGACCTTCACGGTGAACTGCTTGCGGCACTGGTAGCACTTGTAAACGCCGATGCGGGTACTCTTCCCGCCCATCTTCGAAAGGCGATCAACCCCGCCGCAATGCGGGCAGACTGGGCCATTAGGCCAAAGTCGCGCTTCAACCCATGCGTAAGCGGCAGTCTCATTTTGGAGGACTTCTGCGGACAAGATCGACTTAGCCATGACACCTGTTTCCCTTATATGAATCAAGGATGTCACGGAAATATGGGTCTGTCAAGTATAATATCGCCCTCTTGACATTTGTCACCGTTTTAGCTACGATGCAAAGAATCTCGCTCACTTGAAGGACGCCAGCCGGTGACGCCGGCTGGCGGAGCGGGAACGGTGCCCGCGGGTGGGGGCTCGTCACCTCCGCTCCCGGGCGGCTCTGGCGGATACGCCCGGCCGGCATGATGACCGGTCTGCGACTCATGTCGCTGGACTGGGACAGGAAGGAGCGGGTAACGC
>Ga0182024_10008912_pt1 | contig 20951 bp, 17 predicted proteins | sample P32metaG_FD_120480 | JGI IMG/M metagenome (GOLD analysis project Ga0182024, IMG submission 120480) | Permafrost microbial communities from Stordalen Mire, Sweden - P3-2 metaG (Illumina Assembly) | ecosystem: Environmental > Terrestrial > Soil > Wetlands > Permafrost | place: Sweden: Stordalen...
TCACGGCGGATGTCGAGAAGAAAATCTTCGGGCGCGCCGGAAGTCAGCGCGGCGGTCAGTTTTTCTTCCGCAACGGTCAGGCGGCGTTCCAGATCTTCGAGATCGAGCGCGCCGGGAGAATCGACTAACACGGATAGTTCCGTGATGCGCGCATGCGTTTCTTCCATGCGTGAAGCGAGTTCCGACTGCGCCGCGCGCGCGGCATTTGCCGCATTACGCAGTCGTTCCGAATTTCGATTGAAAAACATTCGCAGGGCATCGCGCGAAAATGTTTCTTCTTCTTTTTTTCCGGACGGCACAACGGGCCCTGTGCCCGCCGCAGTTTCTTTTTCTTCCTCGGCAGCTTCGAGCACGGCATCCACGCAATAAGAGAGGCTCTTCAGTTGGCGCCCACCGGCGGCGCGTTTGGAACGCGCATAGCTTTCAAACGCGCGATCGATGCCTTTCAACACGGCGGAGAGCGGAATCCCTGCTTTCTGCCAGGTTTCGACGATGGCCCAGTCAATGGGCGAAACCAGCAGATGCGCGCCGCGCTTCTGCCAAAAATATTCCTCAATTTCCGTAAAATAATTGAAATAGTTCAGGTCGCCCATCGATTTGCCGGAATTCAAGACGGTTTTTTTCTGTCTTTCGCGGAGGAAAAGGGGACAGGCGCCTTTCCGGAATTGGTCGAAGGCGGGCGCTTGGCCAGTTGATTGCGTTCCCACACAATGCGAAGTCCTTCGAGCGTGAGAAATTCGTCGATGATTCCAATGTGGCGCGAAGCTTTGGCGATCAGCGGAGCCTGCCCGCCCGTGGCAATTACACGCGCGGTTTCGCCCACGACGCCTTTGATGCGCGTGACAATTCCATCGACCATATCGGCATAGCCATAATAAAGGCCGGACTGTAGCGACTGCATCGTATTGGTGCCAATAATTTTTCCGGGATCTTTGATCTCCACGCGGAACAAGCGAGCAGCACGCGAGAAAAGTGCCTCGGCTGAAATGCCAATTCCCGGTGCCAGCACTCCGCCCATGTATTCGCCGCGCGCGGAGACGACGTCAAAATTAATGGCCGTGCCGAAATCCACCACGATGCACGGGCCGCCATATTTCGTGTAAGCTGCGACAGCGTTTACGATGCGGTCCGCGCCCACTTCCTGAGGATTATCATACAGAATGGGCATGCCGGTTTTTACGCCCGGCTCGATGAACAAGGCCTTCACGTGAAAATATTTTTCGGACATTTCCTCGAGCGTGGAATTGAGCGGCGGCACAACCGAGCTGATAATTACGCCGCTGACCGAAGACGGATCGATGCCGGACAAAGTAAAAAGCTCGCGCGTGAGGATTCCGTATTCGTCGACGGTTTGGTCGCGCGCGGTCGTCAGCCGCCAGTTCGCCACGAGTTCCGTGCCGCGAAAAAATCCGAGAACCGTATTTGTGTTTCCAACGTCCAGCGTTAGCAGCATTAATTCGCCTCGGAAAGAGTTCCGGCAATGACCGGCAAGACTCGTCCATCATCGCGCCGCACGCGCAGAAGGCCTCCCGGTTCGAGTCCTTCCGTTGTGCCCGTGTACGTTTCCGATGGTGCCTCGACGCGTACACGTTTACCGCGCGCAAAACTGGAAACTTCGGAAAATCGCGCCACGATCGCTTCCGGCCCTTCGGTAAGGAAACGATTGTAGTAGCAGTCCAGGTGCCGCAGCAACCGCGCAACAATTTCGACGCGGGATTGTGAGCGCTTAGTCTCGATGCGCAGCGAAGTGGCAATTTTCGACAATTCGTCGGGAATGCGTTCGTGATTCACGTTGATGCCGATTCCCACGGCCACAAAATGGATGCGGTCCTGCTCGGCGTTCATTTCCGTAAGAATGCCGCAGAATTTTTTGTGGCCAAAGAGCAGATCATTCGGCCAGCGCAAGTCGGGCGTTAGGCCCGTCTGCTCAATAATGGCTTCGCGGACTGCGAGTCCTGCAACCAGCGTAATGAGCGGGGCTTGCTGCGGTGAAATTTGCGGGCGCAGCAGCACGGTCATGTATATACCGTTCGACTTTTCCGAATGCCACTTGTGTCCTGCGCGGCCGCGTCCTGCCGTTTGTTCTTCCGCGATGACAACCGTTCCATGCGGCTCGTCGCGTTCGCCGAGAGTCATGGCGACGGAGTTGGTCGAATCAATTTTGAAAAAATGGTGGATGCGCTTTCCGAGCGGTCCCGGTTGCAAACGCCGGTGCAGCAGTTTCGGCGCCAAAAGGTCCGGAACTTTTTCGACTTGATAGCCGGTGCGCGGATGGCCCTTCACTTTCACGCCCAGAGCGCGAAGCTTTTCAATCCATCGCCATACGGTGCTGCGCGTGACGCCGATTTCGCGCGCGATTTTTGCGCCGCTGATCACAATCATCGCGTTGTCGGCGAGCAGCGCCAGCAGCGCGTCAATGCGCCGATCGGTCGTGCCCGGAAATGCGGTTTGCGCCATGATTTAAATAGTTTAGTTCAGATACGTTGTTGAAAAAGTTTTGGCGTTTTCATTTCGCGAAGCGCGCATCCCAAATGCGACCAAATTATTTCCAAGTCGTTGCCCTGGGCTAGCATCCATCGGCGCTTTCAGCGCCGGTGCTGCAATCCCATCGCCGGTGCCGCAATTCCCGCGCCGGAATTATTGCAGCTTTTCGAATTGAGCGAGGCGCTCGACTAGTTTGCTAAATTCTGTGTGGCGCTCGGCTAACGTTGCCTCCATACCCTTTACGATGTTTTCAGGGGCGCGGCTGCGAAATGTTTCATCCTGCAGGCGCGATTGTTTCGAGGCGATATCTTTTGTCAGGCGGTCGATCTCTTTCCGCAGGCGCGCGACTTCGGCAGGAATGTCGATTGCCGCGTCGAAAGCGATAAACAACTCGAAATCTTTGTTCGAGCGCACCACGCCTTTTGTCGAGTCAAAGGGCGGCTTGACGAAGGAAAGGGAAGAGAGGTTCGCCAGGCGCAAAATTGTATCGAGGCTGCGTTCCACCGTGGACTGAACGGCTGGCGTAGCTGGTCCCAGTTGCGCGGGAAGTTTTGCTTTGGGATCGAGCTTCATTTCCGCGCGAATGTTGCGTGCGGCGGTCATAATCTCTTGCAACATCGCGACCTGCTCTTCAGCCGAGGCATCAATGCGTTCCGCGTGCGGCTCCGGAAAACGGTCCAGGGCAATCGAGCGTGCGCCTTCGCGCTGCGGCAACTGGTGCCACAATTCCTCGGTGAGAAATGGCATGAACGGATGGAGCAAGCGCAGCGCGCTTTCAAAAGCCGCGAACAGATTTTTCCAGGTTGCCGCAGCCTTCGTGCGGTCGTCAGAAACGAGATCAGGCTTCACCCATTCGATATACCAGTCGCAGAAGTCGCCCCAGAAGAAATGATAGACCACGTGCGCCGCTTCATGAAAACGGAAGTGTTCGAGCGCATCGTTCACCTGCGCGGTGGCGCGAGCAAGCCGCGAAAAAATCCAGCGGTCGATCAGCGGAACTTCCGAACCCGCTGCATAAGGAGCGGATGCGCGCATATCGGGAGAAGCGAGATACTCCAGTGTTTCTCCGCCCGCTGTTTCGTATTTATCGAGATTCATGAACACGAATCGCGCCGCGTTCCAAATCTTGTTGGCGAACGCGCGATAACTCAGGATGCGTTCCTCGGACAATACAATGTCAGTACCGGGCGCAGCCATGCTCGCCAATGTAAAACGCATCGCATCGGTCCCGAATTTTTCGTTCAGCTCGATGGGATCGATTCCCGTGCCCTTGGACTTGGACATCTTCTGGCCTTCCGCATTGCGCACGAGGGAGTGCAGGCAAACTTGCCGGAAGGGAACATTGCCTGTAAATTTCAGGCCCATCATGATCATGCGCGCGACCCAGAAAAACAAAATGTCGTAGCCGGTGATGAGCAGGCTGGTTGGATAATATTTTTTGTAGTCCGGCGTTTCGTCCGGCCATCCCATCGTGGAAAAAGGCCACAGCGCGGAACTGAACCAGGTTTCGAGCACGTCCGAATCTTGCGTCAGATTTCCCGAATCGCATTTCGTGCATTTGGTTGGTGTCGTGCGTGAGACAACGATTTCCTTGCAGTCGCCGCAATACCACGCGGGAATGCGGTGTCCCCACCACAGTTGGCGCGAGATGCACCAGTCTCGAATGTTGCGCATCCACTCGAAATATTCGGTGCGGCGATTCTCCGGAACGATTTCGATATCGCCGCGCTCCACGGCCGCAATCGCAGGCTCGGCCAGCGGCTTCATTTTCACAAACCACTGCGTGGAAGCGCGCGGCTCGATCACCGTTCCGCAGCGGTCGCAAGTTCCGATGGCGTGGGTGTGATCGGCAATTTTAACAAGCAGTCCAGCCGTTTCCAGATCGGCAACCACGCGTTTTCTAGCCTCGAATCGGTCGAGGCCTGCATAGGGTCCTGCCGCGGCGCTCATTTTCGCGTCGTCGGTCATCACGTCGATCTCTGGCAAGTTGTGGCGCCGACCGATTTCAAAGTCATTCGGATCGTGCGCTGGAGTCACTTTCACCGCGCCAGTGCCAAACTCGCGATCCACCACGAAATCATCCACGATAGGAATCTCGCGGTTCACGAGAGGCAGCAGCACCATCTTGCCAATCAAGTGCAGGTAGCGCTCATCGCTCGGATGAACGGCCACGGCCGTGTCGCCCAGCATGGTTTCGGGCCGCGTAGTGGCCACCACAACGGATTCATCTGTGCCCACAATCGGGTAGCGGATGTGCCACAGATGGCCCTGCCGCTCTTCGTGGACGGTTTCCAGGTCGCTGATGGCCGTGCGGCACTGCGGGCACCAGTTCACGATGTAATGGCCACGATAGATCAGGCCATCTTCGTAAAGGCGCACAAAAACTTCCGTGACGGCCCGTGACAATTCCGGCGACAGCGTGAATCGCTCACGTGTCCAGTCGCAACTTTCGCCAAGCTGCAGCATTTGTTTGGTGATTGTCCCGCCCGACTCGGCCTTCCATTCCCAAACTTTCTGTTCGAACGCTTCGCGGCCCAGGTCGCGGTAGTTGATGCCTTTGGCGGCCAGTTGACGCACCACAACGCGCTGCGTGGAGATGCCAGCGTGGTCGGTGCCGGGCAGGTACAGCGTGTTGTAGCCCTGCATGCGCCGCCAGCGCGTGAGGATATCGATCTCCGTGTGGTCCAGCATGTGGCCGATGTGTAGCGATCCGGTCACGTTGGGCGGAGGAATAACGATGGAAAAGACCGGTCCCGGCGCGTTGACATCCGCGCGAAACAATTTTTCCTCGGCCCATTTCCTGGCCCATTTCTGTTCAATCTGCTGTGGCTCGTAAGCCTTGGGGATTTCTCTTGGCATGTTCTCCAGACCTGTGAATAAGAGAATTACTATACGGATGCTCGCGCGGAGGGTCAAATGGGCATGCGATCCCAAGGGGACTGAGTAGATTACATTCAGAAATATTTAGAGAAGGAAAAGAGTCTTTAGCGTTTCGTGATTTCGCGATGGACGAGCGCCTGGACGATTGGACGCAAGAATTCCTTAGTGATGATATCCACCACTTGCGGACGCATCTTATCCAAAACACGCTGGACCACGGCCTCGACCAGTGCGGGATCCGGACCTGCCGGGGCTGCGGGGGGCGCTGATGCCGAACTTGCCTCCAACGTGCTTTCCCCAATGTCCTGATGATTTGCAGATGTTTCCCGAGCAGCGGCCAAGTCGGAAACGGACGTTGATTTCTCGTTTACGGGTGACGCTGAGGAAGCATTAGCAAAAGCGGAAGGTGCGGGCATGGCTTTTTCGATCGCGGGTGCCTTAGCGCGCGGCTGAAGGCTTGCAGCTAAGTCGGCCCAATCCAGTTTTGGCAACGAGTGGGCTGTATCTTCCAGACTGTCGTTCGAAGGCTTGGAAACGGGCGGCTCAAAAGCCGGAGAAGTTGGCTGTGCTTTCGCTTCGGCGGAAACTGTTTGCCGATTCGCCAATTCGGGCGAAGAGCTATTTTTTTCCGCAATCGAATCGCCTGATCGAGACTTCAGGTCCGAAACGAGGCCAGCCCAATCGTGCTTGGGCAGAGAATGGGCCGTGTCCTCCATACTTTGTGCCAGAGGCTTCGAATCAAGCTGCGCAGGCACCGTGGGAGCCGCTGGTAATGCGGCTTGCTCTGCTACCGCATTTTCCCCAAGCGAAATGGAAGGCTTAACTTCTTCGTGAACCGGTTCCACTGCTTTGGGCTGGAGACTTGCCGCCAGATCCGTCCAGTCCTGCTTGGAAATCGATCGCACTGTATCTTCCACACTCTGCGAGTTGGCCGCAGGTGAGAAATGGCCATTCAAAGTATTTGAGTCCAGTGTGGCCATAACGGAGGGTTCTGGAATCGAAAGTGTTTCTTCCGATTTCGCCGAGGGTATGGCCTCAGGAGTTACTGAAATCGGCGGCACATATGCAGCAGGAATTTCCGCTGCAGCCAATTCCATTGCGGGTTCCTGAGTCTCAGGCTCTTTCGCTTCGATGTTATCCGTTGGTTCCGGTACTGCCGCGCTCCACTCGGGAATATTGACAGGGACATCGTCCACTTTTGGCAAAGGAACAGAAGCCATCCATTCGAGCGGATTGGCGGCGAGGTCTGTGGCCTTGGACGCTTCCACAGTCAGGGAAGCCTGCGAAGCTGAGTCCTGCACGCGCAAGGGAGAGGGTTCGACAATGGTGGAAACCTGATTAGAATCTGTGTCTTTCTGGTCATGCACCAGCTCTAAAGGTTCCTCAGTTTCCTCCGAATCGGATTCTGGGTGGGAGGGCAAAGTTTCGTTCCCAAGCCTCCATCCGACCGCTGGAATTTCGTTTGAAGCATCCGCCTCTGCATCCGAGTCTCCGTCCTTTATTTCCTGTTCGGGACTCTCTGTTTTCCAGAAAATCGGCGCGCCCAGCGATTCATCGCGAGTGCTGGTAAGAATCTGGTCGTTGTCCGCCAGTTCATCCAGTTGCGCGTGGGATGAGGAAGTTTCCATTGCCGGGACGCCTAAAAGCTGTGAAAACGCAACAGGGCGATCGCCATCGCCGAAGGAAAGGCGGCTAGCATTGGGGCGGGATGTTTCTTCCCGTGACTCTTCGAACATCGATGCCGAGGAATTATGGTCATCGGCGACGGCAATGCCGCCGGATCTGCTTTGCATTGCAGCAACAGGCTTGGAAACCGCCGCGGTTACCAACCGGTCGCCGAGTGTACGATCCAGAAGGGTTTTCACCATCGCAATCAGAGGATCGGGTGGAACGAATGGCTTTTTCAGGATTCCGTCCGCGCCCACGCGCTGCGCTTCGCGTTCATCCAGCGGATCGAAGGCGCCTACCAGCAGCACAACGGGGACGTGGGAGAAGCGCGAATCTTTTTTTACATATTCGCAAACTTCATATCCATTGCGAACGGGCATAAAAATATCGGCCAGGACGAGGTCCGGCATCACGTCGGGAAGCTTCTTTACGGCGGCTTCCCCATTATTTACGGCGACCACTTCGATGCCCAGGTCGGCCAAAGCGAGAGCCACTGTCTTCTGGACGTTGCTGTTATCGTCGGCTACCAGGATCTTTGCCACGTGCCGTCCTCCCGATTACCGCAAGCGCAAATAGCTATATCGCGAAAAGGCAAATATTGCCCTAGACCATTCGTAACATCGGGATTCAAGTGAGTCAATACGGCTAGAAGAGTCGTGTGTCGGAATCAGCTAGTCCAGCAAATGACCTGTACGAAAGGACAGTGGGGAGAATTTTTGTGCGGATTAGCGATTGCGCCAGTTCGACAGCGCCGATTGGTGCAAATAACATTGAGTGAACCAAGGATTTTAAGTCTTGATTTGAAAATAACGCGACCGTCAAAACAGATCGCTGGAAATACCGGGCATTCATTAATCGAATACTCAAAAGGGAATAAGTTTACGCAGGCCGCTCTTTTTCTTGCTGGTGGATTCCTGATCGGAATTCGCTGGCGGGGTCGTTGTTGTGGTTGCTGGTTGCGTGGTGGTCGAATCGGTCGCCGCCGGCGTTGCCGAAGAATCGGAGGCAGCGGGCGTCGCGTCCGCGGGAGCCGTTGCTGGCGCAGGTAGCGCATTGGCGCTTCCCGGAGTAATGGTTTCAACCGTTGCAGAGCTTCCCACGCTCGATCCGGTAGCCACAGCCGGGACGCTTGGCTGCAAGCTAAAGCCGATTGTCTCATCGCCGGTCTCGCTTGCGGGCGTCATGGTCGGATCGCCACTGCGTGCGGCGGCTGAAAAATCAGGGCTGTTTTTAAGAATGCCCACGGACCGCTTGATGATTCCCTGGCGCGGTGCGTTTTGTTCCAGTTGCATTCGCGCCGTCGCGGTTGGGTCAGGCGGCGGAACGGGAACGCCGAATTTCACCAATTTATTTTTTGCATCGCCCGCGAGGGGAGAGATCGGGTAATCTTTCACAATCCGGCTGTAATACCTTGCCGCGATGTCATTGTGTTCGGTCTTCTCATAAATCTGGCCCAGCATCCAATTCGCTTGATCGGCCTGACTGTAGAGAGGGTAGCGTGTCGTTAGTTCCATCAATCGTGCGCCTGCGGCGCGGTATGCGGCGCGCAGATAATAAAAATCGGCAACCCTGAAATTTCCTTCCGCTAAAACTTCCTGCACATCGCGCAAGTGTTGTTCGGCCTGCGGGCGCAAAGGGCTGTTTGGATATTTTTCAAGGAATGTCTGGTATTCCGCTTCGGCCTGCACGGCTTCTGCGTGGTCGCGATCCGGTTTTTCCATCTGGCGGAGATGCGCCGTGGCTATTTGCAATTGCGCGTATGCCGATTCTTCGAGGAAAGGGAAGAAGGTAATAAAATCTTTGTACTCGACAATGGATTGCTTCAGGCCCGCCGTGCCGCCCTCTTTAAAATACGAATCGCCGATAGCCAGTTTAGCCTTGGCCAGATATTCACTGTCCGGATAGGTGTTGATAACGGTTTGCAAGCCGAGCCGACCGGTCGCATACCGGCCGTGCTTCATGTCTTCGGTGGCTTTCTCGTAAAGAACTTTGTCCGGCTCCGCGGAAGTGCCGGCGACGGGAGCAGTCGCCTTTTTGCCGAGGCACCCGGTAAGGAAAAACGCTCCGAGAGCTACAACACAAATTGTCTGGCCATGTTTCAATTTTTTTCTATTCATCCATTCCCTTAAACTTTGCCCCTAAACTTTTTGTGCCAACGCATTGTCGGCCAATTGTTTCATGTTGCGAACCGCTTCGGCGGCATCGGGAGTATGAAAAATGGAGGTTCCGGCAACCAGAATTTCGGCTCCGGCTCGAACCAGATCGACAACATTGTCCGGAACGATTCCCCCATCGACTTCGATCCGGAACGAGTGATTATAGCTCTCACGAATTCGTTTTAGCTCGCGAATCTTTCCAAGTGCGCCAGGAATAAATTTCTGCCCGCCGAACCCTGGATTGACGGACATCACCAGAATGTAATCCACTTTGCCAAAAACTTCGGAAAGCATGGCAACCGGTGTCGCGGGATTAATCACAGCGCCCGCCTTGCACCCATGTTCACGAATCATGCTGAGCGTCCGGTCCAGGTGCGGAGTGGCTTCCTCGTGCACGGAAATCATATTGGCGCCCGCCTTTGCAAACGCCTGAATGTACTGCTCCGGATTCTCGATCATCAGATGCACATCGAGGGGCAGCCGGGTTGCCTTGTGCAGGGAAGAAACGACGGGAACGCCAATCGAAATATTAGGGACGAAATGTCCGTCCATCACATCCACATGAAGCAGCGCGGCACCGCCCTGCTGGACCGCGCGAATTCCGTCTCCCAGGCAGGAAAAATCAGCAGCAAGTATGGATGGAGCGATTTCCACGGGATAGTTCACGGTTTCTCCGCCGACATCTTATCAGATTCGCGCTTTTGCCCACACAGATGTGCACGAAAAAAAATATGCGGCTACAGTTGCGGTTCTTTATTGCGCCACAACCATTTCAATTGTCGAAGCGCTGGTGATTTTCGATCCCTGGGCTGGAGTCTGCTCGGTGACGGTGCCTTTCGGCCACTGCGGGGATGGGACGTATGTGGTCTTTGCAAGGTTGAGTCCGGATGAAGTAAGTAAACGGTCTGCGTCCGGCAACGGCATGCCCACGAGCCATGGCATGACATAGGCAGGCGGCGACGTTTCTTGCGCTACAAGTAAATCAACTCGAGGGCTTGTCGCGCGCGCGCCCGGTTTCGGCGTTTGCTGCAAGATCGTGTCTGACATCGCCGCAGGAGACGCGTACGCGGTCACTTCGCCCAATTGCAGACCGACTTGCAGCAGTTGAATGCGCGCAACACGCAGAGATTCTCCCGTCAGCGAGGGAGCGGTTACGTTTTGCGGGCCGAGGCTGAGGACGACGTGCGCATTCTGCGAACTTTTCATGCGCTCGCCTTCTGGGGGACTTTGCCGGGCAACACTGTTCACAGGTAAATCACTGTAAACGCGATCGACCACTTTTAATTGCAGACCGCGACCCTGCAGAATGGCCTGCGCTTCGCCCGAACTTTTGCCGACAAGATTCGGCATGCTCACTTCGCGGCCTTGCACCGCGAAACGCATGGCCGTAATGGCGCTTAAAAACGCCGCCGCTGCCAGAATAAAAACCAGCAGGCCCATGCGAAATACCCATTCAATCCGCTCGCGAAAACTCATTCGTTCACCGGGATCAATTTATCATGCGAGGGAGAGGCGTACCAGTGGCGGGGAAAAAACATTTAACACAGAGGACACAGAGAAAAGCGCACAGAGAACACGGAGAAAAAATGAAGAAACACACAAGAAATTTTAAAAGTGATGCTTGATTTGAGCCGATCTTCGCCTTTCTCTGTGGCCCTCTGTGGATTTTCTCTGTGTCCTCTGCGTTAAAGATTTTAGCCTTTAGCTCCGCCCCGCTCGATCACAGCCCCGAAGAATCCGTCCGTCCCATGTTCGGTAGGAAATGTATGAAAGAACCTATCCGCCCCCACCAAGGTCTCGATATCGACCGATTTCTGAAGGCTTCCTTCGATGGCCTTGCGGGGATCGGCGATCTGGAAGTTGGCGCCCGATGCCGATAGCGCTTCGCGGACAACGAATTCGTTCTCCTCGGGCTCGAGAGAGCACGTGGAATAGACGAGACGTCCACCCGGCGCCAGACAAAGCAATGCATTTCGAAGCAAGCGCGCCTGCCGCGCATGCAAATCGCTCAGGTCTTCGCTTCGAATCTTCCATCGAATTTCAGGATGCCGCGCGAGCGTGCCCGTGCCGGAGCAGGGCACGTCGACCAGAATGCGTTGAAACGGATGTTCGAACGGCAGCGATTCGCCCCCATCCAGGACAAAGGTCTCCACGTTTCGAATTCCAGCGCGTTCGAAACGTTCTTTCATGGCGCGAACCCGGTTGGCATGCAGGTCCGCGGCGATTACACGGCCTCGCTCACCCGCCGCGCGCGCCAGGAGCAGTGTCTTGCCGCCGGGCGCTGCGCATAGATCGAGCACAGTCTGCCCGGGATCGACCGCCAGGAGGCGCGCTACGGCCTGCGAAGCCTCATCCTGAAGCGCGATCCATCCTTCGCGCACGGGTTGACAGATAGAAGGGTTTCCTCCCTCAAAAATCCAAGCGTCACGCAGCAATCGCCCAGGCAAGATGGCGGTCCTTGCATTCCGGAACTGCAACCGGGATTCCTCTTCCTTTTTGGGATCGAGCAGGTAACCGGAAAGGGCCGGGACGCGATTATTGGCCTGGAGCAGATTGCGGGTGCGTTCCTCTCCGTACGTTCGAATCCAGCGCTCGACCATCCACGTGGGATGCGAGTATCGAATTCCCAACCGGTCGGCATGAGAAGTTTCTGGAGGCAAAAGATGGGCGATGGCATCCGGTGGCGATATTTCGTTGCGCGTCTCCTTGACTGCTTTGCGCAGGATGGCGTTCACCAGATTCGCGGCGGAACGTTTCCTCGCGCGTTTGACCAGTTCCACCGATTCGTTAAGAGCGGCATGCGCGGGCACGCGATCGAGAAAGTAAAGTTGATAAAAACCCAGGCGCAGGGCGATGCGCACTTCTGCATCCGCCACATCCGAGGGCTTTTTCAAATAGCGATCGATTAAGAAATCGAGAAGTCGCTGCCAGCGCAGGACCCCCAGCGCAAGTTCCGTGGCGAGTCCGGCATCCTCGGTCTTCACGGATTCGTCGAGCGCGGCGCGCAGAACATCGTCCGCATACGCGTTTTGTTTTGCGACGCGTAACAGTGCGTCGAATGCAATCGTCCTGGCTTGCGAAATGGTCATGTGTGGCTCCGGCGTCTCGCCGGTGGGTTGGAATCTTTCTTACGTTTTACTGTGGCGCTTAGTTTGCATTCAAAACCGCCGACGAGACGCCGGCGCTAAGAGATCCTAATCAACTAAATTGGTCGCCGGGCTTGAATCGCGCGCCGTTTGCGAATTCGAGTGCGGTTATTTTCTTTCGGCCTTCTACTTGTACCGACTCTAGTCGAAGAAAAGTTCCTACACTGCACGCGACATAAATTTCTTTTGAGGTTGCGATAATTTCTCCAGGCTCTTTCTGCGTGCCTGGCGGCTCTGTTGCGCTGAGCGTTTCGGCGCGGCCCCATAGATGGCACGTTTGGCCGCGAAACGTTGAATACGAACCGGGCCACGGGGTGAAGGCGCGCATGCGGTTGTAAATTTGTTGCGCGGTTTGGCGCCAAATGATTCGGCCATCTTCTTTTTTGAGGATGGGCGCATAGGAAATATTCTTTTCATCTTGCGGAGTTGGCGCAATTTCTCCGCGATCGAATTGTAATAGCGTCTCGACGATCAGGTCCGCGCCGATGGCGCTCATTCGCTCGGCAAGTTCACGCGAAGTTTCATCCGGCGCAATTGCAGCCTCGCGTCTCAGAAGCGTTGGGCCGGTATCCATTCCCGCATTGATTTGCATGGTGGTGAGGCCGGTGACGGTTTCGCCGTTGGCGATAGCCCAATGAATGGGCGCGGCGCCGCGATACTTTGGCAGCAGCGAGCCATGCACGTTGAGCCAACCGAGGCGGGGAATTGTCAGGAGTCGCGCAGGAATAATTTGTCCATAGGCGATGATCACGATGGCATCGGGCGCGAGGCGCTTCAGAAAATCCTGCGAGAATTCGGACTTGATGGATTCAGGCTGGTAGACGTGCAGCCCAAGTTCGAGCGCCACTTCTTTTACGGGAGAGGCGGTGACGTGTCCGCCGCGGCCGCGCGGGCGGTCCGGCTGCGTAACCACGGCTTCGACGGAAAATTCGGGGCACTCTGCGAGCCGCCGGAGAGAGGGAACGGCAAATTCCGGCGTACCACAAAAGACGATGCGCAATGCACTCATGGCTGCGATGAAAAGATCTACCAGTCGCCGGTCTTCCGCAATTTGCGGATCCGGCGCTTAATTAAATCTCTCTTCAGCATGCTGAGATGTTGTATGAAGAGAATGCCATCGAGGTGGTCGATCTCATGGCAAAAGGCGCGTGCCAGCAATCCCTCGCCGCGCATTTCGTACACTTCGCCCTTCACGTTTTGCGCGCGCACGGTTACGTAAGCGGGGCGCAAAACATTTCCGCGAAAACTGGGCAGCGAAAGACAGCCTTCCTCTTCGCGCTGATCCCCCTCGACGTGAATAATCTGAGGATTCGCGAGGACGAGTTTTGCCTCGGGATTTTTTCCAACACTCACGTCAACCACAGCCAAGCGTTTCGACAGCCCGATTTGAGTCGCAGCGAGGCCAACACCCTGCGCCACGTACATGGACTCAAACATTTCCTCGCAAAGTTTTGCGAGATCGTCGTCAAATTTTTCAATCGGCTTGGTCGGATTTTCCAGGACGGCCGCGCCATATTTTGTAATCGGATAGATCATCTCAGCTACTCACTCGATTCGTTTAATCCACAGATGGACACAGATAAAGGCTGATAAACACTGATAAAGATAAATGCTGATTAAGACTGATGAGGGATTGGTTCGATCTGTGTTCATCAGCATTTATCTGTGTTCATCTGTGGTTTCAGAACTCTTTCAATTGCTGCTTGTACCCGTCAAAATTGCGGCGTATCTCTACTAATGAGTCGCCACCGAATTTTTCCAGCATGGCTTGCGTCAGGACGACCGAAACCATGGCTTCGCCTACCACGCCGCCCGCGGGGACCACGCACACATCGGAGCGCTCGTATGCGGCGGAAACGGGTTGCTTTGTGACCATATCCACGGTACCGAGCGGCGTGCGCAGCGTGGAAATGGGCTTCAGGTATCCGCGGACGATCACGTCTTCGCCGTTGGTGATGCCGCCCTCGAGTCCTCCGGCGCGATTAGATGCACGCGTGAAGCGATTCGTGGCGGCGTCGAATCCAATTTCGTCCATGACTTCGGAGCCGTAGGAAGTGGCGGCTGCGATCCCTTCGCCAATCTCCACACCTTTTACAGCCTGGATGGACATCACGGCTTGGGCGAGGCGCGCGTCCAGCTTTTCGTCCCACTGCACATGAGTGCCAAGGCCGGTGACAACGTTGTGCGCCACAACTTCAAAAATTCCGCCCACAGTGTTTCCTGCACGGTGCACGACGTCGACTTCACTTTTCATTTGCGCTTCTGTCGCGGCATCGACGCAGCGCAAAGGCGAATCCAGATTTTCGCAAATGGCGCAAATTTCATTCCATGACGCCGCACGCGTCAGGCGCGCCTTTCCAACGGAAATGACATGGCTCAGCACTTCGCAATCGAGTTGGCGGAGAAGCAGCTTGGCCATCGCGCCCGCCGCGACGCGCGCCGCGGTTTCCCGCGCGGATGCGCGCTCTAAAATGTACCGCGCATCGTGCAAATTAAATTTCATGGAACCGGCCAGGTCTGCATGACCGGGGCGGGGCGCGGTTAACTTACGCTCCTTGCTTTCCGCTTCCGGCAATCTTTCGACGGGAAGCGATTTTTCCCAGTTGGCCCAGTCGCGATTTTCAACGCGCAGAGCGATGGGCGCGCCGATGGTTTGCCCGTGGCGCACTCCGGATAGGAACTCGACGTGATCTTTCTCGATCTTCTGGCGCCCGCCGCGGCCATAGCCCAGCTGGCGGCGGTGCAGTTCGCGCTGCACGAATTCAAAGTCAATGGGCACACCCGCAGGCATACCGCTGATCCACGCAATCAGCGCCTGACCGTGAGACTCCCCCGCTGTGACAAAGCGAAACATGGAAGGCACGACATTCTATCGGACCCAGCACGGCGCGTAAAGCGATCATAAGCGCGGGGAGTGGGTCACTTTCAATTTCCCCTTTCCTATTCGATATAGCGAGCCAGCTTCTCAAGTGACGACCGAGTTCCAGCGTCATTGTCCTCGGGTCGTATGCCCGACGGTATGTGCTCAAACAAAATGGTCACTTCCGTCCCGCCGTCTTTATCCTCAAAGGTGACCACCATGGTCATCTCTCCTGAGAAGGCGGGATCAACTGAGTCAAAGGATATCGCTTGGACGATTCTTGTTGGGGGCGTGAGTTCCACGAACCGCGCCGTGAAACGGTCTTCCCGGTCCGAGGTCTTGCCGTGGTACACCTGCCCGGATGAAGGATAGAACAGCGACATCCGATATCCTCCGCCAACTCGCGCGTCAAACTCATGGACCTTTCCGGTCATCTCTCCCGGCGAAAGCCAGACAGCCAAGGCTACAGGGTCGGTAAACGCTCGATAGAGAACTTCGCGCGGAGCCTTGATGACTCTCGAAGTTCGCGTACTGGCAATTGAGTTCGCATCTGTCAAGGGTGTATCCTTTCGCTATCGGGTCTCTATCTGGCCGGGAACGGTCGTCAACATCATAGGGGTGCATCGATCAGCTTTCCACCCGAAGTGGGAATTCAAACTGACCCACTACCTAAGACGAGCAGAGCACCAAGTATTGAATGTCTTACACTTGGTCATTACCCAAGCTCGCGATGCTTGACGTCCCTTGCAATGACCAGTAGGCTGTTTTAGAACCCAACCGCGCTCAAGGAACAGCCAACGGCAACTGATGGCGACCACTGACCCCAAACTTCTTGAGCCCAACAATATTCCGGCCTCGGGCGTACTAACGGAAAAAGCCAAGCTGTGGATCCTGCACGTCCAGGAATACACGAAATTGGCGAGCCGCGCAGTTTCAGATATATTTACGCCGCCTTATTACTTTTCCGATGTGTTGGAACAGATGGACATTATCGGTGTGGGTTCGCTGCCGATCGTCTTGCTGACAGGCTTTTTTATCGGCGCGGTCATGGTGCTGCAAACCGCGGCGCAATTTCAAAGGTTTGGGCAGACGGCGCTCACGGCGGATGTGGTTTCGCTGGCGTTGGTCCGCGAATTGGGACCGTCGATCACCGGGCTATTGGTAACGGGGCGCAATGCTTCCGGCATGGCCTCCGAATTGGGATCGATGGTGGTGACCGAGCAAGTGGACGCGATGCGGGCCATGGGCACCGATCCCATTCGCAAACTTGTTACGCCCCGAGTGGTGGCGACGGTTTTAATGTTGCCTCTACTGACAGCGATGGCGGATTTTCTTGGTCTGATTGGCGGCTTTCTCGTTTCATTTTTTACCCTTCGCCTGGATCCCGTCTTATTCTGGACACGTGCGATTAACGTATTGGTCTTTTCCGATCTGATGCAGGGCCTTACCAAACCACTCGTCTACGGATTTATTCTCGCGACGGTCGGATGCTACCAAGGATTAAACGTGAAGGGTGGGACGCAGGGCGTGGGGAGAGCGACCACGCACGCGGTGGTTACGGCATCTGTATTTATTTTGATATCAGACTTTTTCTTAACGAAATTGATGCTGTTCCTTGCTGGAAACGTTTTTTAGGCAAAATTGCAATCGTTCCCTTGCCGAGCACGTTTCCATCTATAATCGATTAGATGACTCCACCACTGGTCCCATCCAAGCGTGGACGCGCCGTTTTAGGATGAGCGCAGACGTCAGAATGAGCGCGAACGCACCCAGCGAGCCCGTTCTTTCCCTCGAAGATGTCCGCGTTGCTTTCGACATAGGCAATGTTCTGGACGGACTCACCTTTTCCGTAGCCTCGCGCGAAACCAAAATTTTAATCGGCGAAAGTGGTTCCGGAAAAACGCTGATCCTCAAGCTGGCCGCGGGCTTAATTCAGCCAGACGAAGGAACCGTGGTCATGCTGGGTCATGACCTCTCGCAAATGTCAGAAAAGGAATTGCTCGCTTTCCGGAGAGGCATCGGATTTGTTTTTCAGGAGGGTGCGCTCTTCGATTCTCTAACGGTCGCTGAAAATGTGGCGTACTGCCTGGACGAAGAGGGCGTGGAGGAAGAAGAAATCGAGCCGCGCGTGCGCGAATCCCTGCGCTTTGTGGAAATGGAAGATACGCTGGAAAAATATCCATCCGAGCTGTCGGGCGGGATGAGGCGTCGCGTGTCCATCGCAAGAGCCCTGGTGACACGGCCTCACGTGGTCCTGTACGATTCCCCAACGGCGGGGCTTGATCCGGTGACCGCGCAAACGATCATTACATTAATTTTGCGTTTACGCGATACGCAGGGTGTGACATCGCTCCTCGCCACGCACCGCTTGCAAGACGCGTTTGGGCTGGCGAATTACCGGTTTGACGGCGAATCCGGCCATGTCGTTCCCGTTGCGCATAACGGAGCATCGGGCAGTTCGGCCGCATCCACTAATTTCGTCGTGCTGCGCGAGGGGAAGGCTTATTTCCAAGGAAGTTCGCGGCAATTTACTGAAACACGAGACCCGTATTTACGGCGATTTTTGTTATAAAGGGTAAAATGTCATATTGGATGTAGCTCGGAGGAGGACCGATGGCGCAACACAAACAATTGACGTGGACCGATCTTCGAGTTGGATTGTTTGTTCTGGCCGGAGCCATACTGCTCACAGTGGTCATTTTTTATGTGACCGGGGGCAGCGGTTGGGGACCTAAGTATAGATTGCGCGCATTTCTCCCTGAGGTCGATGGATTGACCCTGGGTGCGCCTGTCCGCGTCGACGGGGTTGAGGTGGGCAACGTGGAAAAAATAACGATTGCGCCGCCTAATCCCGGCGTGCCATTCACCAAGGAACGGAACATCGAAGTCGTATTGCGTCTACAGAAAACATTTCAAGATTATGTCCGCTCGGATTCTTTCGCCAGTCTCGTAACCGAGGGATTGCTCGGCAACCGTTATGTGGATATCGATCGCGGCTATGTGGGACGCGTGCTGGAAAATAACGATGAGATTCCCGGACGGCAGGAAAAAGAGCTGAAAGAAATGGTCGAGCAAAGCGCCGACCTGATAGAAAGCCTGAACTCGATCGCCAGGCAAGCGAACGCCGTCTTGCTGGACGTGCGCAACGGCAAAGGTTCGCTTGGCAAGTTTATGGTGGATGAGGCGGCTTACAATCACCTCAACCACTCCCTTCAAAGTGTCGACAACATGATGGCCGACATCAAAGCCGGCAAGGGCACGATTGGAAAGCTGGTCGCCGACGACGAAATGTACAATCGCGTGAATTCCGTTGCGGGCCGCGTGGATAACGTGCTTGAAGCGGTACAGAACCAGCAGGGTACACTGGGCAAGCTCGTGTATGATCCGGCCCTCCATGAAAGCGTCAGGCAGTTTCTGGACAACGGCAATGGTTTTCTTGCGGATGTGAGAAACGGCAAAGGGACGCTCGGCAAACTGGCTACGGATGATTCTTTGTTTGCGAATTACAAACAGGCGGGCGAAAATTTGGCCAGTGCAACGGCGAAAATGAATTCCAACGAAAATACGATTGGAAAATTTTTCACCGATCCAAAATTCTACGATAATTTTTCTGGACTCGCGGGAGACTCGAGATTGCTGATTTCCGATTTTCGCAACAATCCCAAAAAATTCCTGCATGTGAAATTGTCACTCTTCTAGATTTTATGATTCAAGGGTGTAAGTGGCGCGGGCTTCCGCCTTCGGGAGTTGGTCCTTGCCAGGCCTAAAATCAGCAGTCTAAAGGCGGCGCCACCAAAACCTTTTCATGTTTTGCGGGGCTGCAAGAAAATCGCATGAAACGCTGCCACGAAAGTCATTGCCGCTCCGGCCAGAAAAATTTCCCGCGGATTAAAATGAGCCACTGAGGAAAGGCCGAAATAGACGCCCGCGGCGAGGAACACACCCACGAAAGAGAAAAGATTTGCAGCGGCAATCACGCCACCCCTTTTTCCCGGCAATGGCCGGTGCTGGATGAGAGCATTAAGAGGAACCGCATAAAATCCGCCGAAAAAACCCAGCAGACAAAGGTCAATGCGGACGGGCCAGACGACAAGACCGTTCCGCGAAACCAAGAAGCTAAATAACGTCATCCCCAAAGCGCCAATTGGAACTAAACGGGTTTCAATTTTCCCTCGCGAAAGATATCCTGCAAAAAGACTTCCAACTCCGATGCCTATACCTACCGCAGCTTGTAAATAACTAATTTCAGATTCATTCACGCGCAATACATCATGGCCGTAAACCACAATCACAAATTGCAGCAGCGCCGCCAGAAACCAAAGGTAGGTATTGCCCACAATCGCCCAGCCCAGGACTCGATCCTGCTTGATGATGCCAAGTTGGCCGCCAAGATCGCCCAGCGGATTTGCGCGGAACCGGTGCGAGGGGTTCGCGGCGGGCACTCGCGAAATTCCGTAGCTCGAAAAAAGTCCTGTCATCGTAAGGCACAGCAGAATGATTCCGGACCAAAATTGCCGGCCGCGAAACATGTCAGCCAAATAACCCGCGCCCATCACCGCCGTAATGGACGCAACAAAAGTGCCCAGCTCGATGACGCCATTGGCCCAGGAGAGTTTGTTTTCCGGAACGAGTTCAGGCAAAAGTCCATATTTTGACGGGCCGAATAACGCCCCCTGTGTGCTGATCAGAAAAACGGCGGCGGCTTCCAATGGCAGATTTCCAAGCGCGAGGGCTGCCGTGGCAAACAGCCCCACGGCAATCTCAAAAAGTTTGGTGCCGATGGTCACGCTGCGCTTGCTGTAGCGATCCGCAAAATATCCACCAGCAAGAGAAAATAAAATGAAGGGCATGGCAAACAGCGCGCCCACCAGCAGGATGAAGCGATCGCGCACGTCGGAAGGAAAGTTGCGTTCGACGATTAAATAAATGACGAGAAACTTCAGGGCGTTGTCGTTAAATGCGCCCTGGAACTGCGTGAAGATCAGACTCCAGAAGCCGAGCCGCCAGCGCGTGTGAAGGGAACTCGCATTTACGCCCGATAGCGGGCTGGCCGAAGTATTTGTCTTTGCAGCCAATGAGTTTTCTGGTGCGCTGGACATAGGTTTTCTCAAAGACTCCGGATGCGGATAAAGGAATCCCTTCTCGTGCTGCGCAGTGTAAACAGGGAATGCGCATCGAGCAAGGCTTTGGCAATAGGCGTGCGTCGTGTAGAATCTAGAACGCGCCGGAGTGGTGAAATGGCAGACGCGCTGGACTCAAAATCCAGTGACCGCAAGGTCGTGTGGGTTCGACTCCCTCCTCCGGCACCATCTTTATTCTTAAGCCCATCCTATTGAACTTAGACGCTGCGGCGGAGGCCGGATGCAAAGCTGCGTTTGCCCCCAATCGTTTTCTACATTCGTCTGCTAAAATCCTTGCAAGCCTTAGATAGGGCAACTGCTTCAATGTGGAATTAATTTAAATTTTGTGTGCGGGTCCGCCAACGCGGAAGCCGCGAGAAAGAGTGTATGAAATGAGAATCGCACGAATTGCGGCCTTGGCCGTGTTCCTGGCCGCGCCTTTACTTGCACACGCACAGATGCCGGCGGCCAGGAATGACAAGGCTGTGCAGGAAGTGGTGGATTTCAGGAATCGATATATCGAGGCGGAAGAAAATCGCGATGTCGCGTTCCTCGATAAAATTTTGGCGGATGATTTTTTCGCGCTCAATCCACAGGGCAAGTTGCTGGACAAGGCGGGACAACTCGAAAATTTGAA
>Ga0182024_10008913_pt1 | contig 20950 bp, 18 predicted proteins | sample P32metaG_FD_120480 | JGI IMG/M metagenome (GOLD analysis project Ga0182024, IMG submission 120480) | Permafrost microbial communities from Stordalen Mire, Sweden - P3-2 metaG (Illumina Assembly) | ecosystem: Environmental > Terrestrial > Soil > Wetlands > Permafrost | place: Sweden: Stordalen...
AAGCACATCGACCTCGTGGGGCTGGTCCAGATCTGCGACTACAAGCTCGGCACCTTCGACATGCCGAACCGCTCCGCCATCGGTGACGGGGACATCCCGGTGGAGCGGATGATCGGCTTGATGCTCGACGCCGGGTACGAAGGTCCGTTCGACCTCGAGATCCTCGGTCCGCGGATCGAGGCGGCCGGCTACCGAGATTCGATCGCCACGAGCATCGAGCGAGCGGGCGAGATGCTGAACCGACTTGGCGCCTGATGAATGTTGTACCGACCGGTCGGTTGACCGGTTACGTTGGGGGACCTAATTTCGACGCAATGCCGAAGCGGGAGGACTGACAGAGAATGGCTCGCTACCCAAAGCCCGCAGCAGGGAGCTGGACGGAGCACTACCCGCAGCTCGGTACCGGCCCGGTCTCGTACGAGGATTCGATTTCCCCCGAGTGGTACCAGCAAGAGCGGGAGGCGATCTTCAAGCGGGCATGGCTCCAGGTCGGGCGGGTTGAGCAGATTCCGCGCACCGGTAGGTACTTCACCAAGGACATCTCAGCCGCCAACACGTCGATCATCGTGGTGCGCGACGGTGACGATGTGTGCGCCTTTCACAATGTTTGCCGACATCGCGGCAACAAGCTCGTGTGGCAGGACTTCCCTAACGAGGATACGAGCGGGACGGTGCGGCAGTTCACCTGCAAGTACCACGGGTGGCGGTACGGGCTCGACGGCTCCTGTGTATTCGCGCAGCAAGAGGGCGAGTTCTTCAACCTCGACAAGGCCGACTACGGGTTGGTACCCGTGCACTGCGACGTGTTCGCGGGCTTCATCTTCGTGAACTTCTCGGAGCAACCGGCACAGTCGCTCCGCGAGTTCCTCGGCCCGATGCTGCTTGGGGTGGAGGATTACCCCTTCGGGCAGATGACCGACCGGTACGCCTTCCGAGTCGAGTGTCGCTCCAACTGGAAGGTGTTCTCGGACGCCTTCATGGAGTTTTACCATGCACCCGTTGTGCACGTAGGCCAGCACTTGAGCCCGCTGCGGGCCGCGATCACACAGATGGGATACGAGGCGCCGCATTATCAGGTCGAAGGTGCGCACGGGTTGGTTACGACGGCAGGCTCGCTACACCGGGTGTGGGATATGCCGAAGGAGAACGTGAAGCCGGCCGACCTCGCCACGCGAAGCGGACTCTTCGGCCCGTGGGACAAGTCGGATCTCGGCGAACTGCCGCCGGGCATCAACCCCGGCAAGGTCGACCCCTGGGGCCTGTCGTCGTTCCAGTTCTTCCCGAATTTCGCCATCTTGATCTGGGAGGCTGGTTGGTACAACACGCACCAGTTCTGGCCGACGTCGCACAACACGCTCCTCTTCGAGGGCAACGTCTATTCGCTGCCGGCCAAGTCGGCCTCGGAACGAGTTGGACGAGAGATGGCGGCGGTGTCGTTCAAGGAGTACTCGCTGCAGGATGCCAACACGCTCGAGGCCACGCAGTTGGGCCTGGAATCGGGGGTCATCGATCAGTTCCCCCTAAATGACCAGGAGGTGCTCGTTCGGAACTTCCACAAGGCCACAGCCGACTGGGTGCACGAATACGAGCACGAGCTGGCCAAGGCGTGAGTTCGATGGCCCTGCTTCCGAGTGAGTTCGCCAACCTTGAGCCGTTTGCCACGAGGTGGTCGCTGGCGACCGAGCGCGAGCGTTGGGAAGAGCGAGTGTCAAGCTCGATTGACGACATGCAGGCCCTTTACGACGCCATCATCCCCGAGGTGGGGGAAGCGATCGCTTACTGCGATAAGTTCCCACTCGACGAGATGCCCGACGATGCCGTCAACCTCTTGCGGTTGATCTACTCGTTTGTGATGGTGTCGTTCGCGGTCGAGCTCTGGCGCCAGCAATGCCCTCCGGACACCCTCGGCACGCAGTTTGAGCGGATCAGCGAGCCCCTTCCCTGAGTCCGAACTCGAAGGAGACGTCATGACGACGCTGGCCGAGAATGAGCTGATGACCCTCGTGGAGGGTGAGGCACCGATGGGCCGGATCATGCGGGCGAACTACTGGCTGCCTTTCGCGCTCTCGGATCAACTCGTCCATGGCCAGGCACCGATGCCGGTCCGCCTACTGGGGCAGAACTACGTCGCATTCCGGGCCGAGGACGGCCGGGTCGGTTTTCTCGACGAGCTGTGCCCGCATCGCCGGTCCTCGCTCCTGCTGGCCCGAACGGAGGGCAACGGCCTACGTTGCATCTACCACGGGTGGAAGATCGACGTCTCGGGTTGCGTGGTCGAGTGCCCGAACCAAGCCGTGCGGGCCGAGCAGTTCGCGGCGAGTGTGCCCGTGGTCCACTTCCCAGTGCACGAGTGCGGCGGGTTGGCCTGGGTGTGGCTCGGCGGCACCGAGGCGCCTGCCTTCCCCGAGCTCCCCTTCGCGGACGAGGACCTCTATCGCTATTGGTGTGTCTCGAGGGTCCCCTGCAACTGGCTCCAGGGAATCGAGGGCACGATCGACTCGGCCCACGTCGGCCTGCTGCACCAGACGTGGATCGCCGAGGCCGCCAAGATGGCCGAACACTCCAACCTGACCATGGCGCTCGACCAGCCGCCGAGGTACGAGACCCAGTCGACGCCCTATGGATTGCGCGCGGCGGCGCTTCGCAAGACCGCCGACGGTCAGACCTACGTGCGGATCACCGAGCACCTGATGCCGCTCGTGACCATCACGCCCGTGGGCCGCTCGCTGCCCCGTGCGGGCTCGGTCTTCGTTCTCTCGCCGATGGACGACACCCACCACCTCCTGTTCTTCGGGTACTTCGGGGACACCCCGCACAGCGCCAAGCCGCCGACCGAGATCTGCATGCAGGATGCCGAGTACCAACCGGACCCGCGGGACTACACGGGTGTCCGGGGCGACCGATGGACCGCGTGGGGCCAGGATCGTGCCCTCATGGCGGCCGGCCATTTCACCGGATTCGGGCGGAGCCTGCTCGAGGAGGACGCGGTCATCCAGAGCAGCATGGGCCCGATCATCGACCGCAGCAGGGAACACCTCTCCTCGAGCGATGTCGCGGTGGCGACCGTCAGGCGGATGCTGCTGGACGCGCTGAGTGCCGCCGGGTCCGGGGAGCTTCCGCCGGGCAGTGCCCTGGCCGCAGAGGGCGCTCGACTTCCGAACGCCCTGGAAGTCGTCGTACCCGATGGCGAGCGTTGGGAGGACGCCGCGCTCGATCAGGTCACCGCCTGAGCGTTCTCGTCATGGAGCATCGCGAACCAACCAAGTTCGACGACTGGCACGCGATCAACACGCTGCTCATGACCTATGCCGAGCATGTGGACGCAGGCCGGTACGCCGACGTGGGGGCGATGTTCGAGCATGCCACCTATCGCATCGAGCATGCCGACGGCGAGCATGCGTCAACCTACGAGGGCAGCGCGCAGGTTACGGCGTTCTGTGAGCAGACCCGGATATATCCCGATGGCACACCCCGAACGAAGCACGTGATCACCAACGTGATCATTGACGTCGACGGGGACCGGGCAAGAGCCCAGTCCTACGGCACCGTCTTGCAGCAGACCGACGTGTTCCCCCTCCAACCGATCGCCTCGGGGCGCTATATCGACCGGTTTGAGCGAATTACGGGCACCTGGTGGTTCGTCGAGCGGGTCCTGTCCCGATTCCTGCTGGGCGATCGCAGCCACCACATTGTGTGGGCGGGCGGCACCCCTGAGCCTCCCGTGTCGTGACGTCCCGATCGTGATGCAAGAGGCGATCAAGGCCGACGTCAACTGGTACGGCGTCCTGGCGCACCACGCGAGGGCGACGCCCGACAAGGCGATTGCGGTCTTCGAATCGAAGGCCGTTACCTACAGCGAGATGGCCGCGCTCGCGACCTCGCTGGCGGCCGGGATGCACGAGCAGGGCATCGGATCCGGCCACGTGGTCGCCCTGCTGTCTTACAACTCGATGGAATTTCTGGAGACGATCTTCGCCGCAAATTACCTCGGCGCAATCATCATGCCGATCAACTGGCGCCTGGCTGCCCCGGAGGTGCGCTACCTCCTCGAACATTCCGAAGCGCGGGCACTCGTGTGCGACGAAGCCCTCATCCCGCTGGCCGATACGGCGACGCAAGGCCTGGAGGGGGCGCTGGTGCGAGCCTGCGTTTCGACGCCGGCCCCCGGCGGGTGGATCTCGCTGGTCGAACTTCGGAGCGCCTCGGCTGCGCCGCCGCCGATGGGCATGGCCGGCGACGACGTCCACCGGTTGATGTACACGTCGGGGACGACGGGACGCCCCAAAGGGGTCATGCTGACCCATGCCAATCTGGCCTGGAAGAACCTGGCTCACATCGTCCAGTTCGGCTTCACCGGCTCGGACCTGGGCCTCGCTTGTGGCCCGCTGTATCACGTCGGAGCGCTCGACCTCACCACGACGTCGCTGGTGGCGGCCGGGGCCACCACCATCATCCACCGGGCCTTCGAGGCCTCCGAGGTGGTTGACGAGATCGAGCGATCTGGGGTGACCACGGTGTGGCTCGCCCCGGCGATGGTCAACGCCATCATGGCGCTCCCGGACGTCGAGAAGCGAGACCTCGCTTCGGTCCGGCTGATCATCAACGGTGGCGAGAAGATGCCGATCCCCCTGATAGAGCGGCTGCAGCGGACGTTCCCCTTCGCCTGGTTCGCCGACGCCTACGGCCTCACCGAGACGGTGTCGGGCGACACGTTCCTCGACAGGGACAGCATCGTGACCAAGCTCGGGAGTGTGGGTCGCCCGTGTCTCTACGTCGAGCTAGATATCTGGGACGAGCAGGGCAAGTCGCTCCCGGCCGGCGAGCGCGGCGAGGTCGTCCTACGGGGTCCAAAGGTCTTCAAGGGCTATTGGCGCGACCCCGAAGCGACGGCCGCCGCTTTCGCCGGTGGCTGGTTCCACACCGGGGATATCGGCGTCCGGGATGACGACGGGTACCTGTTCATCGTCGACCGGCTCAAGGACATGATCGTGTCCGGTGGGGAGAATGTGGCCGGTTCGGAGGTCGAGCGCGTGCTCTACGAGCACCCGGCGGTCCTGGAGGCGGCGGTAGTCGGCCGTGCCGACGACCGCTGGGGCGAAGTGCCGGTGGCCTTCGTCGCGCTGCGAGCGGAAGCCACCGCGACGGCAGAAGAGCTGGTCGCGCACTGTGGGGGCCAGCTCGCCCGCTTCAAGGTGCCCAAGGAGATCTGCTTCGTCGATGCGCTCCCTCGAAACCCCTCCGGCAAGGTCCTCAAGCGCGAGCTCCGCGAGCGAACGTGACGTGGCGAACAAACCCATGACCCGACGGATCGGTTCAGGGGGATCAGTGAATGCAAGAAGGAGATTCGCATGATGCTCGAGACCATCGACCTCGCTCCTCGCATCGGTACTGAGATCCGCGCCGATGCAGCCGCCTTGCTGAGCGGTGAGCACGCCGCGCAGATCCGCGAGGTCCTGGGGGGGCGAGGGCTGGTCCTGTTCCGGGAGCTGAACCTGGACGACCGCCAGCAGGTCGCTTTCGCCAGGACGCTTGGCGACGTCATGAACCAGGGCGAGGATCACATCTACAAGGTCACCCTGGACAAAACGGTGACCAAAACGGCCGAGTACCTGCTCGGCACGTTCTTCTGGCACATCGACGGAACCACCGACGCGATCCCGTCCCGGGCCTCGCTGCTGAGTGCTCGTCGCCTGTCCGAGACCGGAGGGCGGACGGAATGGGCGAACACCTATGCCGCGTACGAGGATCTGCCGCAAGGGGAGAAGGACACCGTTGCGGGCTTGCGAGTAGTGCACTCGGCAGAGACGATCGAACGTGCGGCCCGACCCGATTTCACCGAGGAGGATGTCGCCGACTGGCGGACGCGCCCGGTTCGGTCCCATCCGCTCGTGTGGACCCACGCGTCGGGCCGCAAGTCGCTCGTCCTCGGCGCGACGGCCTCCCATGTCGAGGGTTTCGAACCGGATGAGAGCCGAGCCCTGCTGGATCACCTTTTGGAGCGGGCCACGCAGGCCCAGTATGTGTACCAGCACGAGTGGCATGTGGGTGACCTCGTGATCTGGGATAACACCGGCACCATGCACCGGGTGGACCCGTACTCCGCCGACAGCGGGCGCATGATGCATCGCACGACGTTGGTCGGCGAGGAACCGTTGGCCTGAAGGTCCGGCGAAAGGGGGGCGCGGTGCGGGTCGCAGTCATTGGGCGGGGCTTCGGTGAGCGCGTGGTCGCACCGGCCTTCCAGGGCGTGGACGGGAGCGAGGTCGTCGACGTCGTCTCACCCCGCGACGCCGTTGCGGTTGACGCACTGTGCCGCCGCACGGACGTCGATCTCATCGCAGTTCACTCGCCACCGTTTCTGCATCACGAGCACGTCCTTCGAGCGGTGGAAGCGGGACACGATGTGCTCTGCGATAAGCCCTTTGGCCGGAGCGCCGCCGAGGCCGCCGAGATGCGCGATGTTGCGAAGGCGGCCGGGGTGCTGCACTTCTTGAACTTCGAGAACCGTTACGACGCCGCCCGGCGTTCTATGTTCGACGCCGCCGGGGCCGGTGCGGTCGGCGAGCCGGAGCACGTCGCATTCACGATGCTCATGTCGGTTTCCCGCTCTCCCCTGCGGCCGTATGGCTGGCTGTTCGACGCGGCGGCCGGTGGGGGGTGGCTACGGGCCATGGGCTCGCATCAGATCGACTTCACACGCTGGACTTTCGGCGAAATCGTCGAGGTCGGCGGCCAACTCCGGACCGCCGTCACCGAACGCCCCGATGCGGCGGGGACCCTGCACCGTTGTACCGCCGATGACGGCTTCGCCCTGACCTTGCGGTCCGAGCGTGGCGTGAGCATCGTCATGGACAGCAGCTCCGCTGCGCCAATGAACCGTCCCTTGTCGATGGTGGTTGTCGGATCCGACGGCATCCTCGAGGAGTCGGGGAACAAGGTCGTCGTCCACACACCCGATGGCGATCGGGAGCTGTTCAGCGCACAGCCGAGTCCAAACCCGTTATTGCCCGCCATGCAGCGGTACGCCGAGGCCATCCGCGACGCCGTCCACGAACGGCACGTCCCATCCGACATGCCGACTTTCGACGATGGGCTCGCCTGTGCAATCGTGATCGATCGTGTTGCAGGCAGCGGGGTTTCCGGACCGTGAGACCGACTAGCCGGTGCATCTTGTTCACGACCTCTTTACAGCGTGCGCGGATAGGCTCCGCGCACCACCCTTCTCGGGTGTCCGGCTCCAGTGAACAAAGTCACCTTCCCCGATTTCTGCTTCTTCTTGCCGAAGCAAGGTTTCGGAGCCAGTTTCACCACCACAGACGAGATGGCCAGTTCACCACCACAGACGAGATGGCCAGCGCTTTTTCATCCACAGACATTGGTATCCCGGCCCCGCGCTTCGAGGTCCGGAGCGACGTCGCCGTCGCACGGACATGATCGCGTGAGGCTGTTACACCGAGTCCGCTCTCACCTATCCGCTGGGCTTCTTAGGAGACACAGATGAGCAATTGGAGTGAACCCCGTGTCGCTGTGGTTACCGGCGGTGCCTCGGGGATCGGCCTGGGCATCAGCCAGCGCCTGGCGCGTGACGGCGCTGCGGTGTCCATCTTCGACCTCGATGGTGCGGCCGCGGAAGACGCCGCGTCGAGCATCCGCGATGGGGGAGGCCATGCCATCGGGCTCAAGGTCGACGTCACCGACCGCGGACGGGTCGAGGAGGCGGTCGGAGAGGTGGCTGAGCAGCTGGGTGCCCCGCTGATCTTGGTGAACAACGCCGGGCGGGCGAGCTTCATGCCGTTCCTGGAGATCAGTCTCGAGCACTTGCACCAGATCATCGAGGTCAACCTCGTCGGGTCGTTCCACTGCTGCCAGGTCGTGCTACCCCACATGCTGGAAGCTCGATGGGGTCGCATCGTGAACATCTCGTCGTCGAGCACATACAGCGGGACGCCGCGGATGGCGGCGTACGTGTCGTCGAAGTCGGCGATCAACGGTCTCACCAAGACCCTGGCCAGGGAGTTTGGCCCTCGTGGGGTGACGGTAAACGCCATCCCGCCCTCGTTCATTGACACGCCGATGCTTCGCGCATCGGCCGCCGCCGGCGACCTCGATGTGCAGGCCTCCATCGCGACGACTCCGGTGCGCCGCCAAGGTTTGCCGGAGGACATCGCGGCGGCGTGTTCGTTCCTCTGCCGTGACGAGGCCAGTTACATCACCGGCCAGATCCTCGGGGTCGACGGGGGAAGGTCCTGACATCGATGGGCGTCTTGGACGATCGAGGCCGACTGCCTTGTTCACCTCGGCCGGGCTCGGCATATCGTCGTTGCTGTTGGCGCGATCTGACGACCGCTCCGTGTCGCTGACTTCGCGTGGGCCTAAGTCATCTTGAGAAGGGACACGGTATGCGCACCGGATTGATGATCGGATCCGACCGGGAGCACCCTCGTGGAGAGCGGCTGTCGGCCCTCGTCACCGAGGTGCAGGAGGCCGAGAAGGCCGGATTTGACTCGGTGTGGATCCCGCAGGTTCCCGGATACCTCGACGCCATGACCGCCGTCGCGGTGCTCGGCCAGGCCACCGAGCGAATCGAGTTGGGGACCTCGGTCATGCCGATCCAGTCGCGCCATCCGATCCCGATGGCCCAGCAGGCACTGACAACGCAGCTCGCGAGTGGCGGTCGTTTCAGGCTGGGCCTGGGGCCGTCCCATCACTGGCTGATCCAGGACCAGTGGGGCCTTCCCTACGATCGGCCAGCGCGCCTCGTGCGCGACTACCTCGAGGTGCTGCACCAGGCCTTGGCGGGACCGGTCTCGGTCGACGTCGAAAACGAGGCGTTTCGGGTGCACTGCACGATGAACGTCACCGACGCAGTGCCGATGCCGATCCTGCTGGCCGCGTTGGCGCCGGTCATGCTTCGCATCGCCGGTGAGCAGACATCGGGGACCATCCTGTGGATGGCCGACGAGAGGGCTATCAGCGAGCACGTCGTTCCGCGCATCACCAAGGCGGCGACCGAGGCGGGGCGACCGGCGCCGCGCATCGTCGCCGGGGTGCCGGTGGTGCTGTGCTCGAGCACCGAGGTCGAATCGGCACGACAGACGGCGAAAGAGACGCTCGGCCACGCCGAGTTCTCACCCAACTACACGCGGCTGCTCGAACTCGGTGACGCGCGTGAGATCGACGACGTCATGGCCGTCGGGGACGAATCTGCCATCGAGAAGCGGCTAAAGCGCTACCGAGACGCTGGCGTCACCGACCTCATGGCCCGGACCGTCCCGATTGGAGAGACCTCCGAGGCTCGCCTGGAATCGAAGCGGCGGACCCTGGAAGCCCTGGCCACGGTTAGTGCGCGGTTCTGACGAATCCACGAAGCACGAGCGACCGCAGCCGGATCGGGGTGAGTGGCCCACGGGGCCTCATTCCATCGCACTCGGCCGACTCGACGGCCGAAACGCCGACTGCACAGGGTAGGTTTCCCTGGGTTGGGTTACGGTTGACCGTATCCGGCAACGAGATTCTTCACAGCTGAGAGGAACATCCATGCAGCTAGACGACATGATTTTGGTAAGCATCGACGACCACATGGTCGAGCCGCCGGACATGTTCAAGAACCACGTTCCGGCGAAATGGGCCGACAAGGCGCCCAAAGTCGTCCGCAACGGACAGGGCGTCGATGAGTGGGTCTTCCAAGGGCAGGCATCGTCAACCCCGTTCGGCATGGCGGCCACGGTCGGGTGGCCGAAGGAGGAGTGGGGCTTCAACCCCGGCGCCTACTCAGAGCTCCGACCCGGATGCTTCGACGTACACCAGCGGGTGCGGGACATGAACGCCAACGGCGTGCTCGCATCGATGAACTTCCCGACGATGGCCGGCTTCAACGCTCGGACCTTCACCGAATCGAGCGACAAGGACATTGCCCTGGTCATGCTCCAGGCCTACAACGACTGGGCCATCGACGAGTGGTGTGGCGCGTATCCGGGACGCTTCATCCAGCTGGGCATCGTGCCGATGTGGGATGTGGATCTCGCCGTCCAGGAGACCAAGCGGATCGCAAAGAAGGGCTGCCGGTCGATCAGCTTCCTCGAGACCCCGCACGTCCAGGGCTTCCCGAGCTTCCTCTCGGGACACTGGGACCCGATGCTGCAGGCCATCGTGGACGAGAACATGGTGCTGTCTCTCCACATCGGCGCGGGGTTCGGTGTCATCAACAAGCCCGTGGAGGCACCGGTCGACCACCTGATGGTGCTCGCCTGTCAGATCAGCGCCATCACCGCCCAGGACCTGCTGTTCGGTCCGACGCTGCGCCGTTTCCCAGGTCTGAGGGTGGCACTTTCCGAGGGAGGGATCGGATGGATCCCCTTCTACTTCGACCGGATCGACCGGCACTACCAGAACCAGACATGGCTCAAGCACGGCGACGATTTCGGCGGCAAGCTCCCCTCGGAGGTGTTTCGCGAGCACATGCTCGCTTGCTACATCACCGATCCGTCGGGGTTGCTGCTACGTGACCGGATCGGAATGGACATCATCGCGTGGGAGTGCGACTACCCCCACACGGACACGACCTGGCCGGTGTCGCCCGAGTTCGCCTGGAACGAGCTCCAGGGTGCCGGCTGCACCGACGGAGAGATCCACAAGATCACGTGGGAGAATGCCTGCCGGTTCTACGACTGGGATCCCTTCAAGCACACACCGAAGGAGCAGGCTTCGGTGGGCGCCCTGCGCGCGCTGGCCAAAGATGTCGACGTAACTCGGATGTCGCGCGACGAGTGGCGCAAGCAAAACGAGGCGTCAGGAATCGGCGTCTTTTGACCTCATCGGCACCGGTCGCGTAGGAGTGGCGCAGTCCGTGCCGGTCACACCTGGCTAACGAATCGTCCACTCGATCGCCGTCGTTCACGGACGGCAATCAGCTCGAGCCCCAATACTGTTCCATTCCCGGTTGGAGCTGTCGGCTCACGAGCTCGATCCGAGGACCGCTCGGGCTCCGGTGGTACGCCCAGATCGGGGTCCCGTCGGGCCGGACCCCCTTGGCTTCGGTCAGGTAACCATGGTTCTCGAGGAGAGCCGAGTCCGCGGGCAGGTCGTCGGACCAATACCCGGCATGATGGATGCCCGATCCCGGTGCCGGGACCCACGGCGTGCCCGGGACGGCCTGGACCAGCTCCACGCGGGGTGCCGCCACCGAGTAGGTGAACCGCAGGTCGAGCAACATCTCTCCGTCGGGCAGCACCACCGGGGTCTGGACGGCCAGCGGTGCGCACCACTCGTACCCGAACAGCTCGGTCAGCTCCACCATGGCGGCATCGAGGTCATCGACGACGACACCGATATGGAACTGGTCGGTGCCCCTCACGATGGCTCGATGACGACGCGAATCGCGCCACCACTCCTGTCCGAAGCGACCCTGAACGCCTCGGTCGCGTCCTCGATCGGGAATCGGTGGGTGATCACCGTCTGGGCGATCACGGGGTCCTCGGCCAGCATCGCCGCCGCCTCCTCCATCTCGCGTACACCATCGTGGGCGCAGTATCCGAGGGATGGAATGAGACGGGCCTCGTGATGGAACAGCGGCATCCAATCGAGCTGGACCGGGCCGAGGTGGACCCCGAGCACGACGATGGTCCCGCCGGGCGCAACCAGCTGGCCGCACCGGGCCAGGCTTTCCATGGACCCGGCCGCCTCGACGACGACGTCGTACCCGCCGCTCGTTCCCGCGTGGGCGCCGAGTCGCTCCCCCGCCTCGATTTGGTGGGGGTGGCGCGCCTCGAGCGCGACATCCTGACCACCCATGCGGAGCGCACCCGCGACAGCGAGGAGCCCGAGTGCGCCGGCACCGACGACAGCGACCGTCTTGCCGGGCCCGACCCCGGCCAGACGCAGCGCGTGCCACGACACCGTGGTCGGTTCCACGATCGCGGCGTCGCGCAGATCGAGCCCTGGCGGAATCGGCACGAGACGCTCGGCCGGGGCTCGAAACTGCTCGGCCATCCCGCCGTCGGCGCCGATACCGAGCGCGCGCTGCCCGTGGGTCGGGCACAGGTTGTATGTACCGCGGAGGCACTGGTCACACTCCATGCATCCGTAGATTGCCTCCACCACCACCGGAGTCCCGTCGCTCTTGGTGCCGGCCAGCTCGTGACCGAGGACGTTGGTGCTGCCGAGCCGTATGTACATCAGGTCAGAGGCACAGATGCTGGTGGCGCGCATGTCGAGCAACTCGCCGGTGCCCGGAGGCTCGTCCACCTCGATCAGCGCAACGCCACCGTCCCGGCTCTGCACGGCCTTCATGACGCCGACCCGGGATGGACCGGCCGTTCCGTGGCGTCGACAGGCATGTCGGCCTGCAGGCCGATGCTGTTCAGCACGGTGGCCAGGCACAGATAGCCGCCGATCACGAAGAGCAGTTCGAAGAGTTGGGCGGGGTTGAACGAGGAGGCGAGGCTCTGCCACGTCTCCTCGCTGATGCAGAACCGGTCGATCATCTCGTCGACCGCCCTGAGCATCGAGCGCTCCTTGGGCGTCCATAGCGCCGCGTCGGGCCCCTCCCGGACCGCCCGCAGCTTCTCGTCGCTCAGCCCTTCAGCAGCCCCCATGCGCTGGTGCTGGTTCCACTCGTACCCCGATCGGGTGCGCCAGGCGACGCGCAGGATCACGAGCTCACGATGGGCCGGGCGGAGCACCGCTTCGCCGCTCGCGAGCATGTCGGAGAAGGCAAGCCAGGTGTCGCTGAGCGGGAGATGGTGCGCGAACAGCTCCAGCACGATGGGCATGGGTGGCGCATCGGGAGCTCCGGACAGGTATAGCTCGGGGCGCCGCAGGTAGGACAGCAGCACCTCGCGGGTGCGGTCGTCCCATTCGCCGTAGGGAACGGGCACGAGCCGGGTCTCCTGGGGCGGGGTCATCGCGTCGGGCGAAGTGCCGACCGGACTCGGCGGGCCGCCGGTGTGGAAAACGTCACGGGCAGATTCCACCACCCCGGGCCCGCCCGCGCCACCCCGAGCAGACCCTGCGTGGGCGCCTCAACTGGGCTTTCGCCACTCGGCGATGGGCGGCGACCCAACATTTCCAATAGCGTCATCGGGGTTCGTCGGCGGGGCGGGGAGAAGAGATCGACATGGGCGGTGGTCCCTATCGGGTCGTTCAGTGGGCGACCGGCAACGTCGGACTGCGCTCGTTGCGAGCCCTGATCGAGCACCCGAATCTCGAGCTGGTGGGGGTCTACGTCTACTCGGACGTGAAGGTCGGCAAGGACGCCGGGGAGCTGTGCGGGACCGCGCCCACGGGCGTGACCGCCACGAGGGATATCGAGGAGATCCTGGCTCTCGAGGCGGACTGCGTGCTCTACATGCCGGACCGCCCCGACATGGACGTCGTGTGCCGGTTGCTCGAGTCGGGTATCAACGTGGTCTCGACGCGCAGCGAGTTCCACCGTCCCGCGAACCTGGACCCCGATGTCCGTTCGCGGATCGAAGCCGCCTGTGAGCGAGGGGGTTCGTCGCTCTACAGCACCGGATCGAGCCCGGGGTTCATCACCGAGGCGCTCCCATTTGTGCTGGCGTCGTTGCAGCGACGACTGGACCACCTGACCATCGAGGAGTTCGCGGACATGTCGTCGCGCAACTCGCCGGAGATGATCTTCGATCTCATGGGTTTCGGACGCGACCCGGCCAAGTTCGACCCTCGGGGGGTCGAGTTGCACGGGGGCTCGTCGTTTGCCGGTTCGCTGGCCGTCGTGGCGGACGCGCTGTCTCTCCCACTCGACGACGTGGTGGCGACCGGCCAGGTGGCGACGGCGCGCCATGCCGTGGAGATCGCGGCCGGCCACCTCGACGCCGGCACGATCGCCGCGCAACGCATGCAGGTGACGGGGATGCGCCAAGGGCGGCCGCTGATCACGTTTAGCGCCAACTGGTATCTCACCAAGGACGTCGAGCCGGCCTGGGACCTGCGTGAGACGGGTTGGCACGTCCTGGTCGAAGGGGATACCCCCTTGGACATCGACATCCGGTTCCCGGTGCCGCCGGATGAGTGGGCGGCCACCTCGCCGAACCTGACGGCACACCGGCCGGTGAACGCCGTGGCCTATGTGTGCGCGGCTGAACCCGGGATCCGGACGACGGCCGATCTGCCCCAGATCATCCCGACGTTGGGTTGACCCCGTCAGCGGGTCGCAAGATTCGCCATCGCGATGAGCACGGTTTGGGTTGTTGTCGAACCCGAAGTCCCGGTCTCGTGGTCTACGGCGTGAAGACCGGGAGCTTCTCCCACCCGCGCACGGTGGAGGTGCGGGCCTGCACGGCGTTGTCCATGTCGATCTCCCACTCGGGGAAGCGCTTCAACACCTCTTCGAGCGCGACCCGGCCCTCCAGGCGGGCGAGGTGCGCACCGAGACAGAAGTGGATTCCGTACCCGAGGCTCAGGTGGCGCTGGACCGGCCGGTGGATGTCGAACCGGTCCGGGTCTGGGAACTGGCGCTCGTCCCGGTTGGCTGACCCGTTGAGGAGCACCATGATGCTGCCGGCCGGGACCGGGAGACCGTGGTGCTCGACGTCCCGCGTCACAGAGCGGGACTGGACGGGGGAGGGCGCCTCGTAGCGCAGGCACTCCTCGATTGCGTTCGGGATGAGTGCCGGTTCGTCGACGAGGTCCCTGCGCTGGTCGGGATGCTCGGCAAGAAGCTTGGCTGCCCAACCGATCAGGCGCGTCGTTGTCTCGTTGCCCGCGCCGGCGAGGAGCCCGATGTAGCCGAGCACCTCGTCCCGGGTGAGCGTCCGGACCGTCCCGTTCACATCGGTGAACTCGGCGGTGATCAGCTCGGTCATGAGGTCGTCGGAGGGATGCTCCTTGCGCCAGTCGACGTAATCGGCATAGTCCGTCGCGAGTTGGCCGGCTCCGTCCGCGGAGGGATGATCGGGCATGACGCCGTCGGCCAGCTGCAGGCTCGCGTCCATCTGGTCTCGGAGGGTCTGTTGGTCCTCCTCGGGCACCCCGAGGAGCATCCCGATGGTCCGCATCGGTATCTCGCTACCCAGGTCGGCGATGAAGTCGAAGCCGCCATTGCCCACGAGGCGGTCCAGGCTGCGGGCCGCGAAGGCGCGGACCTGGGGCTCGATCGCGGCAAGGCGGCGGGGTGTGAACACACGGCTGAGCAACCCCCGGTGCAGATCGTGGTCCGGTGGGTCCTCGAAGATGAACATGCCCGGCGGCATCTGCACTCCGGCCTTGATGAACTCCAGCACAGAGCCCTTGGCGGAGCTGTAGGTCTGCCAGTCGACCAGGCAGGACTCGACGTCGTCGTAACGGCTCACCGCGAAGAAGCCGTACTTCTCGTTGAAGTAGAGAGGAGCCTCGTCGCGCAGCCGCTTCCACACGGGGTACGGGTCGGCGTCGATGTCGAAGTCGTAGGGGTCGTAGTACGGCTCGAGCGCAGCTATGGCCATCTCGCCTCGCTTGCTGATTTGGGGGGCGGTGCCCCCGCCCGGCTCTTCGGGAGCAGACCGCTTGAAAGTAACATTTTTGTGTGAAAAGAGCATCGTTCTCAATCGGCTCCCCGTGGGCGCCCAACCCCAGGTGAGCGCCCCGTCCGGGCGCACGTGGCCGACGATCCCGGCGATGCTGGCGAGCACGGTCAGCCGGCGCCCACAGGGCGCGGCCGTTCGAGACGGGGACACCACGCTTTCGTACGGGCAGCTGGGGCAGGCGGCCCGGGAGTTCGCCGCCGCGCTCGTCGTCTCGGGTGTGACCCCCGGCGACCGGGTCGCCATCTGGGCCTTCAACAGCGCCGAGTGGGTGGTCGCGGTGTTCGGGATCTTCGCCGCCGGCGGGGTGCTGGTCCCGGTGAACACGAGGTTCAAGGGTCCCGAGGCGGCCGAGATCCTGTCTCGGAGCCGCGCTCGCGTCCTCGTCACCGTCACCGACTTCCTCGGCAACGACTACCTGGGCATGCTGGCCGACACCGGGCTAGAGCTCCCGGACCTCGAGACGATCGTCGTGGCCCGGGGGCCCGCGGCCGAACCGGCGCTCGGTTGGTCGGACTTCCTCGATCGGGTAACGCCGGAGTCGGTGGCCGAGGTGGAGCGCCGTAGCGCCGCGCTCGGACCCGAGGATCCCTCCGACATCCTCTTCACCTCCGGGACGACCGGAGTCCCAAAGGGCGTCGTCATGACGCATTCCAGGACGCTCACCGTCGCCACCGACTGGGTCGCCATGACGGGACTCGGCGCGGGCGACTCCTACCTGATGGTCAACCCGTATTTCCACATGTTCGGTCTGAAATCGGGGATCCTGTCCAGCGTTGCGAGCGGCGCCACGATGCTGCCCGAGGCGGTGTTCGACGTCGACCGGGTGCTATCGCGTGTGGAGGCGGAGCACGTCACCGTGCTCCCGGGACCGCCGACGCTCTACCAGGCCATCCTCGACCACCCGGACCGACATCGTCACGACCTCTCGAGCCTGCGCGTCGCGGTGACCGGCGCCGCCGACATCCCGGTCGAGCTGATCCGCCGGATCCACGACGAGCTCCCGTTCTCCAAGATCGTGACCGGGTACGGGCTCACCGAGGGTGGCACGGCCGCCGCGACGTCGGACGGGGACGACTTCCAGGCCATCGCAACCACGGTCGGGCGGCCCCGGCCCGGATTCGAGATCCGCATCGTCGCCGAGGGCGACCGTGACGCGGACGCCGGCGAGCCCGGCGAGGTGCTCATCCGCGGAGGGAGCGTGATGGCGGGCTACCTGGACGACCCCGAGGAGACCGCCAAGGTGCTTTCTCCCGACGGGTGGTTGCGCACCGGTGATCTGGGCGTGCTCGACGCCGCCGGTCGCCTGCGAATCGTCGGTCGGGTCAAGGACATGTTCATCGTCGGGGGCTTCAACGCCTATCCGGCCGAGATCGAGAACGCGTTGTTGCGCCATCCGGCCATCCGACAGTCCGCGGTGATCGGCATCCCCGACCCCCGCCTCGGCGAGGTTGGCATGGCCTTCCTCGTCGTGTCGGGGGATGTCTCCCCCGACGAGATCATCCAATGGAGCCGTGACCAGATGGCCAACTACAAGGTGCCGCGGGTGGTCCAGATCGTGGACGAGCTGCCCCTGAACGCGACGGGGAAGGTCATGAAGGATGTGCTGCGGGATCGGGTCACGGCCGGCCACGGCGAAGGCGCGCCGACATGAGCGCGACCCAACCGATCGGCCTTTCGGCCCTGGCCGAGCTGCGCGTCGTCGAGCTGGGCGTGTGGGTCGCGGCGCCGTCCGCGGCGGCGCTGCTCGCGGACTGGGGTGCCGACGTCATAAAGATCGAGTCGCCGACCGGTGACCCGATGCGGCACGCGTTCGGCTCGCTCGGGATCGGCCAGGACTTCCCCAACCCGGCGTTCGCGCAGGACAATCGGGGGAAGCGCAGCGTCGTGCTCGACCTGCGCGGGCAGGTTGATCGGGACCGTCTCGAGGAGCTCCTCCAGACGGCGGACGTCTTCGTGAGCAACCTGCGGCCCGACGCGCTCGACGCGCTCGGCCTCGAACCGTCCGCGACCGTGGCGCGGCACCCCCACCTCGTGTACTGCTCGATCAGCGGCTACGGACTGCGCGGCGACGACCGGAACCGGCCCGCCTACGACATCGGAGCCTTCTGGGCTCGGTCGGGCCTCTCGGTCCAGATGGCCAACGCCGAGGGTGTTCCGCTCAACGCGCGGGGAGGCATCGGGGACCACGTCAGCGGGCTCGCCGCGCTCTCGGGAGTGCTCGCCGCGGTGCTCGAGCAGCGGCACACCGGGCGCGGCCGGGTCGTCGAGGTGTCACTCCTGCGGACCGGCACCTATGTGCTCGGGTGGGACCTCAGCCTCCAGGCGACGGTGGGCAAGGTTGCCCGGGCGGAGGCCAGGCAGAACAACCAGACCCCGTTGATGAACTCGTACCGAGCGGCCGACGGCCGGTGGTTCTTCTTCACCGGACTCGAGGCGGATCGCCACGTCGGCCCGATTTGCCGCGCCCTCGGACGGGAGGACCTGCTTTCCGACCCCCGTTTCGCCGACGCAGGCACCATCCGCAAGAGCCGCACCGAGGTGATCGCCATCTTGGACGAGGTCATCGCGGCACAGCCCCTCGATGTCTGGGCCGAGCGGTTCGACCGCGAGGGCGTCTGGTGGGCACCGGCCCAGGGCCCGGCGGAGGTGCTGGAGGATCCGCAGCTCGCCGCGAACGACGGGTTCCTGGAGCTGCCCAACGAGACCGACGGGCCGTCGGGAAAGTCGGTCAACGGCCCGGTCAGCTTCTCGGACCTGGCGGTCCGGCCGGCTGCGCCGGCGCCGCGGCTCGGCGAGCACTCCGAGGCGGTGCTGGCGGAGCTATCCGAGCGACGGGGGAGCGGGGGCGCGTAGGCGCCGGTCACGTCGGAACGGCCTTCGTCAAGCCGATAACCGTGCCTTCAATCCTGTTGACGCTGAATCTCAATTTGGAGAAGAATGTTTCCCCCATGACGACGGGCCTCATGCACCGCGGGCTCGAGTCGACAGCGGACCAATTCCCGGATCATCCGGCCGTGTTCGCTGGCCCGGATCTCTGGACCTTCGGGGCCCTCGATCGAGCCTCCAACGCATTGGCGCACCATCTGGCCCGGCGGGGCCTTGGCGGCGGTGACCGCGTCGCGGTCATGACTTCCAATCGACCCGAGTTCGTCGTGAGCGTCCAGGCCGTGAGCAAGCTCGGTGCTGCGTCCGTCCTGCTCAACCCCGCATGGAAGGCGGTCGAGGTCGGGTCAGCGGTCGGCCTCACCGCGCCCGGCTACGCCGTGGCCGACGGGCCGGGCGTCGGGCTGCTGATGGATCACCTGGGGGTCGGCAGGGTCCTCGACCTTGACGACGATCGTGCGGCGTCGGTCTTCGACCGCACCAGCTCACTGCTCGCGCCGGGCGTTGAGGTGGCGGACACCGACGAAGCGGTTCTCGTCTTCAGCTCCGGCACGACCGGCACGCCGAAGGCGGTTCGCCACACGCACGGGTCCATGCACCTGGCCACGTCGCACTGGTGCCGGGCGCTCGGTCTCGGCCATGACGACCGGTTCCAGGTCGCCACCCCGCCGTCCCACATCCTGGGTCTCTTGAACCTGCTCGCCGCGGCCGCGGCCGGCGCGACCGTCCGCCTCCACCAGAGGTTCGACCTCGACAAGGAGCTCCGCTTCATCGAGGAAGAGTCGATGACCCTCGAGATGGCGGTTGCCCCGATCGCGCTGGCCCTGGCCAACCATCCGGACCTGGAGCGGTTCGACCTCTCGTCGCTGCGCTACATCATGTGGGGAGCCACGCCGGTGACGGCCGCGGTCGCCGAGGCGGTGACGGCACGCACCGGGGTGCGCTGGCTCCCCGCATACGGGACGAGCGAGGTGCCGGTGATCACGGCCAATCCGGTCGGGGATCCCGGCGCGTGGCGGCTCGACTCCGCCGGCCTGCCGGTCGGTGACGTCGTCCTGCGGGTGGTGAACCTCGACACCGGAGCGCTACTGGCGCCGGGGGAGATGGGCGAGATCCAGGTCGAGAGCGCCTCGGCGATGGCCGGGTACCTGCCCGACGAGGCCACCGCCGACGCGTTCGCCGACGGCTGGTACCGCACCGGCGACGTGGGATGGTTGGAACCCGACGGCTGGGTGCACCTCACCGACCGCTGCAAGGAGATGATCAAGGTGAGCGGTTTCCAGGTCGCGCCGGCCGAGCTCGAGGCGGTCCTCCATGGCCATCCGGCGGTGGTCGACTGCGCGGTGTTCGGCGTGGCCGACGAGCGGGCCGGCGAGGTCCCGGTGGCGGCGGTGCAGCTTGAGCAGGGATCCGACGTCGGACCCGAGGAACTCCAGCGGATGGTCGGCGACGCGCTGGCCGGCTACAAGCGCCTCCACCGCGTCGTGATCGTCGACGCCATCCCGAGGACGCCGTCGGGCAAGGTGCTCCGCCGTACCCTGCGCGACGAGTGGAACCGAACCGGTCTCGCGACGAGGGTGGGCTGAATGGACGTCCGTCTCTCACCCGAGCAGGTCACGCTCCGGGATGCGGCCAGGCAGATGGTCGATCGGCTGTGCCCCCAGACCGTCGCGGAGCTCGACGACACCGAGCGCGCCGGAAAGTTGGAGGCCGCGGTGGTGGCGTCGGGCTGGCTCGAGCTGCGTACGGCTACCGACGATGGGAGCCCGTGGGCGACGGGGGTCGAGGTCGCAGTCGTCGCGGAGGAGCTCGGCCGGGGCCTCGCCGACACGGCATTTCTCGGCCCGACGCTGGCGGCGGACCTTCGGCGGCTTGCGGGCGCGCCACCGGGCAGCACCGCAGAGACCATCGCGCTCGGCGCGGATCTGTCGGAGCCCGCCGTCGCGCTCGGGGGCACCCTTGGCCCGGGGGCCGTAGCGCTTGACGCATACGAGGCGACGTCCGCACTGGTGCTGCTCCGCGAGGGCGACGAGTACGCGATCGGCACGATCGCCGTGGACGGCGGGACAACGAGCGTCGACCTGACCCGGCCGGTGGCTAGCTGTTCGCCGGGTGCGACGGTGTCGCCGATCGAGGGGCTACACCATCCGCTCGGTCCCGACGACCTCGCGAGGTGGCGCGGTCTCGGGCTGGCCGTCACCTGCGCCGACCTCGTCGGAGTGATGCGGGGAGCGGTCACCATCGCGTGCGACTACGCCCGTTCGCGCCGCCAGTACGGCGCGGCCATCGGGTCCTTCCAGGCTGTCCAGCACCTCCTCGCCGACGCCTACGTCGCCACGGAAGGGTCCGCGAGCATCGCGCTGCACGCCGCGTGGGCCGTCGACGCGTTGGACGGCCGAGACGCGCTCGTGGCGGCGTCGGCCGCGAAGGCCTACTGCGCCCGGGCGGCCCGCTCGGTCTGCGAGACCGCGATCCAGGTTCACGGCGGCATCGGCAACACCTGGGAGTGCCTCGCCCACGTCTTCCTCCGCCGCGCGCTGCTCTCG
>Ga0182024_10008914_pt1 | contig 20949 bp, 14 predicted proteins | sample P32metaG_FD_120480 | JGI IMG/M metagenome (GOLD analysis project Ga0182024, IMG submission 120480) | Permafrost microbial communities from Stordalen Mire, Sweden - P3-2 metaG (Illumina Assembly) | ecosystem: Environmental > Terrestrial > Soil > Wetlands > Permafrost | place: Sweden: Stordalen...
GCTCGATCAGCCCCATGGCCAGCTTCTCCAGGAGCTTACGGTTCTTGGTCAAGAGGGCCATGGCCTTGCGCTCGGCCTCCTCGACCAAGCGGCGCACTTCGAAGTCGATGGCCTCCGCGGTCTTCTCGGAATAGTCGCGCTCCTTGCCCCAGTCCCGGCCGATGAAGACCTCCTGGCGGCCCGAGAAGCTGACGCTGCCGACCTTGGAGCTCATGCCGTAGCGGGTCACCATGTTCCGCGCCGTCTTGGTCGCCATCTCCAGGTCGCTAGCGGCCCCGGTGGACAACTCGTCGAAAACGATGCGTTCCGCGGCGCGCCCGCCCATGGCCATGGCCAGGTCCGAAAGCAGTTCCTTGCGGTTGCGGGTGAAACGGTCCTCCTTGGGCGTGCTCATGGTGTAGCCGAGCATGGCTGAGCCGCGGGGGATGATGGAGATCTTCTGGATCGGGTCCGAGTTGGGCTGCAGACGCCCCACCAAGGCGTGGCCCGCTTCGTGGTAGGCGGTGCTGAGCTTCTCCTGCTCGGTCATGATGCGGCTGCGGCGCTGGGGCCCGGCGAAGACGCGGTCGATGGCCTCGGTTAGTTCGGACATGGTCACGGCCTTCTTGCCGCGGCGGGCGGCCAGGAGGGCGCCCTCATTGATGAGGTTGGCGAGGTCCGCGCCGCTGAAACCGGCCGTGCGTTGGGCCAGTATCCGCAGGTCCACTCCGGCGTCCATCATCACGTTCTTGGAATGCACCTTGAGTATGGCTTCGCGTCCGCCCAGGTCGGGCCGGTCCACGGTGACCTGCCGGTCGAAACGCCCCGGCCGGGTGAGGGCCGGGTCCAGGACGTCGGGACGGTTCGTCGCCGCCATCAAAATGACGCCGGTGTTGACCTCGAAGCCGTCCATCTCCACCAGCATGGCGTTGAGGGTCTGCTCGCGCTCGTCGTGGCCGCCGCCCAGGCCGGCCCCGCGGTGGCGTCCGACCGCGTCGATCTCGTCGATGAAGATGATGCAGGGCGCGCTCTTCTTGCCTTGGTCAAAGAGGTCGCGCACCCGGCTGGCCCCGACGCCCACGAACATCTCCACGAAATCCGATCCCGAGATGCTGAAGAACGGCCGTCCGGCCTCGCCGGCCACGGCGCGCGCCAAAAGGGTCTTGCCCGTGCCGGGAGGGCCCAGCAGGAGCACGCCCTTGGGAATCTTGCCGCCCAGGCGCTGGTATTTGCCGGGGTCCTTGAGGAAATCGATGATCTCGGCCAATTCCTCCTTGGCCTCCTCGACGCCAGCCACGTCGGCGAAGGTCACGCGCGTGCCCGTGCCTTGCAGCATTTTGGCGCGGCTCTTGCCGAAGGCGATGGCTCCGCCCGGCCCCCCGCCCTGCATGCGGTTCATGAGGAAGAACCAGAAGACCACCAGCAATATGATGGGGCCGAAGTTGATCAATATCTGGAAGAGGGCGGCCCCGATGCCGCGCTCGTCGGTCTTCACGTTCACAGGCACGTCGCCCTTGCGCAGGGCGTCGAACATATACTGGTCGTTTTGGGGCGCCATCAGGTCGAACTTGGTGCCGTCCTTCTTCGTGACATGCAGCATGTAGCCCAGGCCGTTTTGGGGCACCGCGACATCCACCTCAGCCAAGCCGCCGCCGGCCGCCAAAGTCAAAAAGTCGGAGTAGCGCATGGTATCGGGTTCCTGGGTCTTTTTTATGGACGACAGGACAAGCAAAAGCAGGCAGATCAAGACCGCCCAGAAAGAAATCGCTTTGAACATGCTGTTATTCATGATGCTTCCCGACGCCGCTGGCGCGAAAAAGGGTTGAAATTACAGGCTATCATGGACGGTCAAGCTTGTCCATGCCGCTTTGTTTCCAGGTCAAACGCAGAGCCTTCCGGCCGGGGATGGCTTCGAAACCCTCCCCGCGCCGCACTCCCGGCAAGGCCAGGAGCCGGCCTTCCGCTTCCAGGGCCGGCCAGCCCGGGCGGGCCCAATCCGGAAGCCCCGCCTCGCGCAATAAATCGCCGGCCTTGCGCCGCCCGGTGAAACCAAAAGGTTTCAGGCGCTCCCCCGGCTTGATGCGCCTCAGCCGCGGTCCCGCGTTCAGGAGACCCGTGCCGAACCAAAAAGCCTTGGTTTCAGTTAATTTACGCGCGGTGGGCACGGCCAGTTTGAGTTCAAAACGCCAATCTCCCCAGCGGGAGACCCCGGGAGCTAAAGCCATGCTTTCTTCCGGTGCCAGCACCCGGGCTTGGCCGGCGCTGAGATCGAGGCTCCAGCCCCGTCCCAAATCCGCGCGGCCTTGCCCGCGCGCAAGGGCCGCCGAGGCCCGCTCACGGGCGCCCTTGTCCAAACGCAAGAGGCCTGCCAGGTCGCTCGTCCGTTTCGATGCGGCCATGGACGCCGCGAAGTCCGCCAGATGGGCCACAGCCTTCGCGTTCACCCGTTCCAGTTCAGGCAGGATCTTGTGTCGGACCCGCATGCGGGCAAAGCCCAGATCCCGATTGCTCGCGTCCTCCCGCCAGGACTGGCGGCGTGCGCGCAACCAACGGCGCAGATGTGCGGGCTCCAAGCCGAGAAAAGGCCGTCCCAAAAGCACGCCGGAGCTTGGATTCAAAGGAGCCAAAGCCAGCATGCCCGCCGCTCCGGGGGCGCCGCTGCCCCGGGCCAAATTCAAAAGCACGGTTTCGGCCTGGTCTTTGGCATGGTGGCCCAGCAAGACCAGGGAGCATCCGCATGCGCGGGCCGCTTGGGCATAGCAGGCCCGACGCCAAATGCGGGCCCGTTCCTCAAGCCCCGATCCGGATTTCAATGCGGCGCTGAACCCGTGCAACGGCACCTTCAAACGCGCGCACAGAGCCTGCGCAAAGACCGCGTCCGCTTGTGAGGCGCGGCCGCGCAGGCCATGGTCACAATGCAAGGCCTCCACGGTCCAGCCCAGCTGGGGCGCGGCCGCGACGCTCGCCCGCAGCAAGGCGACGCTGTCCGCGCCGCCAGAGAGCGCCACTAGGAGGCGCCGGGGCGTCCGTTTCAGGGCCGGTAGCCCTAGGAACGCATCGATGGCCTGGACGGGGTCCATGCGCGGCCCATGTTCAGCGGAGGGACTTGAGGGACCTATTAGGGAGAAAGCCTTCCCTTGCGGGAAGGCTTTCTCCTACGTTCACATTGGTAGCGGGAGAGGGACTTGAACCCCCGACCCATGGTTTATGATACCATTGCTCTAACCAGCTGAGCTATCCCGCCATGCCTGTATTCATTGGGTCTCGTGCACTTGCTCTCGCCCCGAAAGGGGTTTGTGTGGCACCTGTGTAGCGGAATTTCCGGCCCCAGATGCTTCCGCGCCGCTCGAAGGGCCCATAGTATCGCCGAAACTGCCCGGAACTTTCAACCGATTCCTTTTCGAGTCCTGCCCCGCCAAAGCCAGGAGGGCAAGCATACCGGCCAGGCAGGCCCCCAGGGACGCGTCGAAAAGGCCGGGGTCGAAGCGGAGCTCCACGCGGTGGCGGCCCGCCTTCACCAACACGGCCTGGAGTCCTCCGTCGGCCTTGAGCACAGGCACCGTCGCCGCGTCGACCCGGGCCGTCCAGGACGGGTACCAGGCCTCCGACAGGACCAGCAGGGCGTCGCGGTCCGTTGTGACGTCCAAGGACGCGCCCTCGGGATCGCGCCCCAGCCACACGACCCCGCCCCGCGGAGGCGGGCCGCCCAGGACAGGTACCACATCCGGGGGCAGGGCCGCTTCCCGCCGGGGGTCGAAGCCGGGGTCCGCCAGCAGGCCGTAGGCCTCTTCGTCCGTGCCGACCGCACGTGTCTTGTCCAGCAGCCAGGCGCGGGGAAAGGCCCCCCGGTTCTCGAAAACCGCCACCTGGTCGCCCGGAGCCAGGGAGCCGGGCCGGCTATGGACGAACACGTAACGCACATTGAAGAGGTCGGCCCATATCTGCCAGCGCGCTCCCATGGCTTCCCGGATGCGTTGGGCGCTGAACATGGGCACGGAATCCAGGCCGGCCAGGTTTTGGTAGCCCAGCAGCACATCGTCATTGGGGAACGAGTCGTCGTCGTCGTAGATCCGCCAGGGCTCCAGCCCCGGTGCGGGCGGCGGCGGGGCGGTGAAACGGGGATGGGCCACCGGAATGCCGGATTCCATGTGGATGAAACGGTCGAAGACCTGCTTCTGGTCGAACGCGTGGAAGGCGAGGGCCAGGGCCAGGGCCGTCCCCGCGCTCCTGGCTTTGGCGGTCCACAAAAGCAGGGCCGCGAGCGCCGGCAGCAGAAGCAGGGTCATGCGCGCCGAGTCGCGGGAAATGGCCGCCAGATAGGCGGCCCTCTTTGATGGATCGGCGATGTAATGGGAGAGCCAGGATAGTTCCGCGTCGGTCCGGCCCGTGGCCCTAGCGCACGCCAGCGCGGCAGTCAGAGCCGCCAGGGCCAGAAACACTGCCGCCCCGCGCAGGGCCGCCGGACGGTCGGTCCCGCCGACCAGGGCGTCCCAGCCGTAGGCCGCGAGCGTGCAGACCGCGAAGGTCAGCAAAAATAGTATGCGGAACCAGAGGCGGAAGCCGGAAAAAACCGGCAGCGCGTGGAAGAGCGGGTAGAAGGGGACCCACCGGCCTTGGGCGAAGAAAAAAGCCGCCAGGGCCACGCCGGCCATCCAACGGACCAGGATCTCCCGCCGCCAGAGCGCGGACAGCGCCGCGGCGGCCAGGGCCCAGGGCAGCAGGCCGAAGTATTCGCTGGTGAAGCAGTTCTGCATGGCGCCGTGGTAGGTGGGGGTCTGCCAGCCGAAAAAACCGGGGACCAGCCAGGTCAGGGACTCGGACAGTCCGATGGAGCCCTGCAGAAACTCGGCCCGCGTGTAGCCCTGGCGCGCGGCTAGGGGCAGGTACTGGAGCGTGGGCCAGAGCTGGGGCGCGGCGATCAGGAAGGCCATGCCCAGGGCCAAAGCGCCGCCCAGACCAAGGCCGCTCAGCGTGCGCGCCCTCGGCGTGCGGCTTGAGGAGAGCGACTCCGCACCGCCCGCAGCCAGGACCAAGACAAAGGCCGCCACGGCAGGAACGGTGTAGGCGAAGAGCTGGGTGGCGCCCGCAAGGATCTGCAGGGCGAGGAAGAGGCCGCAGAGGCCCCAGGCGAAGAGGGATCCCTTGGTGCAGCCCTTATGGGCCGCCCAAAAGACCCACGGCAGCCATGCGATGCCTTCGATGAAGTTGTAGTGGCCGCCGAAGAGCTTGGACAGCTCGCTGCCGGAAAAAGCGAAGAAAATGGCCCCCAAGAGCGAGGCCCCCTGGCCGCGGTGGAGGCCCCGCAAAAAGAGGAACATGCCGATGCCCGCCAGCGCCAGGTGCAGCGCGGCGTCCAAGCCCAGTTGGAGACCCAGCGGAACCCCGAAGAGATTGCATAGCAGGTCCGTGGGATAGACGAAGAGGAAGTTGCAGGCGGCGATGCCCGGCATGCCGCCCAGGATGTCCGGCATCCATAGGGGCCATTGGTGCGCGGCCAGGCTCCGCTGTATCTCCTCCCGGAACGGCAGACCCAGGGAGATCACGTCGAAGCCGTAGACCACTTTTCCGGAAAAGAACACGGGCAGGAAGAGGCAGGCGGGCGCAAGGGCCAGGAGGCCAAGGGCGAGGCAGGTTTTGAGGCGCATGCGGCAAAACCGAAAAAGGGGCCGCCCCCTGGGACATGGCGGAGGCCGCCAATTATACCGTAGGGGCCGTCCGCGGATCCGGCAAATCGCCGCGGGAGACTTATGGGACGAAGCGCGCTATAAGAATTATGGACCGACGACGAAATAGGAGGGCTTTTGGCCCGAACAAGCAAGCGCAGCGCCCTGGCGCTGTCCTTTTTGATCCTGCTGCCCGTGGCCCTGTTTTGGCCGGCCCTCTTCGCGCATAAGATGCTCTACGGCCACGACGTGGAGGTGGGTTTTCTGCCCTTTCGCGCCGAGATCCAGCGCTGTCTGGCCGCGCACCAGTGGCCCTTATGGATGCCCGACCTGCTGGGCGGCATGCCGGGCATTGCCTCCTGCCTGCTGATGTTCCTCTACCCCACGGACCTTTTCGCCTCCCTTGCGCACTGGTCCATGCAGAGCCAGCTGGCGCTGGACGCGAGCGTCCACGTGGCGCTGTCCGGGGTGGGGATGTACCTGTTCTTGAGAAGGCTGGACCGGAGCGTCGCGGCCGCCTTCTTGGGCGCCCTATTTTTCGCCCTGTCCGGCTCACAGATTTCACAGATTTACGGGGGCTTCTACGATTTCGTGGAGGGCATCGCCCTTCTGCCCTGGGTGTTCTGGGCGGCCGACCTGGGCTGCGTGGAGGAGTCCTGGACCGGCTGGGCCTTGTGCGGCCTGGCCCTGGCCCTGCAAATCCTGGCGGGGGCCGCCCAACTCTTCACCTACACCCTGGCGGCGGTCGCCTGCTTCGTCCTGCACAGGGCTTGGACGCGGGGGCGGAGCGCTTCGCCGCGGCGCGTCCTTTCCGGCTTCGGCTTGGCCCTGGCCCTGGCCATGCTCCTGGCCGCTCCCCAGATCTGGCCCACCCTGCAGTACCTGCCCTTCACCGCGCGGCAGGGCTTTTCGTACGACGCCTTCGTCGGCGGCTCCATCCGCCTCAGTGACGCGGTGAACTGGCTGGTGCCCGGATACCTGGGTTGGCACGAACCCACTTACCACGGCGCCGTCCGGGACTGCTTCACCTGCGATTACTTCGGGCTGCTGCCCCTGGCCCTGGCGGCGGCGGCCCTGGGTTCAAGCGCGCGGCGCGAGCCTTGGGCGCGCTGCATGCTGGCCCTGGCGCTGGCCTCCCTTTTCCTCTCCCAGGGCCAGTGGACCCCCTTCTACGGCGTGATCCAGCGTCTGCCCGTGCTCAAAGGCTTCAGGCTATGGAGCCGCATCCTTTTTCTGTTCACCTTCGCGGCCTGCGCCATGGCCGCCCTGGGCTGGGACGCGCTCATGGAACCTGCGAAGAGAAAAGCCGCTTCCATAAGCGTCGCCGCCTTCGCGGCCCTGGCCGTCATGGTCGCGGCCTGGGCCTGGACGCATTGCGCCGGCCGCTCCGCCGCGGATGCCCGGAACATGCCCTGGCTCAGCTCCCCCATGGGCCTGGGCGCCGCGGTGGACGCGCTCACGCGCTTGGGACGGGAATCCGCGGGCCGGACTCTTGCCCTGGCGGCGCTGCTCGCGGCCCTGCTTGGACCGGGGCCGCGGCGCATGGGACGGGCTTCCCTGCTGGCGCTGGCCCTGGCGCTCCACCTCTGCGACCAGGTGCCCGCGGACCTGCGGTCCCTGCGCTTCATCGAGCCGTCCGAGGCCGTGCGGACGATTCCCTTCGCGGGTCAGCCGCCGGCGCCGGCGGGCGTGGAACCCTGGCGGGTCTTTGACCCCGATCGCTCGTTGCCCAACCAGGCCCTGCTGCAGGGTTACGACAACCTCTACGGCGACCACGCCATGCCCATGGGCAGTTTCGTCAAAATCCGGGACGCCCTGCTGAGGCGGCCGGGGAGGGGACGGGACCTGTTCAAGGTCTTCAACGTCCGCTATTTGTTCGTCCATTCAAGGCAAAGCACCGCCGACGCCGGGGACCGGGTGACGGTCCTTCAAAATCGTGGCGCCCTCCCCCGGGCCTGGTTGGTGACGCGCGTGCTGCCCGTCCCTTCCGACGACGGGGCCTACGCGCTCCTGGCGGACCCCCGCTTTGACCTTGGGACCGAGGCCGCGATCGCGGGAACTCCGGCCCTGGACGGCGGACCCGCCGCCGGCGGACTGCTTTGGACCGGCCGGACGCCCCAATCCTGCGCCCTGCAGGTCGCCACCGACAGGAACTCGGTGCTGGTCCTGTCCGACACCTGGTATCCCTCCTGGCGCTGCCGGGTCGACGGGAAAACGGCGCCGCTGCTGAAAGCGGACGGGGGCTTCCTGGCCGTGGCGCTGGCGCCGGGAACGCATCGGGTCGACTTCCGTTTCGATACGGGACTCTTCGACGCCGCGGTGGCGGCGGCATGGGCGGGAATCGCGGCGCTGATCAGCTTGGTCCTATGGGCCCCCGTGAGGAGGAGGCTGCGAGGCCTAAGTCCACGCGACGCTTCCGCCGGCCTCTGACAAAAAAAGTTCCGGCGAATTCATGCCACGCTGGGGTACATGGGCAGTTGGACATATTCCAACCAGTAATTCTTGAGCATGCCCACCAAGCCGATAATTTCGACGTAATCAAAGGGTTTGGTCACGACCGAATTCGCCCCCAGGCGATAGCCGTCCAAAATGTCGTCCTTGAACTGAGAAGTGGTCAGGAACACCACCGGGATCATGCGCAAATCCGGATCGGCGCGTATCGCCTGAAGGGCTTCCTTGCCGTCCATGACCGGCATTTTCATGTCCAGAATGATCAAACCGGGCAGGAGCTGCCCGCCTCCGGAACCCTGCTTCTTGCGGAGCGCATCCAGCAGTTGCTGGCCGTCATGCACGAAGGTAAGCGGATTGGACAGGGCCGCGTCCTTGAAGGCGTGCGCCAAGAGACGGCAGTCGTCCAGATTGTCGTCCGCGACCCAAATGGGAATCCAATTCCGGTTCTTTTCCATGCCGCCCTCCAGGCAAACAGGTTCAGGCCGCCGGCTCAAACACCGGCAGCGTCCAGCAAATGGCGGTCCCCTCACCGTGCTTGGGTTCGGCCCAAATTTTACCCCCATGCGCTTCCACGATCTTCTTGGCGATGGCCAGGCCCATGCCGTCCCCCGGCATGTCGCCGCCCTCTATGCGCGCGAAAAGGGTGAACACCGCCTCGCGGTGTTTCGGATCGAAACCTTTTCCGTTGTCCTCCAATCGGAACAGCCACTCATGGTCCCGGCGGATGGCGCGCACCGAGATGTTCGCGGGGCGACTGTGGCTTCTATACTTCAGGCTGTTGCTGATCAGATTTTGGAAAAGGGAGAACATATGTTCGGGCACAGCCTTCACCGTGGGCAGCGGGCCGACGTCGAATTTCGCGTTCGCCTCGGCGATGGAGACGGTCAGAAAACGGATCACGGTGTCCAGGACTTGGCCCAGGTCGCAGGGTCTGAACGCTTCATCCGGCGAATCCAGATGGGCGTACTCGACGAGCGCGGCGATCATGGTGTGCAGTTGGCCCGCGCTTTTTTCGATCACCTGCAGGTATTCCAGGCTTTCCGCCCCGAGGGTGTCCTTGCCGCTGTGCAGCAGAAGGCCGGCATAACCGGCCATGCGCCGCAGCGGGGCCTTCAGGTCGTGGGACGCGATGCGGGTGAATTGCTCCAGCATCTCCTGGCGCTGGAGCTGCGCTTCGCTGCGCCTCCGCCAGGCCACCATCGCGAGCAGGGTCCGGATCCTTGCCTGGAGTTCGCGGGGATGGAATGGTTTGAACAGGTAATCGTCCGCGCCCGCCTCCCAGCCCCGCAGCAAAGCGCTTTGTTCGGTCAAAGCGGTTAGCAGCACCACCGGTATCGAAGCGGTGGCCCTGTCCGTCTTCAGGGCGCGCGTCAGGGCGATACCGTCCATTCCGGGCATCATGACGTCGGAAAGCACCAGATCGGGCCGCCATGCGCGCGCTTCACGCAAGGCTTCGCGGCCGTCGGCCACGGCCCTGACCCTGGCGATGGAGGACAGCAGGCCGCTCACGTAGTCCGTGAGCTCGATGTTGTCCTCGGCCATGAGCACTTTGGGCAGCGGATTCCCGTCGTCGTCCGCCGCCGCGGCAGCCGTGCCGGCCTGGGGGACGGCCGGCACATTCCAAGGCAGCGCACGGCGGGGCTGCGGCACTTGCCCGCTTTCCGCGGAAGGCGCCGGGCAACGCACCGTGAAGGTGCTTCCCTGGCCGACCTTACTCTGGACGTCCACCGTCCCCCCCAAGGCCGTGGCGCACTCTTTCACCAGCGCCAGGCCCAGGCCGGTCCCCTCGAACCTCCGCGTGGATGACGCTTCGGCCTGGCTGAACTTCTGGAAAAGCTTGGCGCGATCCTGGTCGGATATCCCGATCCCGGAGTCACGCACCTCCAGCAGCGCCTGGCCCTCCGCCTGGCGCAAACGCAGGGCCACGCTGCCGCCGGACGGGGTGAACTTCACCGCGTTGGACAGCAGATTGAACAGGATCCGCTCATACAGATAGCGGTCCATCTGGACCGGCCGGTCGAACGCGCCTATGTCGGCCTCCCACCGCAGGCCCCTGGAGGCCAGCGTGGGCAGGAAATCCTCCGCCACCGCCGCGCAAAGGGCCGGGAGATCGGTGGGTTCGAGGTTCGTTTGCATCTTGCCGGCGTCCAGTTTGGCCAGGTCCAGGATGCCGTTCACCAGTTGCAGCAGGCGATGCATGTTGTTCTGCATCACGGCGAGGACGGCCTTTTGTTGGCCCGTCAGATCGCCGTATTCGCCGTCCAGCAAGGACTCCAAAGGGGACAGGTTCAGCGTCAGCGGGGTGCGCAATTCGTGGGTCACGTTGGAAAGAAAATCGTTTTTCATGCGTTCGATGCGCGCCAAGCCGGAAACCATGACGTTGAAGGCGTCCGCCAGATTCCCCAACTCGTCGCTTGATCTGACCTCGACGCGCACGGTGAGGTCGCCCCGGGCCGCCTTCGCCGCGGCATCGCCGATCTCAAGCACGCCTTGGGCTATGTTACGGCTGACACCCAAGGTGATCGCCAGGGTGGCCAGGCCCACCATGAGTGATATCAGCACCATGAATTCGATGATGACGGATTTGGCCCACCGGGCCACGTCCCCCATGATCCTGGAAAATTCGTTTTCCAGCACTGTAAGGCGGTCATTGACCTGCCCTAGGCCGAGAATGAACGCGGCGTTCGCGGCGGAACTGTCCTTACCGGCCAGGGTCAAGGCATGGTAATCCGCCGCCATGGACCTCAATTGGAGAAGGGTCACGTCGCCTTCGCCCCAGACCTCGATGGCGCGGCGGATGGGGGTGTAGCCGTTGAGATAGAGCAAGAGCAGCGACATTCCCCGGACGTCGTCCGGGTTGTTCTGGGCCTGCACGAAATCCGCGTCCGTGACGCGCAGATCGGGCTTGGGGCGGGACAATTCCATGCGCGAGAGATGGTCGGCTTCGGGAATGGCGAGGTAACTAAGGTAAGCCTGGTAGTCCGCTTCGCGGTGGGAAAAAGCGTATTTGCTCAAACCGTAGACGGCGTTTTTTTGGGCCTTCGCCCATAGGCCTTCGGCGCCGACGAGCGCACGCACACTCGAAAGAAGCTCCAAGCCGAAAACGTTGATCGAAACCAAGATCGCCAGGTTGATGGCGACGATCCCGACCATGGCATAGAGTTTTTTTTGAATGGGGAGGTTCTTGAGCCAGCGAGTGAGCTGACCGTACCAAGCCATGATCAAATTATAGAAAATTAAGAAAGAAAGTTAAAACGCCAATTTAAGCGATTGTTCCGAATTGCGGGACACCTAATCCGGCACGTACTGCATCTTCACGGTCATGCCGCCGTCCACCACCACTTGCTGGCCGGTGACGAAACCCGAGCGGCCGCCGTCCAAAAGGTAGCTCACCGCCTCGGCCACGTCCTCGGGACGGCCCACGCGTCCGGCCGGATGCTGGGCATGGTCGATACGGCGCAGTTTCAGGCGGCCCGGCTTGCCCTGGAGGGCGCTGACGTCGATCCAGCCCGGCAGGACCGCGTTCACGCGCAAACGCCGCGCCTGCAGGCTCACGGCCAGGGCGTGGGTCAAAGCCAGCAGGCCGCCCTTGCTGGCGCCGTAGGCCTCGCCCCCGGGTTCGGACATCAGCGCCCGTGTCGAGGCGATGTTCACCACCGCCGCTCCGGGTTTCAAGCGCGGCAGCAATTGCTGGGTGAGGTAGAACGGCGCCCTGAGGTTCACCGCCTGGACCCGGTCCCAATCCGCCAGGCTCAGGCGCTCCAGTGGCTTGAAGGCCCCGATGCCGGCGTTGTTCACCAGTCCGTCCAGCTTCGGGAACGTCTTGAGCGCGGCCACCGCGGCCTTGATCTGGGCCGGCCGGGCCAGGTCGCAGAGCAGGAAACAAGCTCCGTTGCCGAGGCGCTTGGCCGTCGCCGCCCCCTGCGCATGGTCGGAATCCAAAATGGCCACGCGCGCGCCCTCGCGCAGGGCGAGCTGCTCGGCGATGGCCCGGCCTATGCCGCGGGCCGCGCCGGTGACCACATACGAACGGGTTGGGTGGATCAAAGGGTGTCCTGAATATGGGACCGATGCCGGCCCCAGGCCGCGGCCCGGGGCCGGTCAGGCTGTCCTAGGCCAGACTGGCGTCCAAGGTGATGGGCACCGCCGAAAGGGCCTGCGAGACCGGGCAGCCCGCCTTGGCCCCTTCCGCGAGGGACTTGAACTTGGCCGCGTCGAGCCCTTTGACCGTGCCGACCACGGACAGATGTATGCCGCTGATCTTGAACTTTCCGTCCATCTGTTTCAACGACACCTCGGCCTTGGTCTCCAATTGCTGGGGCGGCGTGCCGGCGCCGCTGAGGGCGAAGGACAGGGCCATGGTGAAACAGCCCGCGTGGGCCGCGGCGATCAGCTCCTCGGGGTTGGTGCCGGCTTTGCCGTCCTCGCTTTGGAAACGGGTCTTGAATGAATAGGGCTGGTCTTTGATGGTCCCGCTCACGGTGCTGAGCACACCGCTTCCTTCAAGACCGCTTCCCTTCCATACCGCTGTGGCGCTGCGTGGATCCATGGGCACTCCGGAAAAAAGGATCATCGGCCCCGCTTCAATTTCCGGTCGGGGCTTCCACCGGGCTTAAGCTCGCCTCCTCAAGGCGCGCTTCCCTTAACAGCGCAAGCTCAAGGGAGCGTCCAACACTTTCCCCGTCCAAAATGCGGAGCAGGGCGTCCACTCCCGGCAAGGGCCGGCCATCCAGCCGCACCAAAAGGTCGCCGGGCCGCAAGCCGGCGGCCGCGGCTGGCGACAAGGCTTCCACGCCGGCCACCAGCACCGCCTGTTCGTGGGACAGCCCGAAATAACGCAGCCACTTCGTGGGCACCGCGGCGGTCTGGCCGTGGATGCCGATCCAGCCCCGTTTGACCCGACCGTAACGCAGGATCTGGCTGGCCACGTGCCGGGCCGTGTTCGCGGCCACGGCGAAACAGAGCCCTTGGGCCTGGGCTATGGTGGCCGTGTTCACGCCGATGACCCTGCCCTGCGAATCCACCAAAGGGCCGCCGGAGTTCCCCGGGTTCAGGGCGGCGTCGGTCTGCACGACGTCCTCGATCATGCCGCCGCTGACGCTCCTCAGGCTGCGTCCCAGCGCGCTGACCACTCCCGCGGTGATGGTGGTGTCGAAGCCCAGCGGGTTGCCGATGGCTATGGCGATCTGGCCCACCTTGAGGCGGGCGCTGTCCCCCAGTTCAACCCAGGGCAGGCCGCCTTCCACCTTCAAAACGGCCAGATCCGTGGCGGTGTCCTCCCCCACCAGGGCGGCCCGCTCCCTAAGCCCGTCCTGGTGCAATACCCGCAGCTCGGCCGCGAGGTGCACCACATGGCTGTTCGTCAGCAGGAGGCCGTCCGGCGTGAACGCGAAGCCGGAACCGCTGCCGTGCCGCTCAGCGGGCCCTGAAGCTCCGGCCACCCACTGGGTCACCTCCACCTTCACCACCGCCGGGCCCGCCAGCGCCACGGCCCCATGTACGGACCGGGAATAGGCGTCCAAAAGGGTTTCGTCGCCCGTTTCGGGGGCGGCGGCCTGGCCGGCGGCGAATGTCCCGTTTAAAGTCTTCAGCTTCACGGCGTCCTCCTTCTTAATGGAACCATACGCATCCCGGGCCGCTTTGGACGCTCCACTAAGCTTCCGCCATGATCGAACAAACCCTGGGGCGCCGGGCCGGCGCCGAATTTAAGCCCTGTTTGGGGCCGAAAAAACTATCCGTTCTTGCGGATATCCGCTCCGAATTCCCGCTTTTCGTTCTCGCCGCCTTCTGACGGCGCTTCAGCCTCTCCCGGGAATTCCCGGCCTGGGGCTTCCCTTTCCGGAAAAAATCTCATCGGCACGGAAAGACCCAGCCAATAGTTTTCTATCAGGGCGATGGCCCGCTGGAATTCTTCCAATTCAAAAGGTTTGCTGATGAAACTGTTGGCCCCCAGCTCGTAGCAACGCTTGATGTCGCTTTCAGCCTGGGATGTCGAGAAGACCACGATGGGGATGCCCTTGAGCAGGGGGTCGGACTTGCATTCGGCCAGGACCTGCCAGCCGTCCTTTCTCGGGAGGTTCAAATCCAGCAGGATCAGGTCGGGCTCGAACCCGTCCTCGCGTTTTCTCAGGTAGGCCATGGCCTGATCCCCGTCGATCAAGGTGACCACGCTTTTTCCGTGTTTGTTCTTGTCCAGGGCCCACAAGACCATCTTGGTGTCGGTGATGGAATCCTCCACCACCAAAATCTCTTTCGGCCGCGAAAGCACAAATAGTTCCATGGCCTTACCCTTGGACCCAGGGCGCGGAAAGGCCCAGCCAAAAGTCCTCGATCATGCCGACGGCTTCCTGGAAGTCGTCCAGGTCGAACGGTTTGGTGACGTAGCTGTTCGCCCCCAACGCGTAGCAACGGTCCACATCGCTTTGCGATTCGGACGTGGTGAAGACCACGATGGGGATGCATTTCAGCTGCGCATCGGATTTGCATTCGGCCAGGACCTGCCAGCCGTCTTTTTTGGGCAGGTTCAGGTCCAAAATGATCAGGTCGGGCCGGGACCCCTCCGCCCGCCCCCCGAGGTACGCCATGGCCTGTTCCCCGTCCATGGACGTCGCGATGTTTTTCCTCCGCTCGCTCTTGTTCAGGGCCAGAAGCACCATCTTGAGGTCGTCGGGGGAGTCCTCGACCAGCAGTATCTCCCTGGCGCGCTGCGGCATTACGGTTTCCATCATTTATCCCTTATGTGGAATGCTGAAATAGAAAGTCGAACCTTTGGCCGGCGTAGGATCCAGCCAGATGGAGCCGCCGTGCCTCTCCACAACTTTTTTGCAAAGGGACAGCCCCAAGCCGTTGCCCGGATAGTCGTCACGGGCGTGCAGGCGCCCGAAGAGCTCGAAAACCTTTTCAAAGTGCTCCGGGGCTATCCCTATGCCCTCATCCCTGACCCCGAAGACCCAGCGCCCTTGCTCCTGGCGGGCGCTCACCTCCACGACCGGGGCGCCGCCCTTCTGGAATTTGAGCGCGTTCCCGATCAGGTTCTGGAAGACCTGGCCCAAGAGGACCGCTTCGGCGTTCAGCACCGGCATGGGTCCGACGCTGATCTTGGCCCCCCGTTCCTCCACCATCCCCTTGATCTGGTCCAGGACCTTTTCGACCAGCGCTCCGCAGTCCACTTGGCCCGGTTTCCGCTCCCCCACGCCGACCTGGGAAAAAGCGAGCAGGTCGATGATCAACTGCCGCATCCGCCTGGCGGAATCAAGGACCACGCCGAAGATTTCCTGGTCATCGGCGCTCAAACGGCCCTTGTTGTTCTTGCCCAGGAGCTGCAGGTAGGTGCTCAGGGTGCGGAGGGGCTCCTGCAGGTCGTGGGACGCCGCGGTCGCGAACTGGGCCAGCTCCCGGTTGGACCGCGCCAGATCCAGGCTCTGCGCCTCCAATGCCGCCGTGCGGTCCTGCACCCGGCGCTCAAGGTCCATGTTGGATTCTATGAGCTCGAAATTCAAGCGCTTGATCTCCGCGTTCATCTGGAAAAGATCGACCAAGACCCTGACTTTTTGCCGCAGAATCTCGGGAATAATGGGCTTGAGCAGGTAGTCCACCGCGCCCATCTCATAGCCGCGGGAGATCTCGGTTTCGGTCCTGCCGGCCGCCGTCAGGAAGATGATGGGCGTGAAACGGGTCAAGGTCCTCTCGCGGATCAGGGCCGCGGTCTCAAGGCCGTCCATGGTGGGCATCTGGACATCCAAAAGGATGATCGCGAAGTCGTCCTTCAGGAGGTGGCGCAATGCCTCCTTGCCGGAATAGGCCCGGACCAATTGGGTCCCCATATCCGCCAATATCGCCTCAAGCGCCAAGAGGTTGTTGGGCTCGTCATCCACGATCAGGATCTTCGCGTTCGCGGCGATTTCCATGGTCCGTATCCTCTCCCCGCCTCTAGCGGAGAATCCATTGCCGCAGCAAAGACAGCAGATGGTGGGTATCCACGGGCTTGGTGATGTAGCCTGAGGCCCCGGCGGCGATGCACTTTTCCCGGTCGCCTTTCATGGCCTTGGCCGTGACGGCGATGATGGGCAGGGTCTTGAAGCGCGCGTCCTTGCGGATGGCCCGCATGGTGTCGTAACCGTCCATCTTCGGCATCATGATGTCCATGAGCACCACATCGATGTCGGCGTTGCGGCCAAGCAGCGCCAGGGCGTCGGCCCCGTTTTCCGCCGACATCACCTTCATCCGGTAGTTCTCCAGCAGGCTGGTCATGGCGAAGATGTTGCGGACGTCGTCATCCACCACCAGCGCCTTTTTGTCCGAGAGCACCGGGGTCCACTGGTACAGGCTCTCGATGACGGTCCGCTTCTCCGGCGCCATGCCGGAGATCACGCGATGAAGGTGCAGCGCCGTGTCGTCGAGCAGGCGCTCCATGGACTTGACCGCCTTCACCGGAATGGCCCGTGACGCGTGCTCAAAACTCGCCGCGTCCTTTTCGCTCATCTCGTCGCGCAGGTGGGCCACGATCGGGAAATGGGTCCAGGCCATGTCCTGTTCCAGGACCTGCAGGACCGCCAGGCTCTCCTCGCCGGGCAACTCCATGACCATGCAGTCGAACTGATCGTGCCGCAGGGCGGCCAGGGCCGTTCGGGCGTTCTTGGCCATGGTGACTTGGACGTCCGGGCCCGCCAGGAGCTCGTTCAACGCGGCGCACCGGAACTCGTCGGGGCATAGCACCAGGAGCTTCTTGCCCGCGCGGGATCGCAGGACCCGCAGCGCCTCAAGCGCCTGGCTTAATTCGGCGCGGGAAATGGGCTTGGCCAGGAACGCCATGGCGCCCTCCTTGATGCCCTGGCTGATGTCATCCTCCGCGGCGATGACCTGGATGGGCACATGCCGGGTGGCGAGATCGTTCTTGAAGCGTGAGAGCACCCCCCAGCCGTCCATGTCGGGCAAACGGAGGTCCAGTGTCACCGCGTCCGGCTTCAGCGCCTCCGCCAGCTCGAGCGCGCTGCGGCCGCTCTGGGCGACCACGCCCTTGAATCCGTTCCGCCTCGCCCCCTCCAGGATCACCCCCGCGAAAGCCGGGTCATCCTCCACGATCAGGAGCACCACGTCCCCGGGATGGATGTCCTGGCGGTCGTCCTTGAGGGCCGCGGAATGCGTGCCCACGTTCGCCCTGGCGTTGCCGGTGACGGCCGCTGGCGGTACTTTGCCGCCCGCATGGGGCGTCGGATCCTCCGCCGCGACGCCGGTGGAAGGCTCCACGCCGCCCGTGGGAACATATAGGACAAAGGCGCTCCCCGTGCCGGGGGTGGACCCGGCAAGCCTCAACTGGCATCCCAATAGCCCCGCCAGTTCCCTGCTGATGGAAAGTCCCAGCCCGGTGCCTCCATACTTGCGGGTGGTGCCGCTGTCCGCTTGTTGGAACGCCTCAAAAATGATCCGTTGCTTATCGTCCGGTATCCCGATGCCGGTGTCGGTGACCGTGAACGCGACCACCGATGGCGCCCGGCCCAGCACGGGGTGGTCGGGTGTCCATCCGCCCTGGACGGTCTTTATGGTCAGGGCCACGCTCCCCTTTTCAGTGAACTTGAACGCGTTGGAGAGCATATTACGCAGGATCTGTTCCAGGCGCTTCCCGTCGGTATGGATCGTGTCCAATTCAAGCGGGTCGAATTCGATGGAGAAATCCAGGCCTTTTCTTTCCGCCAAAGGGCGGAAAATCCGGTCCAAATGCGTCCGCAGATCGCTGAAGCCCAAATCCGCGATGTCCAACGCCAGCGTCCCTGATTCCACCTTGGAAAGGTCCAAAATGTCGTTGATCAACGACAGCAAATCACCGCCGGCCGCATGGATCGTCTTGGCATACTCGACCTGCTTGTCCGTGAGATTCCCGGCTTCCTCGGCCAGTTGCTGCGACAGTATCAACATGCTGTTGAGGGGCGTCCGCAGCTCGTGCGACATGTTGGAAAGGAACTCGGACTTGTATTTTGAGGTCAGGGCCAATTGATCGGCTTTTTCCTCAAGCGCCTGGTTGCTCCTGCGCAGCTCCTCCTGCTGGGCCTGAAGGCTCTTGAGCAGGACCGCGGTATGGGCGTTAGCCTCAACGGTGTTGAGCACGATACCGATGGCCTCCATCAGCTGCTCAAGGAAATCAATTTGGGAGGGGCTGAAATTGTTGAAACTCGCCACTTCCAGGACGCCTTTCAGGCGATTCTCGAAAAGGATGGGTAGGACCACGATGGCCGCCGGTTTTTCCTGCCCCAGACCCGAACTGATCTTGATGTAATTGGAGGGCGGACTTTCGAGCAGAAAGCGGCGCTTATCTTTGGCGCATTGGCCCACCAGTCCCTCGCCGAGGGCGAATTCGCGCGGCAGGTCCTGGCGCGGCTGGTAGGCGAAGCTGGAGAGCATCTTGAGGCGTATTTCCCCGCCTCCGGAGGCGTCGGCGACGTAAAAGACGCCGTGCTGCGCGGCCACCACCCTGCTCAGTTCGGTCAAGATGGTATCCAAAACGGCGCCCAGGTCGGTCTGTCCCTGCAGCATCAGGGCAAAGCGCGCCAAATTGGTCTTGAGCCAGACCTGGTCGGCGTCCTTCTGGGTGCTGATGCGCAGGTTGGCGATCATCTTATTGACGGTTTCCCTCAGGTCCCCGACCTCGCCCCGCGCGTCCTGGCTGATGGAACAGCTCAGGTCTCCGCGGGCCACGGAACCGGCGACCCCGGCGAGCGAGCGCACCTGGGTGGTCAGGTTCGAAGCCAGCAGATTGACGTTGTCCGTGATCGCTTTCCAGCTGCCCACCGCGCCGGGCACCAGGGCCTGGCCGCCCAGCTTGCCCTCGGTGGCGACCTCGCGGCACAGGCGTCCGAATTCGCCGGCCATGGCCTCCTTCAGATCGGCCAGCTCATTGAACGTGGCGCAGATCTTTCCGCCCGTGCCGGTCCATTCCCGGGGCAGGCGGGCGCTGAAATTGCCCCGCAGCATCTGGGTCATGCCGTCCAAAATGAATTTTAATTCGGGCGATTTATCGTCCGCGTGCGTGGCGCTCATGGGTCACCTTTTCATCCGAAAAAAATCGGCGCTATTTAGGACAGGCCATCCGGTTCAGGCCGCCAACTCGCTATATACGAACCGTCGTATCTGGCCCCTCGCTCCGGCCAGGCGCTCGACAATGGCCGTCGGGGACAGGTCCAGCACCTGCCCGATCTGGGCGTAGTTCATGCCGTGAACGTTCCTTAATTGGATGATCTGGCGGTCGGCCGGCGCGAGTTGCTTGATCACCTCGCGCAGCAATTCCTTCTTCTGCTGGATCTGGATCGCGGCGTTTCCGCTGCGGACCTGTTCCACATCCATGCGCCGCATGTAGGTGTTCAATTCGTCGTCAAGGCAGATCAGCACGCCGTCGTGACTGCGCCGCCGGGCATAGCACAAACGAAGACAAACCTGGCGCAGCCAGGGGAAGACCGGCGCACCCGGATCGCGGTTTTTAAGCCGGGGAAGGACGACCAGGAACGTGTCCTGGACCATGTCCTCGCTTTCGGCGTCCTGGTCGCCCAGAAAACCCTTGCTGCACCTTAACAGGCGGGGCCGGAACATTCGGATGAACTCCGCCTCGGCCCCGGGGACACCTTGGAGCATCCGTATGACCAGGTCTTTTTCATCGACCATGCGTCACTCCTCCTGGTATGGTCCCGTTCCACCCTCCTGGCGCGCAGGCCCGGTCAAAAAGCGGCGCTCTTTTGGAACTCAATGATCTCCTTCAACTTCTGCACATCCAAGGCCTCTTGGTAGTCGACGGCCCCCCGGCGGATCGCTTCAGCCGAAGCGGAAACCGTGGGATTGCGCGCGAGCACGACCACTGCGGCGCTGTTTTGGGCCACCAGGAGATCACTCAACATATCACGTCCGGCGGATCCTTCCACACCATTGTCGAAGAGGATCAGGTCCGGCTGCGACGCGGAGGTCATAGCCAGCGCCTCATCGGCCGAAAAAGCTTTCAGGACCTGGTGTCCTTCGGTTTCGAGGAATTTTTCAACGAAAGGGGTGAAAAACTGGTTCGCGTCGACGACCAGAATCTTGAACTGCGCGTTTTCGGACGCAAGGGAGACATTCGACCCCAAAGTCTGCGCGTTTTGAGCTCCCTGACTTCCTTTGGTCGGCATGGCTTTCTCCTGTTTGTGGAAGGGTTTTCGATCTTTGGTGCCTTGTTCTGGAGCGCCTTCTCTCACACTATAAATACGTCCTTGGGAATGTTTATTCCCCAAAATTACCCGAATATTTGTTTTTTCTGGATTTTTTTCGATATGAAACAAATGGATTGAGCACCCGAACCCGCAAGCACCCATCATATTTAACAAATATACAAAAATATTTAAAAACAAGGAATAAAAAGGATTCAAGGAACATAGCATTTAGGAACGAATACAGCACCCTCACAAATACAGTGACATTTTATGCTTCCCCACAAACTTACTTACAAAAACCGAGGGGTATCCATGACCAGCGCACTCGCAGAGAACGAGCTCCTAGAGCTAAAGCTTCTGCTTGACGGCATGAATGAGCTGAAGAACGGCGACTTCAGCGTCCGTCTGCCCAGGGAATGGACCGGACTCAACGGCAAGATCGCGGATACATTCAACCATCTGGTCGCGATGAACCAGGTCATGTCCAGTGAACTGGAACGCCTGCACCGGGAGGTGGCCATCGGGGGAAAGATACTGCAAAGGGCGGATACTCGCGATTTTAAGGGCTCCTGGATCGGGATGGTCAACAACATGAATACGCTGGTGGCCGAATTGGTGCGACCGACCTCCGAAATGTCGAGGGTGATCGGCGCCGTCGCCAAGGGTGACCTGTCCCAGACCGCGGAACTGGA
>Ga0182024_10008915_pt1 | contig 20949 bp, 15 predicted proteins | sample P32metaG_FD_120480 | JGI IMG/M metagenome (GOLD analysis project Ga0182024, IMG submission 120480) | Permafrost microbial communities from Stordalen Mire, Sweden - P3-2 metaG (Illumina Assembly) | ecosystem: Environmental > Terrestrial > Soil > Wetlands > Permafrost | place: Sweden: Stordalen...
CGGCTGGGCCATCGCCAAGCGCATCCAGCAGATCTCCGGCGAAGTGTTGCAGGTGCAGCAAGGCTCGCTTTATCCGGCGCTGCACCGGCTGGAGCAGCAGGGCTGGATCAAAGCGAAATGGGCCGAAAGCGACACCGGGCGGCAGGCTAAGTTCTATTCGCTGACCGCTGCGGGGCGCAAGCAATTGAATTCGGAAACTACGCAATGGGCGCGCCTCTCTGAGGCCATCAACCTTGTTGTGCAGGAGTCCTGATCCATGCGCTGGCTGCACAAACTTCTGATGCGATGCAAGATGCTGCTTGGTCGCGAGCGCGCCGGCGAGCAACTCGACGACGAGCTTGAGTTTCACCTCGACCAGCAGATCGCCGAGAACCTTGCCGCCGGAATGAGCCCGGCGGAGGCGCGGAGCGCCGCGCTGTGCAGCTTCGGCAATCTCGCCACGCTGCGCGACCAGGCCCGCGATACGTGGAGCTGGCATTGGCTCGAACTGCTGCTCAGCGACTTGCGCCACTGCATTCGCACCCTTGTCCGCACGCCCGGATTTTCCATTCTTGCCATAGTGGTGATGGGCCTGGGCATCGGAGCCAACGTCGCGCTGTTCACCGTGGTGCATTCGGTGTTGCTGAAGCCGCTGCCGTTCAAGGATCAGGACCGGCTGGTGAGGCTCTACGAGGCCAACGCGAAAGGAGCGTTCCAGGACAATGTGCTCGCAGGCGGCACGTTTGCTTCGTGGCAAGCGCAGGCGCACAGCTTCGAAGGAATGGCCATCAAGAGACGGATTAGCTACAACCTCTCAGGCTCAGCCGGTCAATTGCCGGAGTTGGCGGATGCCGAGCAGGCGTCGTGGAACCTGTTTCCGTTGCTCGGCGTGAATGCGGCGGCGGGCAGACTCTTTCTCGCCAGCGACGATCGTCCGCAGGCCAATCCCACGGCCATCCTGAGCTGGGGCCTGTGGAAGCGGCGGTTTGGAGGCGACGCCAGCCTTGTCGGCAAGACAATTCTGCTCGACGCCAGACCTTTCACGGTGATTGGAATTCTTCCCGCGTGGTTCAATTATCCCGACAGCAAGGTGCAGGTGTGGACCGCGATTTATCACGAAAGATCACCGGCAGTGATGGCCTTGCATGTCGCGCATAACCTCGACGCGATTGCGCGGCTCAAGCCCGGGGTCACAATCGATCAGGCAACGGCGGAACTGGACACCATCCAGCGGCAGATCCGGCGTCAGTTTCCGGACGGGCCCGTCAACGATGCGGCCAACATTCGGCCCATCCTCGATGGCGAAGTATTTCAACTCAAGACCGGCCTCTACGCCATGTTTGCGGCTACCGGCTGTTTGCTGCTCATCGCTTGCCTGAACATCGCCAATCTTCTTGTGGCGCGCGCGGCAACACGCCGCAAAGAGACCGCGGTTCGCACCGCGCTTGGCGGCAGCAGGGCGCGCCTCATCCGCGGACAGGTGATCGAAAGCGTGGTCCTTTCTGTTGCGGGAGGCGCGATCGGCCTGGCGCTCGCGGAAGCCGCACTGCTTTGGCTTATTCCCGTGCGGGAGGACATTCCTCGCGCGGATTCCATTCATATCGACGGCATGGTCGTCCTGTTCACCATGGGCGTGATGCTGCTCTGCGGCTTCTTGGCGGGCCTGATTCCCGCGCTCTCGTCGAACGACAAACAGATTCTGAGAACGCTGCATGAGTCGTCGCGGAGTTATAGCGGCGTTCAGGGCGGCGTGCGCTTGCGGCGCGTATTGCTGGGACTTCAGGTGGGTCTGACGGTGGTGCTGCTTACTTCCTCGGGATTGCTGCTCAAGACTTATGTGCGGCTCCGTTCCGTGGATATCGGCTGCGCCACTCATGACGTGTTGACCATGGAAATCAATCTTCCCAAAGGCAGCTACAAGACACCCGCGCAGATTGTCACCTTTTACGAGCAACTGACGGACAGGGTGCGGCAGTTGCCCGGTGTTCAGGCTGCCGCTGTGAGCACCATGCTGCCCGGCGAAGGCCGCCAGCGCGACGATGTGTTCACCATCCGCGAACATCCTGCACTGCCCAGGGGGCAGGTGCTCGACGCGGCAACTTATTTCGTCGATCCTGGCTACTTCGCTGCGATGAAGATTCCGTTGTTGCAGGGTCGCGCCTTTGCGGCAGGCGATCGGCTGGAGCGCAGCAGCGAGGTGATCGTCAATCAGGATTTTGTCCGGCAATTCCTGAAGGGAGAAAGCATCCTCGACAAACACGTTAAGGCCGATATGGGCGGGGAGGTTCCCGGAGACAGCACCGGCCTGCAGATCGTGGGCGTGGTGGCCGACACTTTGGAAGATGTGTCGAGCAGCCCCCGACCGGCGATCTATTATCCCTTCTACTCAGGCTCGGAGCGTTCCGGAACGCTTGTGATTCGCGCGCAACGGGCTCCATTGAGCATGGCGCTTCCGGTGCAGCAGGCCATCGCCGCCATCGATCCAGGCATCGCCGTGGCCAACGTGCTGACCATGGACCAGATTATTGGCCAGTCCACGATCGACGCCAGCTTCGACGCTACCCTGCTGTTGGCCTTCGCCGTGATATCGCTGGTGCTGGCGGCGGTGGGTTTGTTCGGAGTGCTCTCCTACGTCGTCGCTCAGCGCACCGCCGAGATCGGCATACGCATCGCGCTGGGAGCGCAGCGCCCGCAAGTCATGCGGCTCATGCTTCGTGACGGCCTTCGCCCGGCAGCCTTCGGACTCGTGCTCGGGCTCATCGCCAGCACTGGCGCGGCGCAATTGATCAAGTCGATCCTCTACGGGACGCCGGCTCTCGATCCGGCGGTTTACGCCCTGGTGAGCGCCACGCTTCTTTTGACTGCAATCGTGGCCTGCGTCGTGCCCGCGTGGCGCGCCTCGCGGCTCGACCCAATGACCGCGCTGCGGATGGAATAGCGACCCGGCGCATTGCATATGTTTTCGGCTTGCATACCATCGGCCTGCGTCGGTTTCGCATTCTAACAACAGGTTAGCTTTGCATGCATTGCAACCGATTGCAGGTGGTAGAGCGAATGCAAAAAATAATTTTGACGGTAGCTGCTTTGGGTTTCATCGCGATCGTGATCACAGTAGCGCCCGATATTCGCCGCCACATTAGAATCCGCAACATGTGAAGCACCGGTCTGCTTGCACGCAGACGATAGCGGTTCCACAATTGCCGTACCCCGAAACCACTCCCCTAAAGTGGCCTTTTCCTCAAGGCCACCCTCTGCAAAGTCACATAGGGCATGTGAATTGTGGAACCTCTCTAATCGCCTCGGAGTACGCGCATCGGCTCCACTTTTGAGGCATGCCGGCTGGGGATGACGGTTGCGGTGATGGCGATGGCCATCACACCGAGAATGGCGATGGCGTAGGATGCGGGATCGAAAACCGGCAGTTTGCCGAGGAGAGTTCCGACTACGCGCAGCATTCCTAAGCTAAGCGCAACGCCAACCCCGATGCCCAACGACGCGATAGCGATTCCGTGCGCCAGCGTCATGGTGACGATCTGGCTGCGCTGGGCTCCCAGTGCCAGGCGAAGAGCAAATTCGAAGCGGCGCTGCGCAACGGTGTAGGCGGTGACGCCATACATGCCAAGTGCGGCCAGTAGGATGGCGACGGCAGCGAATGCTCCGAAGAGCAGAGTGCGGAAGCGCTGTGCGCGCGACGATTCTCCAACGGCTTCGGGCATGGTGGTGGAACTGACCGCGACTTGCGGATAGTCGTGCCTGAGCATTGGTTCCAGAGTTGAGGCCATAGTGGCTGCATCGAGGCCGGTGCGCACCACGATCTGCATGTCGGCGGCGCGGAAGGAATGCTGCGCCACCGGCACATACATGGTCTGCGCGAAGGGCGAGTCCGGCGAATTCTGGCGGATATCGCCGACCACGCCGACGATGGTCCACCATTTCAGCTCCATGTCGTAGCCGCACTCGATCTGCTGGCCGATGGGGTCTTGCCCGGGGAAGACTTTTTGCGCCAGTTCACGGCTGACGAGAAGCACGGGTGCGGAGTTCTCGTTGTCGTGGTCGGTGAGCAGCCGGCCCTGCAGCAGCGGGATGCCCATGGTCTGGAAGTAGGCGGAGGTGACGGGCGCAATGTCCGCGTCGGGCAGCTGCTGACCGGCCTTGAACTCCATGCGCCCGCGGATGGCATAGCCCACGTCCGCATTGCCCGGCCCCATGGGAACGCCCTGAATAGCGGCGACGCTCTTGACGCCGGGAACTTTGGCGACGATGTCGAGAAGGTCACGGAGCGTGGCGAGGGCAGCGGGCGAGGATGTAAAGTTCGCGTCCGAAGGCGGAAGTGCGGTGTGGGTGTCCATGACGAGGAGATTGTCGGGCACAAAGCCCAGGTCGCGGCGGGACTGGTCGATCATTTGCCGCGCGAGCAAGACCGAGGCCACGCTGAGCGTAAGAGTGAGAGCGACCTCGCCGACGATGAGAGTGTCGCGCAGGCGGCGGGATGTGCGGCTCTCGCTGCTGCCGGCCTGCTCCTGCTTGAGCACGGCAGAAGGGCTGACGGTAACGGCGCGCCATGCCGGCAGCAGCGCGGTGATGAGCATGGTGGCCAGGCTCATGGCCAAGGAGAACAACAGCACGTCGCGATTGAGACGCACATCTGCGAGGCGTGGAATCTGATTCTGAGCCATCACGGTGAGAAGATGCAAAGCAGGCTGGGCGACGACCAGCGCCAGCGCGCAGCCGGTTGTGGCCAGGATCAACGACTCCATGAGGGCCCGCCGCGCGATTGCCGTGCCGGTCGCGCCGAGCGCGGTGCGGATGGAGGCGTCGCGACGCATCTGCGTGGAGCGGACCAGTTGCAAGTGGCCTATGTTGGCGCAGACGATGAGCAGCACGATGAGCACCGAGCCCATGAGCAGGCGCAGCGTGGGACGGACGGAGCCGACGATCTGGTCTTGCAGGGAGACTGCCTCGAGTGTCTTGCGGCTGTCGTCGGGATAAGCCGTCTGCAACTGGCGCGAGAGCGTGGCCATCTCCGCGTTCAATTGCGTGGCCGTGATGCCGGGCTTTACGCGGGTGATTGCGCTCTGGTTATAGGCGGTGCGGGCGGGCGTTTCGGGGTGTGGCGGGGCTTCGACCCAAACGACGGTTTTGCCGGGGAAGGAAAAGCCGGCGGGCAGTACGCCGACGATGGTGCGAGCGCGGCCGTCGTATTGGAGCGGATGGCCCAGCGCGGCTTGTGCGGAACCGAAGTGCTGCTCGGCGAAGGAATCGGCGACAAGAGCTTCGGAGCCGCCGGCGTCTTCGTTGAAGAGCCGGCCGGCAACCGGTTCGACGCCCATCACGCTGCCGAATTGTGGGCTGACCAGGGCCATGTAGATATAAAAGGACTGGCCATTCAACTGCAATCCATCCTGGCCGGCGCCGTAGTAGGCAGAGGACTCGAGGGAGCGAACGTGGCTGGCTACGTCGACGTAGTCCTCGCCGCCGACTTTGGCGATGGAACGGTTCTCGTCGAGGAAGCGAGTGTCGATGGAGTAGATGCGGCTGGCGTCATGGTAGCCCAGAGGCTTCAGCAGAACACAGTCCACGATGGTGAAGATGGCCGCGTTGAGTCCGATGCCGACGGCCAGAGTGAGCACCACGGCCACGGTAAACGACGGAGAGCGGCGAAGCTGCCGCAACGCATAACGCAGGTCCTGCATCCAGAGGGTGGTCATGGCTTTTCTCCTCAACTCCGAACTAGCGGGGATCGCGGAAGATGGGATGGGGATTCCCACGCTTCGCCATAGCAATCGGTGTTCCAAAGCGATAGAGGCCTCTGCCTTGATGGGCAAAGGGTTAGGTCACGCTTGCGGAAGAGCGGGCGCTCGGATATGTTCATCGCCGGACAAAAGTGTTCGCTTTTGGACAGAGAGCGAGGCAGCGGGGGCGAAGCGGCGAACAGGGCGCTGGTCTTTAAAAGGCTGGTTCGCGACGTTGAATCAGTTCAACGAAGGGTTCACGGCTGCGTCAAACGGGTCAGCAGGCAACCCGGAGCAGGCAGTTGAGAATCGGAGACACAAGAATTATCGGATTGTGAGGGCATCATGGATAAAAGATTCCTGCAGGTGGTGATTCATTCAGTTGTATTGGGCGCGCTGGGCGTTGCTTCCGCTGGCGCGCAGGTGGGCGAGGTGAGAAGTCTCTCCCAGACAGACGTGTCTCTGAGCATCTACGGGGCCTTTGGCGGAACCACCACCGGAAACGGCATTCATCAGAGTCCGTCGAATGCGGCGGGGGGAATTGTTGAGGTGCGGCATATTTCCAATCCGCTGGTGGGGTTTGAGGGGACGTACTCGTTCAATCGCGCCAACCAGGTGTATACGCCGACCGGGTATGAATGCGGCGTTATCTGCGGTCCTGTGACGCCGGCCGCGGTCTCTGCCGATGCCCATGAGTTGACAGGGGATTGGATCGCTTCATTGAAAATTGCCAATCTGCGCCCGTTTGCGCTGGCCGGTGTCGGGCTATTGTTCAATCAGCCCGCCAGCGGTCAGGCAGACACCACTTCGTCCAACAAGCCGGTGTTTGTTTATGGAGCCGGACTGGATTGGGGGCTTCTCCCGCATATCGGTCTGCGGCTGCAATACCGCGGCAACCTTTACAAGGAACCGGATTTGACCACGCTTTACGGGTCGAGCGGCGCCTTCACGCGCACGGCGGAGCCCATGATCGGCGTGTATCTGCGCCTCTAGGCGGCAAACTCTGGCAGTGCGGTTTTGCTCAGAACAATCGAAGCGACGAGATTGAAAATTGAACCGCAACGCAACTTTCCGGAGGAAGCGGTGTCAAACCCCTAAGGAGAGACTCGTGGGGAGTATCGGGGACCACCCCGGACCCCAAGGCCGCCGGCCGACATGGCGGGTCTCCTGCAATTCGTCTTCTGCCCTCTGCAACCAGCGCTTTTTGCCTCTGGCCGTGTGTGCATCAAATACGGCGGTTTAGGTTAACTGCGTATCGACTTTTCAAGTTCCCCGATTTAAAAAAGGATGGCTATGAAGACAAAGACTGCAAATTTACAGCAAAAGTTTCTTTGGGTATGCGGTCTGCTGGCCGCATGCTCCATCATTGTTCCCACAGCCGGCGCGCAACTTGCGGCGCCCCGCATCGGCACAGAGATCAACAGCGCGGAACAGTCGACCTTGAAGAATTCGCTGCACCCCTTGGCGCAGGCGCAATTTGACGCTGGCCGCATGGCGGGTGATACGCGCCTCAATGGCATCAGCATTGTCTTCAATCGCACGGCGGCGCAGGAAGCCAGTGTCCAGGCGTTAATTGCCGCGCAGCAAAACCCCTCATCCCCGCTCTATCACCAATGGCTGACCCCGGACCAGTTCGCGGCGCAATTCGGGATGGCCGACGCGGACCTGAGCAAGGTCGAGAGCTGGCTTGAGCAGCAGGGATTTTCAATCGATTCGGTGGCGCGCAGCAAGAACGCGATTCACTTCTCCGGCACCGCGCGCCAGGTGGAACAGGCGTTTTCAACGGAAATGCACAATTACAAAGTGAACGGGACCGAGCATTTCGCGCCATCCACTGCGCTGAGCGTTCCGGCGGCGCTGGCGCCTGCGGTTCTGGGCATCAAGAACCTGGATAATTTTCGCCCCACATCGCACGTGGTGCTCAGCAAGAATGGGCACGTGCGGCCCTCGTTTACGTCCAGCCAGACGGGGAGTGTGTTTTTTGCACCGGGCGATATCGGCACGGTCTACGACATCAAGCCCCTGTACAATGCCAGCGTCACCGGCACGGGGCAATCCATTACCATCGTGGGTCAGTCGGCGGTGCTGACGAGCGACCTGGAGGCCTTTCAGAACGCGGCCGGGCTGACAGTGAAAGATCCAACGCAGTATGTGGTGCCGAACTCCGGAACTCCGGCGGTTGCGTCCGGGGATGAGACAGAATCGGATCTCGACCTGGAGTGGTCGAATGCCATCGCTCCCGGCGCCACCATCAATTTCGTCTACGTCGGCAACAACGGGACCTTTAGCGCATTCGACTCGATTCAATACGCCATCGACGAGAAGATCGGCACCATCGTCAGCAGCAGTTATGGTGTCTGCGAAACGGCCTTGAGCACGACGGAGACACAGTCGCTGGAAGCGAGTCTGGAGCAGGGCACGACGCAGGGACAGACGATCATGTCGGCCGCAGGCGACGATGGCTCAACAGATTGCTTTGGCATCGGCAATCTGTCAACGGCACAGCAGGAGGCTCTGGCGGTGGATTATCCGGCCAGCAGCCAATACGTGACGGGCATGGGCGGGACGGAGATTTCTTCGGCCAATTCCGCCTATGACACATCGGGCACCACTTACTGGGAGGCCGCGACCACTTCGGACGTCCTCAGCTCGGCGCTCCTATATATTCCCGAGGTGGCGTGGAACGACGACGCGCCCAACTGTGGCGCGCCCACTGGTAACTGCCTGGGATCGAGCGGCGGTGGGGCCAGCGCGCTGTTCACCAAGCCGGCCTGGCAAACAGGCGTCCCCGGAATTCCAGCCGACGGCAAGCGCGATGTTCCGGACCTGGCGCTGTATGCGTCGCCGAACGTTCCCGGCTACCTTTTCTGCAGCAGCGACACGACCGCCTGGAACACCGGCCAGCAGAGCAGTTGCAGCTCCGGCTTCCGGGACTCGTCGACCCAGGACCTGACCATTGCCGGGGGAACCAGCTTCGATGCACCCATCTTCTCCGGCATCCTGGCGCTGATCAACCAGAAGCAGAACTTTACCACCGGACAAGGCCTGATTAATCCCACGCTTTACACGCTGGCCGCGAACAGCGCGACGTATGCATCCGCGTTCCACGACATCACATCGGGCAATAACGATTGCCTGGCCGGTTCTGCGAATTGCAGCGGCAGTATCGGCTTTTCTGCCGGCACTGGATACGACCAGGTGACCGGACTGGGATCGGTGGACGTGTCCGTGCTGGCCACCGCGTGGCCAGCCAACTCGACCGTCTCGACTTTGATCGATACGACCACGACGATCATGGCGTCGAACACCGCGCCGAACGTTGGCGCCTCCGACACCTTCACCATCACGGTGGCAGCGGCCTCAGGCACTCCAACCGGCACAGTGAACCTGACCGTGGACGGAGGGACGGCAATCGCGGAGACGCTGGGCTCGAACGGGACATTCGTTTACACCACGTCGTTCTCCACCGCGGGCGCGCACACCATCTTTGCCGCCTACGTGGCCGGCTCCACCTATGCAGCTTCTACCGGGAGCGTGACTGTGAATGTTGCCACCGTCAGCTCGGGGACGGGGACGATTAAGTTGGGAGTGACACCAAGCACGCTGACCGTGGCCCAGGGTAGTTCCGGGAATGAGACTGTCACGGTGACTCCTGGAGGCGGGTACACGGGAACGGTCGATCTGAACTTCGATACGTCGAACGACACCGCACTCCAGAACCTGTGCTTCAGCTGGACCAACATGAACCCCACCACTGGCGACGGAACAGTAGCCATTACCGGAACGGCCGTCGGGACCGGAACGCTAACCCTGGACACGAACGCCACGGACTGCGCGACCACTGGCGCAGTCCAAAAGAGCGGGAAGCAAGCGCTGCGCATGCTTCATGCGCGGAACACGGCGAAGAACAGCGGCAGAAACCCTCTCCCGCTCACAGTGGCCTTTGCCGGGCTGCTGCTGGCGGGCTTCATGGGAAGGGGTTCGCGGAAATTGCGCGGGCTGGTTGGACTGCTGATTCTGGCTGCCGTGGGGCTGGCGGTCACAGCATGCAGCACCAGTGTGAACAACACCGTCCCCAACCCGCCGACAGGAACCTACACCGTGACGGTCACCGGGCAGGACTCGGCGGGTTCGATTACCGCAGCGCCGGTTACTTTCACCTTTGTCATCAGCGGCTCATAGCTCAGCTGAACCGGACTAACTGAACCAACCCAACCGAATCGAAAGGAGGCAGACATCTCATTGAGATGTCTGCCCCTTGTTGCGTCTCGGCATTCAATATATAAAGCCACCGCGTATGTGTTTACTCTACCGATTCGGGCGAGATTGCTTCTCCGAAGGCGAATCATCGCTTCCCATCTAGACATTGCTGCCCGGGCAATCTTTGCTGCACGACCCGGGTTCTGCGGCTTTCTTCGGAGGGAGCAGGGGTATTTATGCCCCCGAGAAAGCGGCCTTTGAATGGGCCTTCAGGCCCGACCATTGCTTGCCCGGAGATCGAGAACCCGAGGCTGAAGCCCGTATCGCTTCAGACATGGTTTCAGGGCATAAATGCCCTTGCTCCCCCCCAAGTACAAGCGGTGGCAGAGAGAATTGCATTTTCTGCCGGTGGTTCACTCGGAAATTTAGGATGCGACTTCTCCGCTGTTCAATGCCGCGGTTACTGCGCATTCAACTTTCCGGGATATGATGCGAGCATGAGCTCCCCAAGGGTCGCACGGCGGCTCCTTACAGGTATCTTTGCGTTTGCGATGGCAACGGCGTGGGCCAAAGATGCAGGGACAGCCGCGCCCCTGGCCCTGACCTCAGCCCAGATTGTGGAGCGGATGCAGCAGCAAAACCAGGCGCAAAAGGGAGAACTGAAGGCGTACAAGGCGCTGCGCCACTACGTCGCGGAGTACCAGGGGTTCTCGGCCAAAATTGAGGGGAAGATGGATGTCGAGGTGAATTACGACGCCGTCACCGGAAAGAACTTTCGGATTGTCTCCCAGAGTGGTTCGCATCTTCTCTGCGAGAAGGTCTTGCGGCGCGCGGTAGACAGCGAGAAAGAAGCCTCGCAGGATCAGGGATCGACGGCGCTGACGCAGGCCAATTATCGATTTCGCCTCGCCGGCAGCGAGAGTCTGGCAGGACGGCCGGCTTACATTCTGGATGTGGAACCGGTGATGGCGAGCAAGTTTCTGTATCGCGGCAAAATCTGGGTGGACGCTGCCGATTTTGCCGTGGTGAAGATGGAGACGGAGCCGGCCAAGAGTCCGTCTTTCTGGATTGCGCGAACGTTGATCCACTATACAGGCGCCAAGACCGGCGACTTCTGGCTACCGCAACTGGTGCGCAGCGAGACCAGAGTGCGCATCGGCGGAACAGCAGTGTTGACCATCGATTATGGCAGCTATGCGGTTGTGCCCATGCCCGCGGCCGCTGCCTCGGGACTTTAACGCCGCCGGATCGTCGCTGGCCGGGCGATCGATTCGTGGCCGCATCGCTTATTGGCTGCTGACCAGCATGAGCCCATCGATCCATGAACGGCAGGAGCCGCCGGCGCCGAGTTTCCAAGTCGAACCGTCGGAGTACATCACGGAATTCAAATCGATCACGCTCACCGCGGTGAGACCCGGAACCCGCAAATCAGCGGAAGCCTCCTTGCCCGAGCCGACGGGGAATCGGACGTCCATCGTCCTTGCCGCATCGAAGCTGTCCGAGCCGGACATCGTTTGCACAATGCGGGCCTTGTCCGCGAAACCGCGCACCGTCACGTTGGCCTGGACAATGCGCCGGGAATCCGGATTGGTGACGGTGAGATGAAGCGATTGCGCAATGCCTGCGGGGCGGGCGTCGCCATTTCCCACCTCGCGCCTGGTGACGGCCGAGGATTGTTGCGCATGCAGTGCGATCGGGCAGGTATTTACCAGCGGCGAGACCTGAAGGACAGTCTGCTGAGCCTGGCCGCTCTTTAGAACAGTCGGTGTCTGGGCAGGCAGCATGGTCGATCCCAAAAGGATTGCGAACAAAACGGCGGCATCACGATGCATGAGGAGCCTCCCTGGGGAGATTTCCAAGAGCGCCTGGCTCTTTGACGCGGATGCGAGCGTACCGTAACAGGCTACTTCGGCCTCGGCGCAGCGGCAAGGGGATTGCGCCTGAGGTGCGGCTGAGCAGCCGTCAGCGGGCCGGGTGCTGTGTTACCGTTGCAATACGGCGACCCCGAAACGGGCCTGACTTGCAGGCTCGTGTTCTGTGCCTGTAAACGTCCGGGAATCGGGGATTTGCCCAGCGAAACCAGAGAGAATGTCCCAACCGCCGGAACTGATATCGCCCTCGTTGCCCGCGAGCCCGGCTACCCTGCCTGGTGCGGAAACGGCCTCTCCAGCGGAGCCCGCAGCCGGGATCGGGGCGGGAACTGAATCGGGGGCAAACTCCGGCAAGCATGGGCCGCAGCGGATTCCGCGCTGGCTGGAGCGGGCTGAACTCTTCCTGCGCGTACTGCTGCGGATGTATATTGGCCTGGCGGTTTGTTATGCGCCGTGGTCGCGCCTGTTCTGGGACCAGAACCCGATTTTTCTCCAGTTTCCCACGCTTTCAATCTACGCGGCCAACGGTGCAGTGCGGGGCCTTGTCTCCGGGCTGGGGCTCCTGAATTTGTGGATTGCCTTCGCGGATGCAATCCGCCACGGGACGGAAAAGCCATGAGAGACGAAGATCAGGGGTCAGGGGTCAGGGTTCAGGGATCAGGAGTTGGGGACGCGGGGTCGGCCAGTGCCACGCCGCCGGCACTGGAGAAGGCTCCGCTGGCGTATGAGAACCCGGTGTTTTTGAACGGCGCGGACGGGCGCTTGATCCGCATCATGGCGGAATACCTGGAGCCGCTGGCGCGCTTTCGGCGAGAGCAGATTCAAGACACAGTAGTGTTCTTCGGCTCGGCGCGCTTTCGTCCCAAGGCCGAAGCCGACCATGAGTTGGAGTTGCTGGATAACACCGGCTCGAGCCAGCCGGCGCCAAGTCAGGAGCAGCCGGCCAGCGTTCCGCAGATTGTGGAGGGCACGGCCACGGTTCTGCAGCGCAAGCGGGCGGTGGCTGCCGTAGAGATGGCGCGCTACTATGAGGACGCGCGAAGGCTCTCGCAGATGCTCACCGGCTGGGCCAGGAACATTCCTTCGCGGCGGCACAGGTTTGTGGTCACTTCCGGGGGCGGCCCGGGAATCATGGAAGCGGCCAACCGCGGGGCGCACGAGGCGGGCGGCAAGACCATCGGACTGAACATCCGGCTGCCGTTTGAGCAGGCGCCCAACCCCTACATTACGCCCAGCCTCAACTTCGAGTTTCACTACTTCTTCATGCGCAAACTGTGGTTTGCCTACCTCTCGAAGGCGCTGGTGGTGTTTCCGGGAGGATTTGGAACCCTCGACGAGATGTTTGAGATTCTCACCCTGGCCCAGACGAACAAGCTGGCCAAGAAGATAACGGTAGTCATTTACGGCTCGGACTATTGGAAGAAGGTCTTCAATCTAGATGCCCTGGTGGATACCGGGACCATCAGCCCGAAAGACATTGAACTGTTCCAGTATGCCGACACGCCCGAACAGGCCTTCGAGATGTTGCGCGCGGGGCTGACGGAGAACCATCTGGCAGCCGAGGCGGAAGCCGGCAAGCAGGCGACGGCCGCGGTGGCGGCTGCCACTGCTAGCAAGGAACTCATGGGCGGGTGGACGCTGGAGGACTTTCTGGGCCCGGAGATGGCCAAAACCAGCAAGTAAGTAGACTCTGATCGAGCCGATGTCTCGAAAGGGCACGACTTCAATCGTGCCGCGAATGCGGCGGCCGCGTGCAAGAGCATCGCGGTTCAAGAATTCCGCAGCACAAAGGTCGGATTCTGCTAGGCTTATGTGAAAACGGAGTGGTGGCTTGGCTCTGAATGCCTGCTTAGCGCGGGGTAAGAACCGGCGAGAATGTCTATGAATCTTTGGTTTTTCCTGGCATTTTGGCTGGTTTTAAAAGGGCGTTTCGGTAACTGCTTTGGTTCCTGCATCGATTGTTGTGCAATTCGCGGCTTCTTAACGTGCCTTTTATGAAGGGGAGAGGATACTGGGTGCAGAAAGCCGGAAACATACGCGGAGAAGGAGCAGAAATGGCCCAATCGACCATCTCGTATCTTTGGCGCGACCACAACGCACCACGCGGATTCCGCACCGGTGTTTCCCTCCACAGCCATACCAATCAGTCCTCGGAGACGCTGGATTTTCTGGCCAACCTCGGCAACCAGTTTTCGGTTCTGCGGCCATTTCTGTCGCGCCTGGAGCGGCGGTCTGAGGACCTGTACGGTATTCGGATCAACTATGCGGCTGCCTATTGGACCCCTCCCATGACGCCCCGCCTGGCCTTTGACCTGGAACGCGGACAGATTGAGAAGCTGGATCTGGCCGCCATGGTCTCCCTCACCGACCACGACACCATCAACGCGCCCATGCTGCTGCGCACCATCCCCAGCGCCCGGCAGATTCCGGTTTCAGTGGAGTGGAGTGCGCCCTACGGAGAGCAGTCGTTCCACCTGGGCGTGCACAACCTGCCCAGCGCGCGGGCGCAGGAGTGGATGGCCACCCTGGCCGACTTTACTGCGCACCCCAGCGACGCGCGGCTGACCGCGATTTTGGCAGCGCTGAACGCCGAGCCCAATGTGCTGGTCGTCTTCAACCACCCCATGTGGGACCTCTACCTGGTGGGCAAAGAGAAGCACCAGTTCCTGGTGAACGAATTCCTGCAGAAGAACGGCGCGTTTCTCCATGCGCTGGAACTGAATGGGCTGCGGCATTGGGAGGAAAATCGGGCGGTGCGGTCCCTGGCGGAGAAGTGGCACATGCTGCTGATCTCCGGCGGCGACCGCCACGGCGTGGAACCGAACGCCACCATCAACCTGACCAACGCCACCAGCTTTACCGAGTTTGTTCACCAGATCCGGCGCGAGAAGAAGAGCGACATGCTCTTCCTGCCGCAGTATGCGGAGCCGTGGAAGCACCGGCTTCTGCAATCGACCGTCGACGCGGTGCGCAACTATCCGGAGTTTCCGCAAGGCTCGCGCAACTGGGACGAGCGCGTGTACCATCCCGACTGCAACGGAGTGGTGCGGCCGCTATGCGAGGTGTGGCCCAGGGGCAAGGCTCCGCGGGCGTTGCGGGCGCTGATTGGCGCCGTGCAGCTGATGGGCCGCGGCCTGGTCTCCGGCGGGTTGCGCATGGCCTGGAGCGAGGCGCACCAGTTGCGGCTGGCCCTGGGCGAGCACGACGGCTAGTGTGCGGTCTGCAAAGTTCCTACCGCAAAATGGCTTGTCATCCTGAGCGAAATGTACTTCAGCGGAGTCGAAGGACCTGCAGTTGCTCTTGTTCTTCTTCTCTCAAATCTGTAGCGCAGGATCGATCGGCAGAAGTTACGTTCAGGTCCACGTGCTGACAGAAACCCTCAATCCGATTCTCCGTGAAGCCACCTGCCCACGCAGGCCGCGCGTCGCCTACTTCCCTGATTCCTTCCATGAAGTAAACGGGGTGGCCCACACCAGCCGTCACTTCGAGGCCTTCGCGCGTCGCCGCAATCTGCCCTTTCTCTGCGTGCGCGCTGGCCACCGCGCGCAGGCCATGATGGAAGACGGCAACGTGGCTACGCTGGAGCTGCCGCGCGGCTTTCTCTCCTTTGCTCTCGAGAAGGACCTGCGCTTCGATCCGGCGTTCCTGCGCCACATTCCCCTCATCGGCGAAGTGCTTGACCGCTTCAAGCCGGACCTGATTCACATCACGGGCCCCAGCGAGGTGGGCATGCTGGGCTCCGTGCTTGCAAAAGAAATGGGGCTGCCGCTGGCTGCAAGCTGGCACACCAACGTGCATGAATACCTGGCGCGACGTTCGGACTGGTTCCTCAAGCTGCTGCCCAGGCAATCGCTGTTGACCGAGCAGACCATCGAGGACCTGACCCTGTCCGCGGCCGCCAAATTTTATTCGATGGCGCAGGTGCTCTACGCACCCAACGCCGAGCTGTGCTCGCTGCTGGAGCGAACCACGCGCCGCCCGTGTCGCCTGATGCCGCGCGGCGTGGATGCGACGTTGTTCCATCCCGCCAAACGCAAGCGCGACGCGAGTGACCGCGACCACGTGCTGGGATTTGTGGGTAGGATTAGCGTCGAAAAGAATGTCGCGCTGCTGGCCCAGGTGCAGGAAGAGCTGGAAGCAATGGGGCACAAGAGCTTCCGGTTTTTGATCGTGGGCCACGGTGGCGACGAAGCATGGCTGCGCGAGCGAATGCCGCGGGCGGAGTTCACCGGCGTCCTGCGCGGGGAAGCGCTCTCAACCGCCTATGCCAGTATGGATCTGCTGGTGTTCCCCTCGCACACCGACACCTTTGGGAACGTAGTGCTTGAGGCCATGGCCAGCGGCGTTCCGGCGATTGTAACCCCGGACGGCGGCCCGAAGACCATTGTGCGCGACGGCGTGACCGGCCGCATCGCCGAGGACGCGGATTTTGCAACTACGGTTGCAAGTGTGCTTGGCAATCCCCAACGGCATGCCGAGATGCGGCTTGCGGCCCGTGCTCATGCGCTGACCATGAGCTGGGATGCGGTGTTTGAAGGCGTATATGCAGGGTATGAAGCGATGCTGCCGGCGAGGTTATGGAAGACTATTTGATGGTGGCTACGCGGCCCACCCTGGGGAACTTCTGGAACTGAAGAATGTCATGACCCGGGATGACGCGATCGGGCGAGCCGGCTAGCTGGATCATGCGCGCCTGCTGGGCGATGTTGGCGGCATGGTCGGCGTCGCTGAAGGTGGCGCTGGCCAGGTGCGCCGACAGGTTGAGATAGAAATAGACATTGTCAGAAGCCAGCACGTACGGCGGGTTTCCATCCACGCGCAAATACTGCGAGGCATAGGTATGGCGGGAGCCGGTGTAGGCGCGGATGCCGGGAAAGATTTCAACGTTGTCGCCATCGACCAGGTGGACGCGGCCCTCGGTGTTTAGCTTCACCAACTCCCTCACGTCTTCGGGATCGATGCCGCCGTGATTCCCGCCGGGCTGCCAGGCATCCATGGTGTAGTAGTGATACTCGTCCTTCTGAATCCAGACCTGCGCCCTGGGAAAAAGGTCGATCCCGCCCATGTGATCCCAGTGCGCATGGCTGATCACAATGTCAGTGACCTCGCCAGGCTGGACGCCGGCGGTTTTAACGGCTTCGTCGGGACGCAGATAATCCTTCATCGGAAAATCATTGATAAATGTGTCGCGATGAAAGCCGCTATCGAAGAGGATGGTGTGTCCACCTCCGCGAATGAGCCAGACCACCATGGCGATGTCGACTTTATCGTTGGGCCCGCCGACAACCAGCTCAGATATGGGCACGCCGGGCGAAGTGGCGTAGCGGATTGCTTGAATGGAATAGTCCGGCGTGGGTGCCGGCACCAGCATCGCGCCGAACAGTGCCGCCAGCAAGAATCGCATCATGTAACTCCTCTTTGCAAGCCCGGATGGTAAAGTTAGCGTTCTGTCTGCAAAGTTCCTATCACTAATCGGCCTGTCATCCTGAGCGAAGCGTACTTCAGCGGAGTCGAAGGACCTGCATTTCGTGCGCTCACGACAAGGCTTTCAGTCCCAAACGAACGCTACGAATTTCTGAGAAAGCACACTAGCCCTTAGCCGCTATCTCACCAATGGCAGTTACTAACTTGTCCAGATCGGGGATGGGCGTGTAGACGTGGGGAGTGACTCGGACGCAACTGATATTTTCCCAAACGATGCCGACGGTATGGATCTTGTAGCGATCGAAGAGCGCGGAAGCTAACTGGCCGGGCGTCATGCCGTCGATGGAGACGCCGCAGATGGCGCAGGAGTAATTGAGATTAAGCGAGGTGTGCAGCTTGACCTTGGGGATCGATTGCACGCGCGTCGCCCAGTAGTTCTTGAGGTAGCCGATGCGCTGCTCCTTGCGCTTGCTGCCAATGCCCTCATGAAAATTGATGGCCTCACCGATGCCCTGTTCGAGCGGGAAACTGCGCGTGCCCAGGTCTTCGAACTTGCGTATGTCGGCGGAATGGGGGTTGGAGGCGCAGGTGAGCGGCCAGAGCTTTTCGATCTTGTCGGCCTGAACCCACATCATGCCGGTGCCTATCGGCGCAGACAGGAACTTGTGCAGGCTGGTGCCGAAGTAATCGCAGTGCAGGTCGGGGATTTTGAAGTCCATCAAGCCAAAAGAATGTGCGCCGTCGGCGATAACTTCGATGTTATGCGCATGGGCCATATCGGCTATCTTGGCCACGGGCATGGTCTGGCCCACCCAGTTGACCATGTGAGTTACATGGATAAGCCGGGTGCGATCCGTTATGGCTTCCTCGTAAGCTTTGACAATAGCCGCGTCGTCCTCGATGGGGAAATCGAAGCTGATTTGTTTGTAAATGATTCCGTCGCGCTCGGCGCGCTGGCGGTAGGCTTCGATCATGTGCGGGTAATCCTGCTTGGTACCGATGACTTCGTCGCCGGCTTTCAGCGGCAGTCCGTAAATGATGGTGTTCAACGCTTCCGTCGAGTTGCGGTCAACGGCGATCTCGCCCGGTTGCGCGCCGGCCAGGTGAGCCAGCTTTTCGCGCAGCGGTTCGCGGCCCTGGTCGAGGATGCCCCACATGTAATACGACGGGCCCTCGTTGGAGAGCTGGTTATAGCGCTCGACGGCCTGCTGCACCACGATGGGCGCGGGCGAAACGCCGCCGTTGTTGAGGTTGATGATGTCGGGGTTGACCGAGTAAGAGCGCTGGATGACGGCCCAGAAGTCTTCGTTCTGCGCCACCTCTGCCGGGCCGAGATGGGCAACGGCGCGCGCGGCGGCGTTGAAGTCCTCGGCGTGGGCCTGCTGGAAGAGGCTGTTCACTGAGAACGCGCCAGCGAGAGTGGCTGCGCTGCGGAGGAAGGTGCGGCGATCGCTCGAAATCATACCAAGAACTGTAGGCGCTTGTGGGCTGGCGAATCAATGGGAAACTTCAAGCCGATCCGATGCAAAGGCCTGTTTTCAGGTCGAGGGTGAAGGCGGTTTCCTTGTCGGCCATCATGTTCCAGCCCAGGCCGTGCAGGTGGGCGGCGTCGATTGCGGTGATAGTTACGCCTTCGTCGGAGAGTTTTTCCGATTGCCAGGCCTGGCCGTTTTCGCCCCAGGCGAGGATGGCGTGATGGCCGACGAAGAGCAGCAGCCCCACCGCGGCCAGAGGGCGAACTTCGAGCACCGGCCGGTAAGCAATCATGGTGAAGTGGTCGGGGGCGGTGGTGTCGATCAGGTAGGCGTAGCCGCCGGAAACTGCGCAGATTTCAATTGGATTTGGACAAGACCAGATCCCGCTCGGCACAATGGCATCGCGGAACCCGAGGGCAAAGGTGGCGAGAAATGGCTGCGTGCGCGGCGATTGATCGGCTTCGGTTGAAAGTTCTGAAGAGCATACCGCAGGGGCTAAAGCCCCATCCGATTCGCCGTGGTTCATGCTGGGACTGAAGTCCCGGCCTACCGCTCGGATAAGAACTTCGAGCGCGCCGCGTTCGACTTCTTCGGCCTGGAGCGGATACACGAAGTGCCGGTTGGGGAGGATAAGCGGGCGCGCGGGCAGGATTTCGGCTTGCCAATGGTGGGGGAAGCTCAGTTCCACGATTGGGGCTGGCTGGTTCTCGCTCATGCATGCGCCTTGTAGTGCATGATCCATTGCCTCTGTTCTTCCGTGTCGGGAATCTGGCAGCCGCGAGCGGCTTCAATTGCCGAAAGAGCTGCGTCGGGGTCCGACCCCAGGTTGATGAGGGTGCAGGCGGCTGCGATGCTGGCGCGACCGATGCTTCCGCGGCAATGGATACCGATGCGTTCTCCCTCGCGGATGCGATTCGCCAACCCATCAATGAAGTTGCGGAAGGACGGGACCTCCGAGGGAGTCTGGCGGTCGGGGATCGGGAAAGACAGAAAACACAAGCCAATTTGCTCGGCCAGTGTGCGTTCGTCCGATAGACCCAAGGAGTCGGCCTCCCAATCCTCGAGCATTGAAACAAGGGTTTCAATGCCGCTCTCCTTCATCCGCCGCAACTCGTCTTCAAGCCAATCGTTACCGCGAGGCCGCAGCACAATGGCCAACGCGGTCCCTGGGTCACCGTTGATCCAGAACACTTCCTTCATGCGTGCGCCTTGTACTGCATGATCCATATCTGCTGCTCTTCAGTGTCGGGAACCGGACAGCCGCGGGCGGCTTCAACGGCGGCCAGGGCTGCGGCCGGTTGCCAGCCAAGATGGATGAGGGTGCAGGCGGCGGAGACGGTGGCGCGGCCGATGCTGCCCCAGCAATGAATGCCAATTCGCTCGCCGGTCTGGAGACGGCGGGCGAGGTCGCTTACAAACGACCGAAAGGCGTGCGGATCGGGCGGGAGCTGATGATCGGGAATGGGGTGGTGGATAAACTGCATGCGAAGCTGTTTAGTCAAGAGCGGTTCTTCGGCCAGGTCGAGCATCTCAACCTGCTCTTCACTGAGCAGCGAAACGAGGGTGTCGATGCCGGCGCCCTGCAGATGGATCAGTTCGCTGCGCAGGCTGCTGCCGCCGCGTGGGCACAGGACGATTGCCAGCGGCATGGGCGCCAGCGTTGCGGGCGGCGACGCCGTGGGGGACAGCGGTGCGGAAGCATTGCCATATAACCAGTAGACGCCGTTCAATCTTGCCTACACTCCGACGAATTGCTCGATGCGGTCGTGGATGGTTGGAATAGCCAGGCCCATGGCGGCGCCTTCTTCGATGAGGGGAATGACCTTGTCGAATTCGGGGCCGGAGTGGGAGCCGGTGAGGGCGATGCGAATGGGGTAGAAGAGTTCCTTGCCTTTGATGCCGGTGGCGGCCTTGATTTCGTTGACCCAATCTTTGAAGTTTTCAGCGCTGACAGGGCCGTTGTGGGTGCGGACGCGGCTGGCGAACTCGGCCAGAACGGAACGCGCGGAATTCTCCGCCAGGATGGCAGCGTTTTCAGGATCGGCGTGCGCGGCGTCGGGATCGATGCCGAAGATGAAAGAGGATTTGACCGGAAGCTGGGCCAAATAGTCCACGCCGGGCAGAAACAGCGCGAGAAGACTGTTGAACCAGGCCTTTCGTTCGGCGATCTGCTCCTTGGTGGGAATGTCCAGATAAATGGGAGGATCGAGGCTGGCGAGCAGCTCGATGGTCTCGGCGGTGTAAAGCTCCGACGTCGACCAGAGCGGA
>Ga0182024_10008916_pt1 | contig 20944 bp, 22 predicted proteins | sample P32metaG_FD_120480 | JGI IMG/M metagenome (GOLD analysis project Ga0182024, IMG submission 120480) | Permafrost microbial communities from Stordalen Mire, Sweden - P3-2 metaG (Illumina Assembly) | ecosystem: Environmental > Terrestrial > Soil > Wetlands > Permafrost | place: Sweden: Stordalen...
CTCGACGGCGCTGTCGAGGCAGCCGCTCGCCGGTGCACCGCGGTTGAGCCGGCGGATGGCCGGTGCGCCGGCACGGACAGCCCGGGGATGGCGGCCGCACCTGGCGCTGCTGCCTGGGAGGTGGCGGCCGCCTTTCCGCGGTCAGCTTCTGGCATGGCCGCATCGGCGCTGCCGGGGCTCGCCTGGTTCTGCGGCTGGCCGCCAGGCGACGCATTTCCGAGTACGTGCCCGGCCTGGTGCCGGTCCGACCGCTCGTCCTTGCCGGAGCCGGGCGCCGGCATTGACGGGATAACTGCACCGCCATGTCGAGTCACTGCGGGCTTGGCCGGGCTGACAGTAGGCGCGCCCGGGATAGCGGCCAGTCCCGGCGCTGCCTGCCCTCGGGCATGGTGGCTGTGGGACATGTGCCGGTGGCCAGCCGGTACCTTGTCCCCGGTACTGGGAAGCTTGCCGTCCCCGGTACCGGGAGGCGCGCCATTATTGACGAATCCGACGATGCCCTGGGCCTCGAGCGGCGAAGCAAATTCGTGCGCGTTGACCGAGAAATTTGGCATGGAGTCGCCGCCGATGGTGTACAAGACTCCGCCGGAATATTTCCTGACTACCTCGACGTGGCCGTGAAACAGCGCCCAGTCGCCGGGCCGTGGCTCGTAACCGTCGCCGAGCGGATGCCAGCGGTGGTGAGCCTCAGCATCCTGCAGGATCGAGGTGACGCCGGGCGACGCCGGATTCGGGTCAACGCGCACGTCGGCCCAGCGATGGATCGGCCACGGGTAGGAGGTGCCCCCAGTGACCCAGCTGTGCTGGCCAACGACTTGTGCAGCCAGCTCTAGCGTCAGGCTGGCAAATGCCGCGCACGACTGGCCATGGTCCGCGCCATTGATGCTGTCGTTTTGCCAGATAATTGCCTCCATCTCGGCAGGCGTCCTGTCCCTGGCCATCCGGAGGTAGTAATCGGCAACATTCACGATCGCCGAGCGCAGCATCGCATCATCCGCCCGCACCGGCTGGGCTGATTGCTGGGCTGATTTCTGCAGGGCCAGCAAGTGAATCGGCATGCCCGTCGGTGACGCCAGGTCTGAGGCTGGCCCAGGGACGAAGGAGAAACCTGTTATCACCCCTCCGGCGCTGAGGCTGACGAGCGCAGTCAACTGCTGCCATCGGGGCCTGCTAGCGGCGTACATGAGCTCACCTCTTCCAAAGCGCTGGGGTCGTGATACCGGATTAGATTTACAGCTGAACGCTCGCGCTAAGCCAGCGGTCTTGACTGTGGCAGACGCCTGAGAATGGCCTGGACCTGCGGATCGCCGGGGTTATTCGCTTTCTCGAACAGCACGGCTGCTTCCCGCGCGGCACGGGGCGCCGCGCCCACCACCCATTTCCGGAAGACATCAGCCACGAGGGCGGACTGCCCGGACGGACTGGTTACTGGCCTGGCGCACAGATCAGGGAAGCCCTTGCGCGAGATGATCGCGGCTGAACCCGTATACCGGAGACAGTTGGCGGCGCTGCCTTCTAGCCCGGCCTGGACAACCGGCTTACCGCCAGCGCCAGTGAGCGTCGCGCCGCCGATGATGTTGTTGATGGCACGTGCCGCGACAGCGAGGCTGTCGACCGGATTAGACGGGTCGTAGGGCTGATGGAGGTTCAGCGACCATGCCAGTTCCCCGCCTTGCGCTGGCGTAATCGGCTCCAGGCCGAGCCGGCCAGTCTTCGGATCAGCAAAGCTGGGGTCATCCGCGCTTGTCATCAGCGCGAATACCCAAAGGATCTGGCGGGTGGCCTTCGCGCAAGCAAAGTTGACCTGACCGGGCTCAGACCGCACGTCGGGATTCTGGCAGGCCCTGGCAGTCTCGTTCTGGACCGTCCCAACGCTGGACGGCCACGAGGCCCCGCCCCTGGGCAGTACCGTCACCAGCGCGGTCACGATCATTGCCAGCACGGCGGCGGCTATCGCCAGCTTGCGGGCGAGTGACCAGCCCGGAGAATAGGCGCTAGGGCGGCCATGGTTGACGAGGACCTCAGTGCGGTCGTCGGCCAGATTCGCCCGATCGCCGGGATTCCAGGCGTCATAGCCAGAGGCAAGCTCTGGCTCCGGGTACCGGGCAGACATTCCGTCGGCCTCATGCCCGCGTCTCATGCCAGCCGGAGTGCCGCTGAAAGAGTCCTGGAACTCGCCAGGCGCTGCGGTAAAGATATCGGCACACTGCGCGAGTTCACGTTCAAGTGACACGCGGGCGTCGGAGAGTTTGCGCTCGAGTTCCGCAGCCTTGTGCTTCAAGTCGGCGACGCGCCGGCTCTCTGGGCGGACATCATATTCGGAGTGCGTTCTCACGTTCTCACCTCTAGCGTGCGACTTGTGCTCTGCGTATTCAGCTCTTGATAACCGTCACGCACCTGCCTGAGATGCAGCTGACCTGTCGGGTGGTCTCGAATACCGCGCCGGCGGCCGGCCACAGCCTGGCCATGACAGCCTCGCCCCGCTCGCCCGGGCGGTCGGCCCAATGACCGGGGTGCTAGTGCGGCCGGCCGCCTCGAATGGTGATCTTCATTGCGCCGGCCTTGCGGTCGCGCTGCCTGCCCGGATCGCGGGCGGCGGTCGCGGCTCGCGTCGGCCGAAGCGGCGCCTGGCACGCAGCCGTCCCTGATGCATCCGGGACGGGGCATCTGACCGGGATCCGGCGGTGAAGGCGACTGGCGGCATGTCAGTCATTAGAACATACGTACGAGCCAGTTGTGAAGAGGTAATTTATTCGAACAGATGTTCGTATGGTAATTACAGGGCTAGCCCGAGGGGCTGGGCTGGACGGATGCCGGCTGTCCTTCGCTCTGGATATCACGGTCGCGGTCCGAGCGGTAGCGCCAGCCCGGCCCGAGTGCCCCCGGACATGTCCGGTGTCCGGCCGTCACGCTCGCGGCCCTGAGCACCGCGCGTGCGGGCCATGGGCCGCTGGCGGAGGGCACGACGATCCGCCACGATCTGGGCCGCCGGTCGGACCGCCCTGCCGCACACAGATCTGTGCGCGGCGCGGCTTAAATCACGTCATAGGGAGCAGACGCGAGTGCACTCATCGCAGTGCGCATCAGCTGCGAATCCGTTGGCAGGATCAGGCCGTCAATGCGGGCGACGGTGGCCATCCCGTGGGAGTTGGTGACAAACGCTCCCTCGAAGGACGCCAGATCCGATACGTGCACTGGCCCGTAGCGCCAGGACAGGTGCGCACCGGTGAGTTCCCGCTGGAGGACCTGCATCATGACGCCGCGCAGCGCCGGCGCGTCGGGCCAGACAATCGAGCCGCCGTCGATGAATCCGATGTTGGTGATGGAGCCTTCGGAAACGGCACCGTCTGGCCCGATGAAGAGCGCTTCGTCGAAGCCGTTACCACGTGCCAGGCTCCCGTAATAGGCCTGCCCGAATCCGCCGGCGTGCTTGATATGCGCCAGCGGCCGCTGATACTGAACTGTCTGCAGGCCTTGCGGCCGGGCCGGCGCCGAGGCGGGCGGTCGCACGCTGACCATGACGGCGACATCATCGGTCGTGCTGGAGCGGAACACGTTGACTCGAACTGATGCGTCCGCTGGGTCATCCGCGAGCGCATGCCTGATGCAGCCGCGGACTCGGTCACTTTCTAGGCTGACACCGAACAACTCTTGCGTGGCGGCATCAAGACGGGACAGATGGAAGTCGATGCCGAGCGTCTTGTGGGCTCTGACCTGCAAAGCGGTGAAGTGGCCGTAGTTGCTTAAGTCAAGTTCCCATACCTGCTCGATGGTTGCGGTGCGGCCGTCGATCTCAAGTCTCGGAACCCGAATGCCGCTCACGACTAGAAGTCTAGGCATTCGTGCCCGTGCGAAAGGCAGAGACGGGATAGGAACGCCCCGCGCAGATACCGTGATGAGCAGCAGCTGCCTTGCCGGTGGCCCAGTTGACTGGAGATCAATCATCAGCGAGCGGGGTCGGCCATCGCCGGGCGCAAAGCGGGGCAGCGGACCGGGCGTCATTACGCCGGATGGCTGCGCGGTTGACTTCTATGCGCTGTTGCGGGCAGGTCGCGAGCCGGAAATCATCCATAGGGCCGCGGGCAGCGCAGGCGCCTCGATTCTTGAGCTTGGATCCGGCGCCGGCCGGGTCACCGGCGCACTGGTCAAACTCGGCCATCCGGTCGTCGCCGTCGATGAATCGCCGGAGATGCTGGCGCACATTCGCGCTGCGGAGACGGCCTGCGCGCGCATCCAGGACCTTGCGCTAGGCCGGACTTTCGATGTCGTGCTGCTCGCCTCGCATCTTCTCAACGTCCCCGACGCGGGCATCAGGCAGGCCCTCCTGCGTACCTGCGCGCGGCATGTGGCAGCCACCGGATGCGTGATCATCCAGCATCATCCGCCCCAGTGGTTCGACAGCGCGGCAGCTTCCGAAGAACGGAGAGACGAGATTACTTTCCGCCTGCGGGACATATCGCGACCCGCCGCCGAGCTGCTCGCGGCGACCGTGGAATATCAGGCCGGCGACCGGGTCTGGACCCAGACTTTCACCGCGATGCGCCTCGATGAGACGCAGCTCAAGGCGGCGCTGAGCGAGGCGGGGCTGGTCCTGGACCGCTACCTCACGGACGACCGCTCCTGGTTCACGGCCGCCCGCCGCGGCCCGGAGAATTAGAGTCGGATCATGCCTGAGGCCAGGTACGACGCAATCGCGGAGTTCTACGTCAGCGGGTTCGATTCCCTGGACGATCCGCCGTCTGAGGCGCTGCTCGAATTGCTCGGCCAGCCCGCCGGGCTGCGGATCCTCGACCTCGGCTGCGGGCACGGGCGCATCACCCGGGAGCTCGCCCGGCGGGGAGCCTGCCTGACGGGCATCGACATCTCCGGCGCACTGATCGCCGTGGCCCGGCAGGCCGAACAGGACGAGCCGCTCGGCATCAGTTATGTTCACGCCGACGTGGCATCGCCGGGATGCCTGGGCGCGGCACTTTACGACGCGGTGACCTGCCATTTCGCGCTCTCCGACATCGATGACCTCGAGGCTGCCGCGGCGGCGGTCAGTAGCGCTCTCCGCCCGGGCGGGCACTTCGTGTTCTCGATCCTGCACCCCTGCTTCCCGGGTGCCACTGATGTCGCAGCCTCCTGGCCGTCCGCCGGGCGCTACTACGACGAGGGACGCTGGGTCGCGGACGACGCGCTGTCCGGGCTCCGCCGCCAGGTCGGCGCGAGTCACCGGATGCTCTCCACCTACCTCAACGTGGCCCGCCGGCACAGCCTGTGGCTAGACTGCCCAGCCGAGCCCGTTCCGCAGGCGCACTGGGGTGATCAGCGTGCCGGCGCCGACCGCTACCCCGTATTCCTCGTCGCCAGATGCGTCAAGGCGGCCAGCTGACCCGGGCGCTGGACTGCAGGCTCATGGTTGCGTCGGCGCCGAGGCGGGGCGCCGGCCGGGCTGGCCGCTATGCCGGGTGGACCATCCACACGTTGGGCTCCCAGTACCGCCCCATGCCGCCGGCCACCGCGAGCGGCGTCAGCCCGCCCGGGAAGACGTACTCACCGGGTTCCGGTAGTTGCATGCCGGTCCATCGCTCCCAGTCCGCCACCGGTGCCGCGATCTCCATCGAGCGCGGCTCAGTACGCAGGATCGTGGCGTTCAGCCGGGCATGCACGCGCAGCCAGGGATCGAACGGCAGGCCGTCGCTGCGACGCCACTGGGCGTACGCGTCGATCGGGATCAGCGGGTACTGATCTTTCCGGCTGGGCCGGACCGGGGCAACCAGCGGGCCGATGCCCGCGTTGCGCGCCGCGAGCGCCATGGCCTGCAGGATCAGCCTGCTGAGGCCATGCCCTTGCCGGTCCTGCTCCACCTCGGCGGCAAGCGCGGACACCGCGGTGGGCGCCGCCTGCTCCGATACCGCCCGCAGGCCCACAGCGTCGATTCCGGCGGGCAGGTCCTCCAGCGATCCGTCCCACCGGAACGGTATGGCCCGGCCGCGCCCGACGACGCGACGGACGGCACTGTCATAGACGAGCACCTGAAACTGCGCGTACTGCGGAAATAGCTGCCCGAAGTACTTGCCGCTGTGGTTGCCGTGCAGGTTGTACTCGGGCCAGACGCCGCTGAAGAGTGGCCTTGCCTGCTGCCACAGGTCAGGCCGTTCCTCGGCCGTGAACACCTGCACCGACGAGCCCGGTGGAGTGGCCAGCCTGTCCATGGAGCCATCCTTTCACGGCGTTCCGCGCGACAGGGAATGCATAAAGTCGTCGGGTCTGCCCGGATCAAGGAGGCATGCATGACCCAGAGGCCAGCAATGACGCTCACGGCCGCCGTCCTGGACTCGCCCGATGCCGGCGCGCTGGCGGACTTCTACCACCGGCTCCTCGGCTGGCCGGTAGGCACCAGCGAGCCCGGCTGGGTGACGCTCAGGCCGCCCGGTGGCGGTGCCGGGCTCTCCTTTCAGACCGAGGAGGCCTATGTCAGGCCCGCCTGGCCGGCCGGCTCCGGCGATCAGCAGATGATGCTGCACCTCGATATCGAAGTCGACGACCTCGACGTCGCCGGAGCCCATGTCGCCGCCGCCGGAGCGGCCCGGGCCGAGTATCAGCCGCAGGACAACGTGCGCGTCTATCTCGACCCGGCCGGGCACCCGTTCTGCCTATGGGTGAGCGGCTAGCGGCGCACCCGACGCTTGATCAACTCGATCGAGCCACCCGTCCGATGGGCGCCGAGACCAGTGAAGAGCGCGATGGACGCGGCATTCGTGTGGTCGATCTCAGCGGTGACCTCGGTTTTGCCGCGCTCGGTGAGCACGCCGAATGCCTGCGCGATCAGTGCTCTGGCCAGCCCGCGGCGGCGATATCCGGGCAGCGCGGCCACCAGGCCGAGCAGCGGACCGTCCGGGTTGTTCCACACGCGCAGCAGCCCGGCGTACGCCCCGCCCGCCCTGGCCGTGGCCACCAGGTAAGTAGCCGGATCGAAGGCCGCGCAGAACGTTTCCTCGTGGAATCCCGCGGCGTCCCACTGCCACCCGTCCGCGCCGGGCACATCCTGGCGCAGCGCGTCATCCAGCAGGCGGAGCCGGTCCTCATCTGCATCTTCAGCGGAGATCACCGCGAGCCCGGCCGGAAGCCGGGCATCGCCGAGGCCGGTGACGTCCGGGCTGGTGGGGACCAGGTAGCAGCCTTCGCGCCGGCTGACTTCCAAGCCGAGAGGCAGAAACGAGGCCAGCCCCGCGCTGTCCGCTTCGTCCACTGACACGTAGAGGTCAGCGTCAACGGATTCGGCCACCGCGGTCAGAAGCGGATGGTAGGCGTCGCCGCGGCAGGAGTCGAAGAAGGCAAAGCACCGCTGATCAGGCCGGACAAGTGCCCTGGCCGTGCCGACTATTCGATCGTCATCACGCAGACGCCATTCTCCCCGCCACGGGGGAGGGAGCGGCGGCGCTCGCACAACGCGCATTCCGGGCAGGGACATTTGACCGGACCGTAGCATTCACCCGGTCGCCGGATCCATGGCTTTGCCGGGCTTGAGTCACAGGGTCATTCCGGTGCGGCAGGCCAGGTCGTGGCCTGCTGGCTCGGTGGACGGCACCGCATCCACGGTGACGTCCCCGCTCGACTCGTCGGGGAATCGGACAGCCAGGGTGGCCAGGCCCGGCTCGGCGGTCAGGCCAAGGGCGTGCAGGAAGGGCAGGCGGCGCAGCAGCGCCGGCACCTTGAACGCGACTTCCTGGTCGTTGTCGCGGCTGATGATCGGATCAAGGGCCGCCATGACGTCCTGCACTGGACGGCCGTCGATCTTGTCGAGCCTGGCGCCGAGCAGCCGCTGGCTGGCCGGTCCGGCGGCGGTCACGAACACGCCCTCGGCCAACTGGTAGAACTCCACGGGCAAGGCAAGCGCCAGCTCATGATCGTCTGCGGGTGCCTCGATGAACGCATGCCCGTCGCCTAAATGTCGCAGCAGCTTCATCATGCCGACAATGACCTGCGCATCGGTCAGGCCGGGGATCTGCCCGGCGAGATCATCGACAGCCCGATCGAAATCCTCCTCGGAGATCACGGCGAATGGCGCATAGGCACGGCGCTTGATCTCACGTGCCAGCAGCCGCAGGTCTGCGCGCCAGCCCTCATCCCGGGAGAAGCCCGACATGTCGGGCCGCTGTCATCGGGTCAGCTCTCGCAAGGTGTCAGCCAGCCGGCCGGCCAGGCTGGCATCAACCTGGCCGGCCTCGGCGAGCAGCGCCTCGGTGGCGACGCGAAAAGCACGTGCCAGTTCGCCGATGTCGAGCGAGCGCACAAGCGCCCCGGTGATGGCCGCGGTGGCATCCGGCGGCAGGCTATCCATGCCCCGGCCCTGCGCCGACGCCGCGCCGTGACGCAGGCAGGCCAGCGCGAGGACATGATCGCGCACACCGCTGATCATGTACTCCGCCTGCCATGCCCGGCCGCGTGCAATGCTCGAGCGGGCGTGCAGCGCGTAGAGCCAGGCCAGTCCAATGAGCTGAGCTGCATCTGGCTCCGTCGTCTGCGTCTGCCGCACCGGGGCTCCGAAGATCAGCCGGAAGGTCGGGGCGATGGCGCCGAACTCCGCGGCCGGCGAGAAGGCGAGGTCGACCTGCAGCGTGCTGGCCAGCAGGAAGACCCGGTAGATAGTGGCGCGCGGGGCTACGTCCGTGTGGTGGATGGCCCCGTGCTCCCGGTACATGAGGTCGGTCCAGTCCGCGATCACCTGGCTGAGATCGGCATCAGCTGCGAGTCCGAGGGCCAGGTCGATATCCGACCAGCGGTCCTCGGCGCCCAGGGCGGCGGAGCCAGTCAGCGCGGCACCCGTGATGCGCTCGTCGGCGCGAGCTGCCAAGACCAGCATGTCACGCGGCCGGCCTCGGTTCTCGGGGGTGAACATCGCACCAAAGGTACTGCGACGATCCGATGTAGCCTCCGGAACGAACGGACCAGGGCACAGCCCGCAGTCGTAGGTCATGCCGCGCCGCAGGACCTCTCGACCCGCGCCACCGCCCGCCTGGCCGCGGCGGCCGCCTCAGTCGGAGATCGTGCCGTCAGCCTCCGGCTCGACCTCGGCCCTGAGCACGCCGTAAAGCACGTTGTCGTGCCACTGTCCGGCGCGGAATGCCGCGCCGCGCGCCACCCCCTCGCGGGTGAAACCGGCCCGCTCCAGGGCGCGCTGCTCGGCGATATTGGTTATCTCGGTCTCTGCCTGGATCCGGTTTACCTGGGTGTGCGCGAAGAGATATCGCACAATGAGTCGCTGAGCCGTGGTGCCGTAGCCGCGGCCGCGGAACTCAGGGGCCAGGCTGATACCGAGGCTCCAGCAGTACGCGACGGCCCCGGTCTGCGTCTTTCGCCAGGACACGCAGCCGACCCGGTCGGCGCCGCGGACCACCATGAGCATGCCGCCGGTATCGCCCAGCAGGCCGGTCTCCGCCCAGCCCCGGCGCAAGGATCCGGGGTTGCTCCAGCCATGCCATTCGTGCTGGCCGGCCCGGGCCGGATCGTTGGTCAGGAGATTGACGAATGGCAGATCATCCTCGGCCACCGGCCGCAACGTCAGCTGGTCTGCCATTTCCGACACATTACCGAGCCCGGGAACCCGCCGGGACAACAGCCGGCCGGTGCAGGCCGCGCCGTCACGACATGAGGATGGCGATGGTGATGAGCGCGGCGTCATAGCCGAAGTGCGCCACGATCGGCCTGGTCAGACGCTTGTGCTTCTGGAAGGAGCGGGTGAGGAGGTAGCCGAGGGGAATGGTGAACAGGAAGCCGAGCCCGTAGTAGACGTGATAGCTGGTGCGCAGGGTCAGGCTGAGCAGCAGGGCTCGCCGCGGGGTCCAGCCGATTTGCTCGAGCCTCGTCAGCAGATAACCGCTGACCAGGATTTCCTCGGTGATGGCGGTCACCGCCGAGATGGCCAGCCCGTAGAGGATGTAATACTTCGGCACATGCCCGGTGTGGACCTGGCTGAACAGCCCGCGGTGATTGATGATCAGGGCGCTGAAGGGCAGCGCGAGGAGCAGGGTCAGGCCGTATCCGCCGACGGCGATCCCCGCGGCCGGCCCCAGCTCGCTGCGCAGCCCGGGCAGGCCCAGCCCGAGCGCCGCCGGGCCCTGCCCGGTCCGGGCCAGCAGCAGCAGGGCAAGCGGCACTACAGCGCCCACGGCGAGATACCTGAAGATGCCGAGGACGAGGTTTTCCACCGGGCGGCCGGGAACGACCGCGGAAAACAGGTTGACGTCGCTGACGCCGCCCACGTGGGCTGCGAGCAGATCCACCGCGGCGGCAACGCCGGGAAAGAGAAAGGCCAGTTCAACGAACCAGGTTTCCCATATCAGCCCTCGCCTGGCCGGCTGTTCGGCGGCCCGGATGCCCTGCTCGCTCATCCGCACATGATCCCGCATACCGGGGGCGACGGCGTCCTCAGACCAGGCTGACGCGCATGACCTCCGTGCGCGCGCGCGGCAGCAGCCTGCCGCCATGCGACGGCTCGAATTCCAACACGCGATCCTCGTACGAGATGAGGCCGTCCTCGTTTCCCTGATGCGCCCAGAGCAGAACGCACAGCGTCAGGCTCATGGCCGGTTTTTGCCACGGGCACGGTCGGCGCGGAGTGCGCGCAGCAGCGGGAGGGCAGCGAAGTAGGACCCGGCGAGCGCGCTGCCGCCGATCCCGAGGTCGACGGAGATGCGGCCCTGCTTGGCCCAGTAGACATCCTTGAGATCGAGCAGCAGGGCGAACTCATCGACGATGAGCGCCAGCCCGGAGCCGTAGCTGATGGCCACCGCCGGGTGCCTGCGCTGCATTTCACTGCCCCGGACCGCGACGGCACCGACCCCCGAGACCAGGCCGATGCCCCACATGTAGTGGTGCAGGTGCTCACTTTCGACGCTGAGGTTGCGGAACGGTCCCTTGCCAGCCCGGATGCTGTAGGTGATGCCTCGCACCGCGGCGAAGGTGGTCGTGAAGGCGAGCCAGCTGAGCAGGGCTGACCGCTGGCGCGGGTCGAGCTCACGGTGGTATGCCGCCAGGGCGGCGGGAGCCAGGGCTGGCGTGTGGCGTTTCACCTGCGAACCATACCGCCCGCCGGCTGACCGCGGGTGCGGCCAGCCGGCGGGCGGATGAATGGGCTAACGGGCGCCTAGTTGTACGGCACGAAGCAGATCCCGGCAAACCCTGGCATGGTGGCGCACTTGTCGGCGGCCATGCCTTCCTTGTTGACGCGGTTGTCGCTAGCGATCCACAGGCCCTGATGAGTAATCAGCATGTCATCGGCACCGATTCCCTGTGACATGCCGGGGTTCCAGATGACGTCAGTAGGGACCATTGGGTTGTCATTCGGTGAGAGCCCGACCATCCCCTGCGCCGGCGCCGGTCGTGGTGTTGACCTTGACGATGTTCCTGGCTGACTTTCCGTGCACGCGCCGGAACGACCCGCCGAGGTAGGCACTGGAGCAGTCGCCGCTCTCGAAGGCGATGGAATTGACATGACCGACGACGCCCGGTTCCCAGTTCGAGATGGTGAAGGGCGATGTCGCCAGGAAGCTGAACGCATTGCGGCGGTGGCAGACCTTGCCGCCGTCGTGGATCCTGGTGAACCTGCCGACGGCGTACATCATGTTGCCGCATTGCACGAGTTACCTGACCTGCTCCGTCCTCCAACTAGGACTGGGTGAGAGATGAGGTGTGCCGGGGGCGGGGGTCGTCGATACCGGGCCGGCCGGGGCGGCGCGTACCGAGTCTTTAGAAAGGCAACGAGGCCGTCAGGCAGACGAGCGAGAGTTGCCACACTGAGACATATGACCAGGACCGTTCGCTCCGCAATGGCCGCGCTGCGCCGGGACATGGCCCGGTTGTGCTTGGCTTAGCCGGGTGAACCATGACCTGCTCGGCGACCGCGTCCGGCGCGGCGATGTGGTGTTCGGTGCCTGGTCAGTGCTCCCTGGCGCGATGAGCGCCCGCGTCCTGGCCGTCCGCGGACTGGACTACGTGGCGATCGATCTGCAGCATGGCGGCGCCACCGAGCATGACCTGCCGGCGATGACCGCCGCCATCAGCCTCGCTGGCGTCACCCCCATCGCCAGGGTCCGGCATGCGCACCCCGCTGACATCGGGCGCGCGCTGGACCTTGGCTGCGAGGGCGTGATCGTGCCGAATGTCGACTCCGCCGAGCAGGCCGCGGCCGTCGCCGGGGCCTGCCGTTACCCGCCGGATGGCTACCGCTCGGCAGGCGGGGTCATGGCAGGCAGCGGAAAGCCGCTCTGCCTTGTCATGGTGGAGTCGGTACGGGCCGTCGCCGATATCGACGCGACCCTGGCCGTGCCCGGAGTCGACGGGATCTATGTCGGTCCCAGGGATCTCTCGCTCTCGCTCGGCTGCGCGCTCGATCCGGAAGACCCGGTGCTCCGCCCGGCGCTGGAGCGCATCTGGTCTGCTTGCGCCGCCGCGGGCAAGCCGGCCGGCGTGCATGCCTCCGACGGCGTCACCGCACGGCTGTACCGGGACTCCGGCTGCCGGATCATCACCGTCGCCGTGGATGCCGTGGCGGTCGGCCGCGGGGCTGACCGTGAGCTCGGCGCAGCCCGCGGCTGACGACCGGGCCGGCTGTCAGGCAGCCAGCGCCGGGCCTCTGGCGGCGAGCGCCGGGCCTCTGGCGGCCAGCGCCAGGTCTATGGCGGCCAGCGCCGGCCGGGCCGGGCGCCTGGCGGGCGGGCCGTCAGCAGTCCCGGGCGTTAGGACGGCGCCCAGTTCCCGGCCGGCGGCGCGCCGAGCGGCGCGGCCGCGGTGGCGGCGGGCAGCGAGGACGGGCTGACGAACGTGCTGCCGCCTGGGCCGGCCTGCACTGCCTCGTGCAGCGCGCTGCCCCGCAGCACCTTCGGCCAGGTCAGGAACCACTGGGTCCAGCCGTTGTCCCACTCGCCCGCCCTGGGGCTGCCGGTGATCGTCACCGGATCGCCCGGCAGTTCCATCTTGTAGTAGGTCTCCGCGTCGGCCGGCGCCATGTTCACGCAGCCGTGGCTGACGTTGGTGAAGCCCTGCTCGCCGACCGACCAGTACGCATCGTGCAGGTAGTCGCCGGTCCGGGTGAACCGGACAGACCAGGGCACTTCCAGGCTGTAGCCGGGGCCCTTCATCAGCACCGGGTTGCCCTTGTCGATCGTCAGGTAGGTCCCGTTCGGGGTGTTGTCACCAGGCCGGCCGGTGCTGATCGGCCAGTGGCTGAAGAGCTTTCCGTTCCGGTAGACCCTCATGTGGTGGGTGGCGGTGCTGGCGACCACGATCAGCGACCGGCCGATGGTGAACGACTGGGTCAGGGTGTGCACTCCGTACAGCCCCGGCCCACCCTCGACGCCGTCCAGGTGCCCGGTGAAGGTCACCTTGGTATGCGCGGGCCAGTAGCCCCGCGGCCGGAAGCTCAGGGAGCTGTCGCCATCCCAGTACCAGGCGCCGACCACGGGCTTGGAGGTCTGCAGCTGCAGCGATCTCTCGACCGCGGCCTTGTCGGTAATCGGCTGGCTGAAGGTCAGCATGATCGGCATGCCGACGCCGTAGGTCTTGCGGGAACCCTCGAAGATCATTGTCTGGAAGGTCCGGGACGGCGTCAGCGTGCGGAACGAGCTCGTCAGCGTGACTGCCTTGCCAGAACTGCTGACCGCATTCGCGGTGACCGCATAGCGCGCCGACGGCGTCAGCGCCCAGGTGCTGTGCCAGCGGGTCCGGGCGGCATTCAAGGTGCCCGCCACGGCATTGTTCACGGTGGCGGTCGCGGAGCCGGCCCCCTGGCCACCCACCAGGTCCACGGTTACACCGCTGATCTTGCCGCCCGCGGCGGTGACCGTGATGCCCTTGCCGGGATGGACGCGGCGGGCGCCGCTGGCCGGCGTGATGTATAGCCGCATGCCCGCAGGGGAGGGCGTGGCCGTGGCGCCGGTTGCGCTCGTTGCGGGAGCTGCGGAGCCGCCCCGGCAGCCGGCCATGAGCAGGCACAGTGCGCCGCCGAGCGCCATGGCGGCGACCCGGCCAGGTAGCCGGCCTGACTCGCTTCCGTTCGGCATCTGGCTTCCTCCTGCTGGTGGCTGGCTGCCCGCCGGTGACTCCGGTCACGGATCTGCGCGCGGCGCGGGATCCGTCCCGTCCCCGGGGTCCGGCAACCTCGCCGCGGCGGTTTCCCCGGCGGAACCGCTCGTTACCGTGACGGACGAGCCATGCCGGAGGTTGCGTTCCAACGTTATCCGCGCCGGGCGATCCGGACGAATCCCGGCACGTCGCCTCCGGCCGGCCCGGATCAGCGCGCCGGCGGCGGCGATCGCGGCGATCCCGGTGGCTGTCCACGGAACGTAGTCGCCGAGCCGGTCGTACGGGGTCCGGGCCGACGCCGCCGGCAGCGCCAGCCGGACCACGGTGACGCCGCGCTCGCTGGATCCGGCCCAAGCCAGCAGCCTGCCCCGTGCATCGAACGCGGCCGAGTCGCCGGTCAGGGCCGCCTGCATGACCGGCCGTCCCGTCTCGGCCGCGCGCAGCGCACCGAGTGCGGCGTGCTGCGCCAGCGACCACTCCCAGCTGGCCTGCCAGGTCGAGTCCGAGGTCTGATAGATGATCACCTGGGCACCATGATCGGTGTCGACCCTGGCCATGTCGGGAAACGCGGACTCGAAGCAGATCAGCACCCCGATCGTGAGCGGCCTGCCGCCGGGCAGCGTGACTCGCAGCACGTGCGCCCCGGTCCCGGGGATGATGTTCTGCGGCGCCGCCTTGCTGATCTTGGCCAGCCAGCCGAGCTGCTGGCGGAACGGGATGTACTCGCCGAACGGCACCAGCCGGGTCTTGACGTACCTGCCGTCGATGCCGTCGCTGCCGACCAGCACGGCGACCTTTGACTTCGCGCCGTCCGGCGCTATCGAGTCCTGGTTCACCAGCAGTTGCGCGCCGTCCGCGGCCGACAGTCTCTCCAGCTGGCGCAGCAGCGAGGCGTGCGTGTCCAAGTCGTAAGCCACGCTGCTCTCGCCCCAGACGATCAGGCTGGCGTGGTCGCCGCGCAGGCCTGCGGACAGCCGCTGGCTGGCGTCCACCCGCAGCCTGGGGTTGTTGACCACGCCGGGCTGCACCATCGCGATCGTGATGTGCCTTGTTGCCGGCGAGGCGGGTGTCAGCGCGAATGCCACGGGCCCTGCCGCGAACACGACCACCGCGCCGGCCGCGCCGATCAGCCGCACCGGCATCCTGCGGGCCGCGATCAGGATCAGGATGCCGGTGTTGACTGCCACCAGCGCGAAACTGATCAGCCAGACCCCGCCGACGGCTGCCAGCGCCAGCACGGCGGGATGCAGCCACTGACTCGCGCCGAACATGGCCCACGGGCCGCCGAAACCCTGCCAGGACCTGATCCATTCGCCGACCAGCCAGCAGCTGGGCAGCACGACCAGCGCGGTGAGCGCGCGGCGCGCAGTAACCGGCGGGCGCAGCAGCGCCCAGCAGGCTACCCCGAGGCCGGCCCACAGAACGCCGAGCGCGGCCACCACCAGCAGCAGCGCCGGGCCCAGGTTGGGAATCAGCCAGTAGAGCGCGGCCATCAGGTATCCGCCGCCGAACCACCAGCCGGCCGAGGCGGCCTGCCTGGCTGTGGCCGACGCCCGCATCAGCAGCAGCCCGGGTACGAGCCCGAACCATGCGACGAACTCAAGGTTCGGTGCCGGGAACGCAAGCACGGGCAGCGCGCCTGCCAGCGCCAGGATCGCGCAGCGGGCGGGCCGCGGGAGGCCCAGCCAACCTGCCATATCACCATTGTGCGTCCGCATCACCATGGCGCGCCCGCAGCCGCCGCATGCCACCCCCGCCCGGTCGCGTCACGCCGCCCCGCCAGCTCCCCACCCGCGCCGGCGCCCCACGCGCCCGCGCCCCAAGGTGATGGATCCCTGGATCGATCACCTTCAGTGGTACTCGATGGCCGGATCCATCACCATCAGGGTCAGCAGCCGGGGGCGATGCTGGCCCGGCCACTAGGGGGCGAGCGTGCAGCTGCGCCGCGAGCGAGCGCGCCGGGTGGCTGCTCCGGCTGTCGTCCAGGCCAGCGCGACCAGGACCAGGAACGTGATGACGTACTCGGGCCAGCCGCCGACCCGGTCGGCAAGGGTCAGGTTGCTCTGCAGCAGCACCCGCGCCTCCAGGATGGCCGGCCGCCAGGTACCGCTATGGGCGATCAGGGAGCCGTCCGGCGCGATGATCGCGCTTACGCCGGTGGTGGACGCGACCACCACGCTGCGGTCATGCTCGATCGCGCGGATCCGCGCGATGGCGAGTTGCTGCAGCGTCTCCCCGGTCTGGCCGTCTATCTCGAAGTCGGCGTCATTCGTCTGCACCACCAGCAGGTTCGCCTTGGCGGCGACCTCCGACCGGACCAGATTGTCGAAGCCCACCTCGTAGCAGATCACGTCGCCGAGCCTGATCTTCCCGATGCGGAACACCACTGCCCGGTGTCCCGGCGTGAAGTTCACCGGCTGCAGCGATGGCAGCGAGGTGAATTTGTCCAGCAGGCTCCGGAACGGGATGACCTCGCCGAACGGCACTAGCTGGCGCTTGATATAGGTCTGGACCGGTCCTCGGCCGGGCAGCCAGAGCTGGCCGGCGTTGCGGACCGGATCGTCCAGCACAGCGCCGACCAGGACCGGGCGGTTGATCGCGCGGACGGCCGCCGAGATCGTGCCGTAGACCGACGGGTAGAAGCTCGGATCAAGGTCGGTCGAGTTCTCCGGCCAGATCACCACGTCAGGCGGCGGCCGGGAGCCGCTCCCGACCTGGGCTGCCAGCTTCTCGGTCTCCGCCGCGTGGTTGGCGGTAACCGTGGTGGCCCGTAGCACCCCGGTCAGCGTCCCGGCGTGCGGTACGTCGCCCTGCACCGCGGCGACTGTCGCGGTGGGCGTCCCGGCGGCCGGCTGGTCGACCGGGAGCACCGCGCCGCAGACCGCCACTCCGGCGGCTGCCGCGAAGGCAAGAGCCGGCGCCATGCGGCGTCGCAGCCGCTGGCCGAGTCCCTCCCGGCCGGCTGGCCCCGGCGAGGGCCGCGTGCCCATCTCGCCGCGCGACGATCCCGTGGCCGGCTCGCCGCGCGATGGCGCCAGCACCAGCCAGGCCAGCGTCGCCGCGGCCAGCGCCACCAGGAAGGTCAGCAGCGGGGCACCGCCGACCGCCACCCACGGCGCGGTCGGCGCGCTGGCCTGGCTCATCGCGAGCCTGCCCCACGGGAAGCCGCCGAACGGCGCCCGGTCACGCAGCGCCTCGGCCGCGACCCACCAGCCGGCCACCGCAACAGGCCAGGCGCGCAGGTTCAGCAGCAGTCGCTGGCCGATCACGAGCAGCGCGAACATCACCGCCTCCACGACAGCGAGCGCAGCCCACACGTACCAGGCGACGTTCGCCAGCCAGGACAGCAGCGGAACGAAGAATGCGAAGCCGAACACGAGGCCAACGGCCAGCGATCCGCGCAGGCTCCTGCGCCACAGCGCGAGGACAAGCAACGCGGGTCCCACGGCGGCGAGCGGCCAGGCGCCGACGGGCGGGAACGCCGCAGCCAGGACCACGCCGCCCGTCAGCGCCGTGAGCAGGGCCGGGCCGGTACGCAGTCCGTCGGCGGGAGCGTGCCTGCTGCGCGCACGTGCCGCGGGCCCAGCCGGGCGGCCGGCCGCCATGGCCTCCGGAGCGGGCGCGACAGCCCCGGCGGGCTCGCCGCTGACGCCGTCACTGGCTCCGGTGAGCACCGCTGACCTCCCGCCGGCCGTTCGGTTCCTGGCCCCTTGGAGCGTATCCGGCCGGGCGCGGGTGCTTTCGCGGCAGGCGAACTGCCAAAAACCACATGCAAAAGGACTTTTGCATTTCGCCACACAATCGTCATCGAGCGTGATAACTTCGCTACGTTCTGTTTCCATTCCAGCTGACACGCCCGTCCTCTGGCATGCTCGCGAGGGTCCGTGCCGTGATTAAGATTCGATACTCAGACCTGCCGACCGGACTGCACCTCTCCGCTGAGGTCCGGGGCAAACACACGGTTCTTTTCCTGCTGCCCGGACTCACCGCGGCACAGCGGAAAGCGGCCATCCGGAGGGCCAGGAGCGCTGCCCGGATCGGCCATGGCCCGGCCCTGCCGGCGCTCGGCCTGGCGCGCGCGGTGGCGGCTGACAGGATCGCGACCACCGTGCGGAACGGGCTGGCCGCGATGCGCATGCACCCGGCGATCTTCATTCCGCCGATGATCATCATTGTGTCCGTGGCCGTTGCGTACGTTCTGCTGGTGTCCTTCTCGATCCGGTTCCTTCCGCCGCAGTCCGAGCCGCGTCTCGTGCTTCCCGGCGGCTCCGGCCACGGCGCCGTGCACAACCCCTCGACCGCCGATCCGGGCAGCCGCCCGGCCAGCGGCGCGGCGCCGGGCAGCCCGGGCTCGCCCGGCCCGTCCCCGTCCCCGTCGTCGTCCCGGCGGCCCCGCTCTCCGTCGCCAAGCCCGTCGGCTTCGGCGACGCCGTCCGCGCGCCGCACGCCGGGCCCTTCGCCCTCCGCGCCAGCCCCTTCCCCGTCCGCTCGGCCGTCCCCGGATCCGAGCACAGGGTCGGGTCCGGGCGGCGGCGTGTGCCTCAAGGTCGGCCCGCTCGGAGTGTGCCTGCCGTTATAGCGAACCGCCCGGGTCGCACCTGGCGGAATATCTGCTCCCGCGCGGCAGTCACACTGTGGGGACGTCCGCCCGGCAAGAAGCTAGGGCCGCCGACCGGAGGGGGGCCAGCGTGAGCCGCCGCGGCTGGGTGCTATTCACCACGATGAGCGTGGTCTGGGGCATCCCCTACCTGCTGATCAAGATCGCGGTGGGCGGAGTTCCGGTCCCCGTGCTCGTCCTCGCCCGGGTCACCATCGGCGCCGCGCTGCTGCTGCCCGTCGCGCTGCGCCGCCGCCAGCTCAGCGCACTACTGCCGTACTGGCGCTGGCTTGCGGTCTTCGCCGTGGTGGAGATCATCACGCCCTGGTTCCTGCTCTCAGAGGCGGAGCTCAAGCTGTCGAGTTCGATGAGCGGCCTGCTCATCGCATCGGTGCCGATCATCGGCGCGCTGCTCGCCCGGGTCGCCGGCGACGCCGACCGGCTGACGGCCGTCCGCTGGACTGGCCTGCTGGCCGGCCTGGCCGGCGTCGCCCTGCTCGTCGGCCCGGGCGCCACCGGGGGTGACGCCCGCTCGATCGGCGAGGTCCTGCTCGTGGCCGTGTGCTACGCGACCGGCCCGCTGATCGCCAGCCGCAAGCTCAAGGACGCACCGCCCCTCGGCATGACCGCGGTCTGCCTGGCTTTCGCGGCCGTCGTCTACGCACCGGCGGCCGCACTGACCTGGCCGGCCGCGATGCCGTCGGCGAGGGTTCTCGCAGCCATCGTCTGCCTGGCGGTGGTCTGCACGGCCGTGGCCTTCCTGATCTTCTTCGCGCTGATTGCCGAGGTAGGGCCGGCCCGCGCGACCGTCATCACGTACGTGAATCCGGCCGTCGCCGTCGCGCTGGGCGTCTCTGTCCTCGGTGAGCAATTCACTCCGGCCATGGCTGGCGCCTTCGCGCTCATCCTCGGCGGGTCGGTACTGGCGACGCGGTCAGGCATCGGGGGCGGTCGGCCGAAACCTGATCGGGTGCGGGACCTGGCCCGGCTAGACTCGCCCAGGTGATTGACCTCAAGGCGGCCCGCCAGGAACCAGATCGTTACCGGATCGCGCTGGCCCGCCGCGGCGCCGCGGCTGACCTCGACGCCCTGCTGGCGGCCGACGCCCGGTGGCGGAAGCATACCGAGCGGGCCGAGAGCCTGCGCGCCCAGCAGAAGCGATCCTCCAAGGGCAAGCCCGGCCCGGCTGAGCTCGCCGCGCTGCGCGGGCTCGCCGCCGAACTCCAGGCGGCGGCGGAGGAGCAGGCCCAGGCCGCGAGCGAGCGCGACGAGCTTCTTGCCCGCATCCCCAACCTGCCCGACCCGACGGCGGCCGATGGCATGGACGAGGAGGACGCCGAGCTTGTCCGCACCTGGGGCGAGCGGCCCGCATTCGGCTTCGAGCCCCGGGACCACCTGGACCTCGGCTCGCCCACTGGCTGGATAGACATGGCGAGGGGCGCACGGCTGTCCGGATCAAGGTTCGCCTACCGGATGGGGGACGTGGCGCTGGCAGAGATGTCGCTCTACCGGTTCACCCTCGACCGCCTGGCCGGGAAGGGTTTCCTGCCGGTGCTGCCGCCCATTCTGGTGGGCGAGCGGGCCATGTACGGCACCGGCTTCCTGCCGACGGAGGAGTCCAATCTCTACCACCTGGAGAAGGACGATCTCTATCTGACCGGCACCTCCGAGGTGGCGCTGGCCGGGATCCACATGGACGAGCGGCTGGAGGAAGCGGACCTGCCGGCCAAGTACGTTGCCTTCACCACCAACTTCCGGCGCGAGGCCGGCGCGGCCGGCAAGGACACCAAGGGCATGTTCCGCGTGCACCAGTTCGACAAGGTGGAGATGTACCTCTGCTGCGCGCCGGAGGACTCGGCGGACCTGCACGAGCAGCTGCTAGCGCACGAGGAGGAGATCGTCCAGGCGCTTGGCGTGCCCTACCGGGTGATGAACATCTCCGTCGGCGACCTGGGCGCGCCGGCCGCGAAGAAATACGACATCGAGGCCTGGTTCCCGGCCCAGCAGCGGTACCGGGAGATCACCTCCTGCTCGAATACCACTGACTACCAGGCCAGGCGGCTGAACATCAGGTTCCGCCGGGACGGCAAGCTGGACTACGTGCACACCCTGAACGGGACCGGCGCGACCGCGCGGGCACTGTTGTCGATCATGGAGAATTTCCAGGACGAGCACGGCACCATTACCGTCCCCGAGGTGCTGCGCCAGTACGGCGCACCCGCCACGCTAGGCACCCGCCCCGCTGCCGACTAGCAGCCACTTCCCGGCCCCGTCCGGCAC
>Ga0182024_10008917_pt1 | contig 20944 bp, 17 predicted proteins | sample P32metaG_FD_120480 | JGI IMG/M metagenome (GOLD analysis project Ga0182024, IMG submission 120480) | Permafrost microbial communities from Stordalen Mire, Sweden - P3-2 metaG (Illumina Assembly) | ecosystem: Environmental > Terrestrial > Soil > Wetlands > Permafrost | place: Sweden: Stordalen...
CTTTGCGAATGGGTGTTTGGGGCCATCGTGCCAACATTCCGCCCGGATCGCGAGGACCCTCCCGAGATATCTGCCCAGGTCAGGAGCTATTTACAGCTTTCGTATTTCCGGGCGAAGTAACTATACGAGGAGCGCGCCTAACTCGCGCCAACCCGTCTGATTATTTCGCATTCGCTCGGGTTGCGTATCGGGTCGAACGGCCCGAGCATCTCGGTCCGGGACGTTCCAGTGTCACCGAGCACTGAGCCCGCACGCGCCGATGCGGCCTGTTCGAGGCAGACCGCATCAGGCTGACGGACCCGAGGAGCGGATCGTCTCTGCGTGGACTTTTGGCTGACGTTCCGGGACGTTTGACCCTACCGACGATCGCTGACGGCGCCTTCAATGAACATCATGAGGATCAGACGAGATTCAGTTGAAGATCGCAGAGCAGCCGGATGTGCTCAGAGTCCTCCAGGCCGACAAGGCAAGGAGGCGTCACGATGACCTTCTCAAGACGTGCGTTCCTCGGGGGGAGCGCCGCCACCCTAGGAGGGCTGATCGTGGCCGACAAGCTGCGATTCTTTCAGCCGTTCCTCGGCGAGGCCGCCAGCGCCTCCGAGACGGTCATCACCGGGAGCGAGACCGTCTACCGGACAGGGCACTCAAACAACTGTGACGGGGCTTGCGGACACCTCATCCACGTCGTCGACGGGCGCGTGACGATGATCGGTCCCGCCGGATGGGGCACGAAGACCGTCTCCGGCGCACCGGCACCTACCTTCCACCCGCGGATCTGCGCGAGGGGTCTCTCGCAGATCTCGAATACCTACAGCCCCGATCGGATCAAGTACCCCTACAAGCGAGTCGGCGCAAGGGGCTCGGGCAAATGGCAGCGCATCAGTTGGGACGAGGCGACCTCACTCATTGCCGACGGCTTCGCGGCGGCTCAGAAGAAGTACGGCAAGAAATCTGTCTGGATCGCTCCCTACACCGGCTCGCTCGCACTCATCGAAGGGGTCGTAGGTGCCGGCTTCCGCTTCGCCAGCGTCATCGGTGCCTCTGCCGGTGATTCCGAAGGCGACAACGAGGGCGACTCCGCCACACCGGCCGGATGGAACTACGTGCTCGTCGACCCGACCAACCCCGCCAATGGGGGCGGTTTCTTCACGGGCCACGAGTCGGTCGACTTCCTCAGCGCGAAGACCATCGTCTTCTGGGCGAACAACGTCGCCGAGACCTCGATCCCCGACTGGCGGGTGATGTGCGACGCCCGGGACCAAAACGGTGCGCAGCTCGTCTCGGTGGATCCTCGTTTCACCCCTACCTCGGCGGCCTGCGACGAGTGGCTGCCAATCCGGCCCGGCGCCGACACTGCTCTCATCGACGGCATCATCAACTACGTCCTGTCGAACGGGCTCTACGACGCCGACTACATCCGCCGCTACACAGTCGGCCCCTACCTCGTCGATGCGAGCACGAAGAAGTGGCTTCGAGCATCTGAGGTGGTCCCCGGCGCCAAGGACGACTATGTCGTCTTCGACGAGTCCGACGGCAAGATCAAGGCTGCCGGGGATTCCTCGGTGAGAGTACCGGCCTTGTTCGGGACGTACGAGGCTGGTCAGGCGAAAGCCTTGACAGCGCTGCAGGCGCTGGCCGACATGGCCTCCAAGTACACGCCCGAGTACACGTCGAAACTGACCGATATCCCCGTGTCTCAAGTGGTGTCGCTCGCCCAGGTGTGGGGCACCCAGAAGCCTCTGGCCGTGCGGGTCGGCTTCGGCCTGTCCCACTGGTACCACGGCGATCTTCATATGCAGGCCCTCCTCACGCTGCAAGCCATCACCGGCAACATCGGGGTCCACGGTGGCGGTGTCACTACCTTCGCCGGCGGCCTCACGACGACCGCCTTCGACCTGTTCAACTGGTGGAACCCGACGGGCACGCCGTATGCGGTGCTCGAGCCGATGGACTTCTGCGACGCCGTGCTGAAGGACGATCCCTACCCGGTGCGGGCCGCCTGGTTCATGATCGACAACTTCGCCCAGCAGATGTCCGATCGTAACCAGGTCGTGAAGGCCATGAAAGCACTCGACTTCTGTGTCGTCTCCGATTACATGCTCTCTGCCACTTGTGACATCGCCGACGTCGTCCTCCCTGCCTGCACGTATCTCGAGAAGACCGACCTGCTGTCGTCGAACAACTTTTACCTGCAGTACATGCCGAAGATCATCGACCCGCTCTTCGAGTCGAAGTCGGATCTCGACGCCATCGCCATGGTGGCTGAGAAGATGGGGGTGGGCCAATACTTCGACAAGACGCCGGAGCAGTACCTACGCCAGATCATGCACATCGGCCAGGCCGACGCCGATCCGACCGTGAAAGGGCTGACCTGGGAGCAGCTCACCTCCGAGGCGGTCCACCTCAACACCGACCCGACGCCGTACGTCCCGTTCTTCGACAAGCAGTTCCCGACCAAGAGCGGCAAGATCGAGTTCTACGTCGAGATGCTGATGCCCTTCGGACAGGAAGTCTGCGAGCACGAGGAACCGATCGAGGCATCCCCGACGAACCCTCTCTACGAGAAGTTCCCGCTCGTGTTCCTCTCCACTCACACGAGGTTCCGAACCCACTCCCAATACGTGAACCTGCCGTGGCTGAAGGAGATCAACAACGGCGGCGACGGCTTCCTCGAGATCAACCCGAAAGATGCTTCTTCGCGGGGAATCGGGGACCAGGACGTCGTGCGGATCTTCAACGACCGCGGCCAACTGAAGGTACGCGCCCGTCTCACCGAGTCCATCAAGCCCGGAGTCGTGAATTGCTACCAGGGCGGCTGGGACACCATAAAGGTAAAGCATTACATCGAGGGCCACCCGAACAACTTGACCCATCAGATCGCCAAGCCGGCGCAGGCCCTCATCCCCAACTTCCCGTCTAATGCCGCCTACTACGACTGCCTCGTTCAGGTCGAAGCAGTGAGGGGATGACACTCATGACACCGAAACAAGCAACCCACGTCCCGCACCACGTCATGGTCATCGACACGAACCGCTGTGTCGGCTGCTGGACGTGTGCTGTGGCCTGCAAAGAGATAAACAACGAGCCGCTCGGCTTTTGGTGGAACCGCATCCTCACAACGGCACCGAACGAGTCGACGACGGCGAAGGCCCCGGCGAGCGAGAACATCGACGTGCCTTGGGGCGTCTTTCCGAACCTTGAGCTCGCCTACCTGCCGGTCGCCTGCCAACACTGCAACGACGCCCCCTGTGTGAAGGTCTGCCCGGTGCAGGCGACGTTCCGCCGAGACGACGGCACGGTGCTCGTCGACTACGAGCGCTGCATCGGCTGTCGCTACTGCATGGCGGCCTGTCCCTACGGCGTGCGCATCTTCAACTGGGGCGACGCCGAGTATGCCCCGGGAGGGATCGTTGGCTACGGCAAGGACTACCGTTACGAGGGACGGCTCGTCTTCGAGCCGGTGCGCCCGAAGGGCGTCGTCGAGAAGTGCACGTTCTGCGTCGAGCGGATCGACGTCGGCCAGCAACCCTTCTGCGTCGAGACCTGCCCGATAGGAGCCCGCATCTTCGGGGACCTCGACGACCCTGACAGCGAGGTCAGCCAGCTCGTGAACGAGGGTGGGGCCGAGCAGCTCCACCCCGAGCTCGGCACCGATCCGAACGTCTACTACGTGCCCGTGCGCAAGCGCGTGGCACGAGAGAGCTGAGGAGGTAAACCATGGCCACAACTACTGCCTCACTTCCGATCCCCGCAGAGCGGGTGCGTGGCGAGCGGAACGGCATCCGGCTGTGGTACACGCTGCTTGCCGCCGCAGGCGCCTTCGGGCTCGCAGCGTGGATCTACGAGCTCAAGACAGGCCTCGCATCCACCGGCATGCGCGACGTCGTGTCCTGGGGGATGTACATCTTCACCTTCGCCTTTTTCATCGGGCTGTCTGCCGGTGGGCTTATCATGGCCTCGAGCGCCGAGGTCTTCGGGATCAAGGCGCTGAAACCGCTCTCGCGGCTCGGAGTGCTCTCGGCTGCAGCGTGCGTGACGGTGGCTGGCCTCATGATCATTCCTGACCTCGGGCGGCCCGACCGGATTCTCAACCTGTTCATCCATCCCAACTGGAGCTCGCCGCTCATCTGGGACATCCTCATCATCTCGATCTACTTTGTCTTCTCCGTCGTCGACCTGGCCGTTCTCCAGCGCCACGAGTCCGAGCCGAGCAGGCTCCGCCGGACGATGCGGGTGCTCGCCTATGTCGGCCTGCCGACGGCGGTGCTGCTGCACTCGGTGACGGCATGGATATTCGGCCTGCAGATCGCCCGCACGTGGTGGAACACCTCGCTGATGGCCCCGTTGTTCGTGGTCTCGGCGATCCTGTCGGGCACGGCGCTCGTCACCCTCCTGGCGCTCGCCGCCGAGCGGTGGGGAGGGCTGGTCCTGCCAGCAGACACAAAACGGTGGCTGCGAGGCTTCATCACTGTCGCCCTGCTCGTCGATCTCTTCTTCGTCGGCTGTGACTACGTCACCGTCCTGTGGGGCAACGTGCCAGCCGACCGGTCGGCCCTCAACCTCGTCCTGCCGGGCGGAGCTTGGGCATGGATCTTCTGGGTGGAGTGGATCGTGGGCGGCCTCATCCCCCTCGCGCTCCTGCTCGTGCCGCGGTTCCGCCGGCTGCCTGGCTCTCTCGGGCTCGCCGCCTTCCTCGCCGTCGTCGGTGTCTATGCCTTTCGCATCGAGCTCGTCGTGATCGGCTTCATCAACCCGCTCACGCAGTACCCACCCGGCAACGCCATCGGCACGTACAACCCGAGCGCGTCCTCCTTCGAGCTCGTCGGGCGCTACTGGCCCACCTGGGTCGAGTACGGGATTGTTCTAGGTCTCGTCGCTCTGTTCGCTGCGATCGTGACAGTCGGCTACCACCACTTGATCGGGCCGGGACACCGGCCCGCTGTGCTGACCGAGCACAGCACGCTCGGCCACGATCCGTCAGCGACAGGCTCTGTATCCGCCGACAAGGCCAGCTGAGGAGGACGTGATGACGATCGATTCGTCGACGGTAAGCGGCGCCGAGACGGCTGAGGGAACCGCTCCAACGGAAAGCCCAGACGGGGGCACTGTGATCGCAGCCCTCGATCTCCTGGCGCACTGGTGGAGTCGGCCGCTGTCCGACGAGGTCAGCCGGTGGCTTGACGCGGTAGAGATCGAGGCCGGCGTTCGTCGGCGGATCGCGGGCGACATTAGGCCCACAGCTGCGCGGCTGTCGTTCGGGATGGGCGAGGTCCTCGCCTTGCTCGACGAGCACGAGCGCCTCTTCGTCGGACCCGGGCACGTGCCGTGCCCGCCCTACGAGTCGTTCTGGCGAGAGGACGTCCCCGTCGACATTCGCCGAAGCCTCATGGGTCCCTGCAGTGCCGATCTTCGGCACCTTTACGCAGAGCTTGGGATCGAGTTGACGCCGGCCGTCGGTGAGTTGACCGATCACGTAGCCGTCGAACTTGAGGCACTGACCTACGCACTCTCGTTCGAGGAGACGGCGCCCGTCGCGAGAGCGCTCTTCTTCGATCACGTGAGAAAGTGGCTGCCGCGCCTCTGCCGGGCAGTCATCCATGAAGCCGAGCAGCCTTTCTACCGTGAACTTGGAGCGGTGACCCTCGATTGGCTGGCCTACATCCAGCGCTATTTCGAGACAGCCCCCGAGGTCCAGCCCGGGACTCCCGGATGATGGCAGTCGGGCGGGCTTCCGGACGAGCCGTAGATAAAGCGAGTGCCGCATCATGGGGACCGTCGTACATCGGCTATCGACAACGCCGCTGCCAAAAACGATGACGATCAGCCGGGTGTCCCCGAGCACGCCCAAGTCCGAGCAAACGGTGGTGCTGCTCTGCTCCGACATCTCCGCCGGTGGGCCCGAAGCGATCTCCGCCGGCGATATCGCCTTGGCGCTGCGTCGGCATGTACCGCAGTCGCAGGTGTTCATCGTCGACGACCTCTGCTCGGAGAGCACCCGAGTCTCAGCCGTCCTTCAGAGCCTCCGGGCGCACCGGGTCGCCGTCGGATGCAGGAAAGCAGCAGAGAGACGGGGGGAGTTCCTGGCCCAGTTGCGCCGCGCACACATCCATCCGTCGGGTGTCCAGATCGTGGACCTGATGCCCGCCGAGGGCTCAGACCCGGTCGCTGTCGGCGAACAGTCTGTCGCCCGCCTGCGGGCGGCGCTCGCCCGGCTCTCTCGTGCCGACCTTGGTGCTCCGGTGCACGACCGCCTGGCGCCGAGCACTACCGGGGTCTCCCGCCGGAGTCTGTTCGGTCTCGGGGCGATCCCACGTCGCCCAGTCGCCTTCTTCGTGGAGGGTCGCTGCGAACGAGTCAGTTGCTGTCACGCGTGTGTCGAGGCCTGTCCTCGTGGCGCGATTCATCTGCGAGACGGCCGGCTGGTGATCGACGGGGCGACCTGCACGGGCTGCGGCGCCTGCCTCAGCGTCTGCCCGTCTGGAGCGATGTCCCTGAACGGATTATCGATCGGCGAACTCGAGGCGGCGGCGAGCGCGCTCGTTGCGGCGGCGACCCGGCCGCGCACAGGCAAGCCTCTCGGTGTAGCGATCGTCTGCGCGAAGGCGCTCGCCGACGTCCCCCTCGGAGGAAGCTGGCTGCCCCTCGAGGTGCCGTCGCTCGAGATGGTGTCCGCAGGCTGGCCGCTGCAGATCCTGAGTGCCGGTGCTGGTGTGAGCCTTGTCGGATGCCACGAAGCAGCGTGCCATGCCCGAGCAGGTGAGCTGACCCGTTTCTGCGGAGACGTGCTCGACCGGTTCGCTCCCGCACGGCGGCAGCTGCTCGGCTCTCCCGGACGTCCGCAATCCGTCGTTCTCAACGGTTCCGAGCAAAGGCTTCCTGAACCCCCCGCCTCTGTGAAGCTTCGTGAGCCCGAGGCGAGCGCCGGCGCTCTGGCCACGCTCTTCGCGCGATCGCCTGGCTCGGTGAGCGCTTTGCCCGATGAAGGGCCGACCACAATCTCACTCAAGCCCCGCACCGAACGTGAAGCTCGATGGAGGATCGAATCGCCGATGGCTCCCTTGGGGGAGATCACCATCGACAACGCGAGGTGCTCGGCGTGCGGCTGTTGCGTCCTTGCCTGTCCGACTGGGACGTTGCAGGCGAGCCAGAAGGGCGGGACCATTGCGTTCTCGTTCGAGTCTTCCGCATGCTCGGCGTGCGGAGGCTGCGTCTCCTCCTGCCCTGAGGGGGCTGTCTCCCTCCTGCGAGTTCTCGACTCCATGAGCCCGGATGCAGGTCGGCAAACGATCGCCGAGGTCTCGGTCGGCGCGCGCTGCGGGGCTTGCGGCCAGCCTCTCGCGGACGGTCTCGTTCGCAGCGTCCTCGCGCCTCGCCTCGCCGGGTCGCACCCCGGGATCGCCGCCTGGTTACGAGACGGCGATCGCTGCGGGGATTGCGTATTGATGGGACGGCTGCCTGCGCATCTCCAAGGCGGCCTGCCTGCCCAGGGCTCCCGCACGGGAGGGTCGCTTGACCCTGGGGGCTAGCCAGGGGAGGCTTGCTCGAGGACGCCAAAAGTGCTGAAAGGAAGACATGGAAACGACTGAGCTCGAGGCTGCCTACGGGGCTCTGGTCGAGGCTGCGGCGATCGCCGGGCCCGGTGCTCCATCCGAGGACGCGTGGGACGTCGACACCGTGCTTGCCCACGTCATTGCGAGCAGCCGCATGCTCGCCGCCGCCAGCGCCGAGCTGTTGTCCGGACGGACTCCGGTCGTCGACAACCGCCCCACCCAGTCCCGGCCCTATCTCGACGCGATCGCGAGGAGCGCCGCCAGCCGCAGCGAGCTTGTTGAATCCGTGAGACGATGCGGGCAAGAGCTCATGATCCTTGCCGCCCAGCTCTCAGAGGAGCAGATTGCGACGAGGGTGCCCACGATCATCGTCGATGCTGGGCGCATCCGGGTGGAGCGTCCAGTTGCTTTCTCGAGTCTCCTCGAACCACCTCATATTCACGAGCATCTCGAGCAGTTGCGGGAATGGCTGGGATGACGGATGTCGCAACGAGCTGCTGCGCGAGACGAAGGCGCCTTCTACTGCGATCGCTGCGATGGCGCCGGCCGCCGTCAGGTCAAAGGACGGTACGACCATCGGCTACTGCAAGCTGGGCCGGGTCCCGAGCTGAGCCTGGTGCAGGGACCCGTCAGTTGGTCGAGAAGATGCGCACGCCGGCTATGGACCTCTACGACTCCTTCAAAGGTTTACGTGCCCGATCGGCACGCCGGCCTCGACCACGGTGCACAGAAGGTCTTGTACCCAGTGGCCTAGGCCGGGTCCCCGCGGTCGCAGACGGGGACTCGGGGCGTCACCACCGGTCCACACGATAAAGCGGGTAAAGGCCGTCCGGGTCGAGCAGCAGGACGTCGACGACGTCACCGCAGCGAATGCCGTCACCGTCGGGGACGATGGCGAGGGCGTTTGCGGCGGCCATTGCGGACAACCTGTGAGAGCCTTGCTCGCCTGCAGGCACGGCGCGCACTACAGCGTCCGCGCCGGCCCGGGCAACGACTCCTACGATGTGGAGCTTCCCGTCCTTCCTGCGGGGGAAGTCGGCCTCGGCGACGGCTTCGAGACGCGGCCGGTCGAGGTGCTCGAGCCCCGCCATGTCGCAGATGGCCGGCCGGACGAGCAGCTCGTAGGAGACGAGCGCCGCTACCGGGTTGCCGGGCAGGCCGAAGACGGGGACGGTGCCGAGCGTCGCGAATGCAAAAGGCCTCCCGGGCTTCACGGCCAACTGCATCGACCGCATCGCCCCTCCGCTCAGCCTCCACAGGACGATCTTCACGAGGTCGCGGTCGCCGACACTGACTCCTCCGCTCACGACGATGGCGTCGCACGTCGCGGCGCCGTCCTCGATGATTGCGGTCAGGGCGTCCTCGTCGTCGGGCCCCGTTCCGAGGTCGAGCGTCCCGAAGCCGTCGGCCCGAAGTCGGGCGAGAAGGGCAGGCCGGTTCGAGTCACGGATCTGCCCGCGGCGCAGCGGCGCCGGCCCGGTCGTGAGCTCGTTGCCGGTGGAGAGCACGCCGACGACCGGTCGTGGGTAAACGAGCACCCTCTCGATCCCGAGGCTCGCGAGCACGCCTACGTGAGCCGGCGCAAGCACCGTCCTCGCCGCGAAGACCTCCATCCCGGCCTCAATGTCCTCGCCGGCGCGTAGCGCACGTTTGTACCCCGTGCGACCGATTCGTCGACGACTACGACCTTCTCGCTGTCGTCGGTGCGGGTCATCTCGATCTTGCAGACGGCGTCGGCGCCTTCCGGGAGCGGCGCTCCGGTCATTATGCGGACGGCTTCACCAGCACCGACCCGGACGGCGGGTTCGTCGCCTGCCATCAAGGTGTCGACAACATGCAGGCACCTCGGCACAGAAGCGATGTCGCCAGACCTGAGCGCGTAGCCGTCCATCGCCGAACGGGTGAAGGCGGGTACGTCCTCAAAGGATCGGACCGGGTCGGCGAGCACGCATCCGGCCGCCTCAGAGAGAGCCGTCCAGCGGGGTTCGGGAAGACGGCAGCGGGAAAGGACGAAGCGGCGCGCCTCGCCGACCCCCATGAGCGGGCCGCATGGGCTGTGCACGCCGGACCGCAGGTGCGACGAAATCCGAGTCTCTTCGGCCGGGGAGACATGGTGCAGGTGAGAGCTGGTCCCGGGCGTCCACGGACGGTGGAGGGCCGGATGAGCCTCACTCTTTGGCTGGGTCGTCGATCCATCGCGCACTGGTGCCTCCTTTAATGACCTCCTCCCATCCTGGCGGGCTGCACGAGCACTCGATAGGGGAGAAAGTCCCTACGGCTCTGACCAAAAGGACTCAAGAGGACCGAGAAGACCTGGGGTAAGCGATAAGGCGCAGCAGTCGCACGGCCGGGTCGTCGGCCTCAACCCTTGTTCGGGCGGCGGGGCGGGCGCCGGCGGCGAGCGGAGCAGAACTTGAAGCCGTGGAGGCGCTAGAGACCTTTCGGACCAGAATGCTCGCACATGCTCATGTCGCGGACCTTTAGAGCTTCTCCCGGACGACCAGGACGGGGCAGTGTGCGTGGTGGACGCAGGCCTGCCCGACCGAACCGAGCGCCAGGCTGGCAAACCCACCGAGCCCACGGCTGCCTACGACTAGAAGGTCGGCTCCTTTGCTCAGGTCCACGAGAACCTGCGCGGCAGAGCCCTCCGTGATTGTGCGCCGCACGTCTCCGGTGAAGCCGTCATGCAATACCTGCTTCTCGGCGTCACGGACCGTCACCTCTGCGGCATCGGCAGCGGCCTCGATGATATCGCCGACGCCTATCACGAGCGGCGAGACCGGATAATTGACATGCCAAGTATGAACAATGTGCAGAGTCCAGTTCTGCCACCGGGCAACGGCAGCGGCATAGCGAAGAGCCTCCAAGCCGCCCTCAGATCGGTCTACTCCTACGACCACGCGTCCGGCCATCGGCCTCAAAGGACCGGCTGGTGTCGCAGCTGGTTCGTCCGTCATCGTCACGATTACCACCTCCTTAGGGAATTATGTCCAAATACCATGCTAGCTTCTAGGGTCGAAAGACCCAAAGAGGGTTGGGTGCACACAGCTGCCGCCCGGCAACCACCAAACGCTGCACTTTGCTGCTGCCGGCGGTCGGAATCTGCAAAGCTATGCCTTGCCTTAGCGAGCCCTGCTAGGCGTCGATTAGCTCAACGTACGACGAGAACAGGGATCTTTCCAAGATGAAGCACCTTGTGAGTGGTGCTGCCGATGACGATGCCACCGAGATCCGAGAGGCCCCTCGTACCCATGACGATGGTGGAGGCATGCGCGTCTTCAGCCTCGTCTTCAGCCTCGTCGAGGATCTCACGCGCCACGTGTCCCGACATCGAAGCGCGTACAACACCTGAAGCCGTCACACCTTCGGCCTGCAGAGCCTCAACCGCTCGAGCAACGAGCGCGAGCGCGACGGAGGATGCCGGCCGTGGTCACCGGTTGTGGCACTCACACCGGCAGTCGCTCGTGGTTCTCCCCACCCCCACGATCTACTCCTCACTCCGGCCTGTCGGGTACGAGTGAGGCTACGAGGGCGATCACGTCTCGAGCCGAGACCATTCCGACGACCTCGCCCGACTGGCGAACAGGGAGGTGGCGGACGCCCTCGCGGGCCATGATCTTGATTGCGTCAGCGATCGTGTCCGAGACATCGAGGAACAGGAGCCCTAGTGACGACACGTCCGTCGCCCACAATGCGTCAAGATTCGTGCCGGAGGCGAGGGCGAACAGGAGATCGTGCTCGGTCAGCAGGGCCGACGGACCATCAGATCCGAGAAGCACGAGGGACCCGACACCTTTTCGTGTCATGATCTCGGCGACGGTTCGCAAGGTGAATTCTGGGTCGCCGAACACAGGTGGCCTGGCCATCAGATGCGTGACTGGGCAGTCGAGACCGCAGAGATGGCGAAGCTCAGGTGGCTTTGCGACTTCGGGACTGTTGTTCCACACTTCCTGCTCGGTGGTCATGCCCCTACCCTGAACCTGCCGATGGACGGGGGGTAGAGGATTTGGTCCTTTCGCGCGCCGTCAGAAACCCGACTCCATTCCAGTGATGTGGCACTCGCTCCTCGGACAACATCAGCGCGACGGCGAGTTGCCGGTGCCTCGGCGCTCAGGCGTGGGGCGAATGTCAGAAGCTCAGTCGTGAGTTGTCGTTAGGGCCCGAACGGGCAGTTGCGAGCCCGAAAGCGACGGACGAGCAGCGGATGAGGCTGGCTCCGGATTGAGGACTTCCGCCTCTAGTCGGCGCACGGGCTCCCAGGTCACGATTGTGGACGAAGAGTTTAGTCAACTTCATGGTCATCTTCCCCAAAGGAGACACGATGTCATCGTTACTGACCCGACCGGCTCCTGAGCGGCCGCCGGCGCCGCCTGATCGACCGATGTCGAAGCGAAACAAGGAAAAGGCCCACGCGTTAGGACTTACCTCGGCGACGGGGCTCGTCGTCGGCAGCATCGTCGGAACCGGCGTCTTCACGATGCCGGCCGTGCTAGCTGGTGCCGGAACGATGGGCATAATCGTCCTCGGCGTCATCGCCGTCGGAGCGATGCTCCTTGCCGTGCTGTTCGGCCAGCTCACCAAGCGCGTGCCCAACAGCGACGGCGGGCTCTATGCCTACTCCCGCCACGAGTTCGGCGACTTCGCCGGCTACCTCGTCGGCTGGTGCTACTGGATCCAAGCCTGGGCAGGTAACGCGGCCATCGTCGCCTCCTGGGTCTTCTACGTCGACGCCCTTTTCAACATCCACAATCCGAGCGGCATGGAGAACTGGGGCATCGCCCTAGTGGGCTTGTGGGTTCCGGCGATTGTGAACCTGGTCGGGGTGCGCCAGATGGCGTGGTTCCAGAACGTCACCGTCGTGCTCAAGTTCCTGCCGCTGCTTTTCGTCGGCGTCGTCGGTTGGTTCTTCGTCCACGCATCCCACTTCGGCCCCTTCAACGCTTCGGGCGGCAGCCTCTACAGCGGCATTGGGATCGCGGCGGGGGTGGCCCTTTTCTCCTTCATCGGCGTGGAAGCAGCCGCCGTCACAGCCAAGCGGGTGAAGGATCCCCGCCGGAACGTCGGGCGCGCCTCAATGATCGGAACGGCCTTGAGCGCCCTCTTGTACGTGCTCGTTACCGCAGCGGTGATGGGCCTCGTCGCCCATCACACCCTCGTCGGCACTGGCTCGCCGTTCGTCAACGCCTTCCAGTCCATCTTCCCGCACAGCGCCTGGGCGGGAAGGTTCATCGCCGCAATCGCCGTTATCTCGGGCATCGGGGCGCTCAACGGTTGGACCCTGATCGTCACCGAGACCTCTCGGGCGATCGCGCAGGACGACCTCTTCCCCCGCCCGTTCGCCTGGGCGGACCGTAAGGGCACAGCGTGGTTCGGCATCGTGGTCGGCACCGTGCTGCCGTCATTGCTCATGTTGTGGAGCTACAACACCAAGGCGGGCCTGACCGTCTTCACTTACCTCGTCGATCTCACCGTTGTCACAGTGGCGATCCCTTACTTCATGTCGGCCATCGCCCAGCTCACCTACCTCGTCTCCCGCCGCCGGAAGGTGCAGGGTTGGCTCTTGGCCCGTGACCTCTCAGTCGCCGGGGCGAGCGTGCTGTTCTCGCTGTGGGTGACATTCGCCTCCGGCTACCAGGTTGTCTACCAGGCCCTCGTGGTCATCCTCGCCGGCCTCATCCTGTACGCCTTTATGAACGCCCGCCGGCAGCGTCTCGGTGAGACCGCCGAGCCCGCCGAGCTCGTGCCCGAGGGTGCATCCGATCTGTCCACGTCGGCCTGAGCCGGCCACCGAAGTGACGACAACACATTCACAGGAGGAACTAGCAATGACGTTTCATGTTGATTCAGAGGTTGGCCAGCTCCGTCAGGTCATCCTTCACCGCCCCGGACTGGAGCTGTCCCGCCTCACGCCACAGAACATCGGCGAGCTGCTCTTCGACGACGTGCTCTGGGCGAAGAAGGCCAAGGAAGAACACGACGGCTTCGCAGAGTCGCTTCGGGAAAAGGGAGTACGTGTGCACTACTACGCCGAGCTGCTCGCGGAGGTTCTCGAGATCAGCGAAGGTCGCGCCTTTGTGTTGGATCGCATCTGCACGCCCGAGATCCTCGGACCGACACTTGTTCGGCCACTTCGCCGACTCCTCGAGGATCTCGACGGTGAAGACCTCGCCACCTGCCTCGTCGGAGGAGTTCTGAAGAGCGACATGCACCCGGCCGGCGGCAGGAGCAGCCTCAAGTGGGAGATGCTGCGCGCCGATGACTTTCTCCTCGCCCCGCTACCCAACCACCTCTTTCAGCGGGACAACTCCTGCTGGATCTATGGAGGCGTCTCGGTCAACCCGATGGCGAAGCCGGCTCGCCAGCGTGAGACGCTCCACAGCCGCGCCATCTACCGCTTCCACCCGCTCTTCGCCGATGCGGACTTCGTCACCTACATCGGTGACGATGACCTGAACCACCTTCCAGCCTCGGTCGAGGGCGGTGACGTGCATGTGATCGGGAACGGCACCGTCATGATCGGGATGGGCGAGCGGACGAGCCCGATGGGGGCCGAGATCCTCTCTCAGCAGCTTTTCGCCTCTGGTCAGGCGCAGGCGGTCATCGCCGTCGAGCTGCCGAAGTCACACTCGATGATGCACCTGGACACCGCAATGACGATGGTCGACAGGGCGACATTCGTGCTCTACCCGTACTTCGACCGTCACCTCCGTTCGTGGACGATCACTCCCCGCGAGACGGGTGGCTTCAGCGTCAAGCAGAACCACAGCCTGTGGGAAAGCCTCGCAGCCGTCCTCGGAGTGGAAGAGGTCACGGTACTCGTGACCGACGAGGACATCCGGGCGGCAGAACGCGAGCAGTGGGACGACGGCACGAACTACCTTGCCGTCGCCCCTGGCGTCGTCTTTGGCTATGACCGCAACGTGGCCACCAACACGATGCTGAGGAAGCACGGCATCGAGGTCGTGAGCGTCGAGGGAAGTGAGCTCGGCCGTGGCCGCGGCGGCCCACGCTGCATGGTGTGCCCGATCGAGCGCGACCCGGCCTAGAGCAAAGGACTGACCGTGACTGTTGATCTTCGTGGACGAAGCCTCTTGAAAGAGGTCGACTTCACAAAAGAGGAGTTCACCTACCTGATCGACCTCGCCGAGCAGCTGCGTGACGAGAAAGCCTCGAGAAGCGAGGTGCGTCGGCTCGTCGGGCTAAACATCGCCCTCATCTTCGAGAAGTCCTCGACACGCACTCGCTCGGCCTTTGAGGTCGGGGCGCACGACCAGGGTGCGCACGTCACCTACCTCGGCCCGGAGGAGTCCCAGCTCGGACACAAGGAGTCGATGAAAGACACCGCCCGCGTCCTCGGGCGCATGTTCGACGGGATCGAGTACCGAGGATTCGGCCAGGAGAGGGTCGAGATCCTCGCTGAATACGCCGGCGTACCGGTCTGGAACGGCCTGACCGACGAGTGGCATCCCACCCAGATGCTCGCCGATGTGCTGACGATGCGAGATCACTCGACACGACCGTTCGAGGAGGTCGCCTACTGCTATCTCGGCGACGCCCGGAACAACACGGCGAACTCCTTGCTCGTCACGGGCGCCCTCCTTGGAGCCGATGTCCGCTTGGCTGCTCCGGAGGCCCTGTTGCCGAGCGCAGAAGTCCGTGAGATCGCCGAACGCCTTGCCGCCACTTCGGGCGCTCGGCTCACGCTCACAGCTGACCGCGACAAGGCAGTGGCGGGAGCCGACTTCCTCTACACCGACGTCTGGCTCTCGATGGGCGAACCGGAGGAGAAGTGGGGAGAGCGCATCGAGCAGCTCCTTTCCTACCAGGTAAATGCCGCACTGATGAAGGCGACAGGCAACCCATCGGTCAAGTTCCTGCACTGCCTGCCCGCCCTGCACAACCGGGAGACCGAGGTCGGCGAGCGGATCTTCGAAAGGTGGGGACTCGACGCCCTCGAGGTTACCGAAGAGGTCTTCGAGTCGGAGGCGTCCGTCGTCTTTGATCAGGCCGAGAACCGACTCCACACGATCAAGGCCGTCATGGTCGCCACTCTTGTGGGCTGATGTGCGAATCGTCGCCGCTCTTGGCGGCAACGCACTGCTCGAGCGGGGCGAGCGTCCCGACGCCGAGATTCAACAGCACCACATCCTGCGGGCCGTCGAGGCGCTCGCACCGCTCGCCAGAGACCACGCTCTCATTGTCACGCACGGCAACGGGCCGCAGGTGGGTCTGCTCGCCGTCGAAAGCGACGCCGACAAGGCTCTCGCGCGTGGCTATCCGCTCGACGTCCTCGGGGCACAGACCCAAGGAATGATCGGCTACTGGCTTGCACAAGCCCTGCGAAACGCTGTCCCGTCTCGAAGCTTCGCCGCCCTCGTCTGCCAGACAGTCGTGAGCGCCCGTGATCCGGCGTTCGCCAGCCCGTCGAAGTTCGTCGGCCAGGTCTATAACAGGGCCCGGGCTCAGCAACTGGCCCGTGAGCGCAATTGGGAGATCGGACGCGACGGCGAGGCGTGGCGACGCGTCGTCGCCTCTCCGATGCCTCGCGAGCTCGTCGAGCTCAGGGTGATCAAGGGTCTGCTCGCGGATGGAGTGGGCGTAATTTGTGCCGGCGGCGGCGGGATACCTGTTGTGAGAGATGAAGATGGCCGACTCGGAGGGATCGAGGCGGTCATCGACAAGGATCGCACGGCGGCGCTCCTCGCAGAACTGATCAATGCCGATGCCCTTCTCCTCCTCACTGACGTAGCTTCGGTCGAGGTCGCGCATGGAACGTCCGCTGCCCGTGCGATACGAGAGACGTCACTTGAGGAGCTTCGCCAACTTGAGTTCCCCGCTGGCTCGATGGGTCCAAAGGTCGAGGCAGCCTGTGATTTCGTCGAAGCGACGGGCCACATGGCGGCCATCGGCGGACTGGAAGACGCCAATGCGCTGCTTCTCGGCTCGGTAGGAACGGTGATCAATCCAAGCCGGCGCTGAGCAAATGACCGCTTACTGTCCGGGTGGTGAGGCCTCCCAACGCACCTCACCTTGGACTCTTGGTCATGGATCGTTGCGCCGGCCCAAGGAGCTCGAGCTCCACACGGGGTCGGCCCGATCAGGATGACCGGTGAGGAAGATCAGGGGGAATGGCCTGGTGCGATCCTTAGTGGATGGGCAGGAGGGGCGGACCGGCTGGAGCCATGTTTCAACAAGGCTTTCGTCAAGTAGCAGCTCGCGGGGTTAACCGACACCGGAGGCAGCCGCCCTCAACGCGCCTTTCTTCTCCGATTGGGACCTTCGACTCTATTGGGCAGCCAGGTCCGGACCGATACCTCAAACATGGCCCGTAATCTGCGCGTGACCGCGGCCGCACTCGAACAGGCTGCAAGCAATCTCACCACGAGGGCGATTGAATTCGGTGTCGCCCGATCCGACGAGCGGTTTTGGCGACGCTATCTGCGTGCCGCCTTCCTCGTCCTTTCCATTGAGAGCGTTGGCATACTCGCCTATGTCGTCCTCAGTCCGATTGGTCCTCACGGAGGAGCGCTCGAGGTCATCGCCGCCGTCAGTTCCGCCCTTGCCCTCGGGGTCATCCCGTGGTCGGGCCGCATCGCCTTGCGGCCTTGGCGCTCGCAGTTCTCCCTTTGCGTGGCTCTCGGCTCCGGGATCGTGCTCGCGGTGTGTTGCCACCTCGACGGCGGGCTCGACAGTCCCTTGCCGTTCCTTTTTGTCTTGCCGATCGCGAACGTGGCGGTTGGCCTTTCACTTCGGGCAGTCGCGCTCTGCACCGCTGCCACGGTCGTGGAGTTCGTCACTGTCGCAGCGACGGACAGAGATGTCACGTCATCGATTCCCGTCATCGTCCTGCTTACGACGTTCCTCGCCGGCTCGATCCTCCTCGCCTGGGGCCTGGCGATCAGCCGCGCACGACTCGACGAAGACCGGGCAGTGCTCCTTGCCAAAGCTCTCGATCTTGCCAACACGGACATGCTCACCGGGTGCCTCAACCACGGTGGCTTCTTCGAGCGGCTCGACATTGAGATCGACCGAGCTATGCGCCATGGCCAACCGTTGAGCCTCTTGATCGCCGACGTGGATCTATTCAAGGCCTTCAACGATGCCCATGGACACGCGGCGGGAGACGAGGCTCTGCGACTAGTGGGATCCGTCATGAGAGAAACCTCTCGGAGCTACGACATCGTCGGTCGGGTCGGTGGAGATGAATTCGCGGTCATCCTTCCCGCAACCGCCTTCGATGGCGCCCAGCAGCTCGCCGAGAGGATGTCCGAGTCGTTAAAACGACCAGGTGGTCTGGACATCACGGCGAGCGTTGGCTACGCCGTCTTGGATCACGTCGAGCCGACCCAGAAGCGACTCTTTCGTGACGCCGATTCGGGCCTGTACCTGGCCAAGGTCGGCGGACGGGCTCGCGCTGCCTCTCCGATGAACCAGTCCACTCCACCTGTCGAGACAGAACAGGGGTCCGGGGTAGAAACGCACCACCAGGCTGATCTCAAATTGCGCGACGAACGTGTTCGCGCGACAGACCACGCCACAGCGGAGGCCATTGCGATACTCGACACGCTGAACAGTACGGACTCGGTGGGCTTCGCCTTCATCGATCCCCACTTCCGGCTCATCCGGATGAATCCGATGTTCGCCGCCGTGAGCGGTGGGAGGGTGGAGGACCAGCTCGGCCAGACAGTGGCCGAGGTTGTGCCTCACCTTTGGCCTGTACTGGAACCGGCCTACCGAGCCGTCCTCGAGACAGGTGAGGCTCTCACCAACCAAGAGGTTGTCGGTGCCACCGCCAGTGATCCGGGACACCCGCATCACTGGCTCGCGAACTTCTACCCCGTCAAGGTGCACGGCGACACGACGGGCATCTGCGTCGTCGCCCTCGACATCACCGACCGGAAGGACCTGGAGCAGAGTCACGCGGCCCTCACGCGAAGCGTCGTTGCTGCCTTGGCTGCCTCGGTCGAGTTGCGCGATCCCTACACCGCCGGGCATCAACTGCACGTTGCGCAGGTAGCCGTTGCGATCGCCACTGAGCTTCGCCTTGATTCCGGCGAAATCGACGCCATCGGACTGGCGGCCGGAATCCACGACGTGGGGAAACTGGCGGTTCCGGCGGAGATCCTGGCCCGTCCGGGTCGTCTCAATGATGCCGAGATGGAGCTCGTACGAGGACATGCCCAAGCCGGCTCAGATTTGCTTGAAAGCGTCGATTTCCCCGATCACGTACGCGAGATGATCCTCCAGCACCACGAGCGTCTCGATGGATCCGGCTACCCGCGCGGCCTCTACCAGGACCAGATTTCAATTGGTGCCCGAATAATCGCGGTGGCCGATGTGGTCGAGTCAATGTCGTCGCATCGACCGTACAGGGCTGCCCTGGGGGTCGAAGTTGCCCTTAAGGAAAGCCAGAAGGGATCTGGATCCCTGTACGACCCCGACGTTGTTGCTGCTTGTCTGGCCCTTGCGCATGACGATCTGCTGGCGCTCACACCCACGGCGGTGGGCGCTCGATGACAACCTCCACCCCGACACCGATTGACAGCGAAGGTGTCCATGCTTCCTCCAACAGTCGACGAGCACCTCTCGGTGAACATCTGATCGCGACCCGACTGGCGACAAGTGAGCAAGTCGAAGCAGCACTCGAGGACCAGCGACAGACCGGTGTTCGCCTTGGTGAGATCCTGATCTCTCAGGGCGTCCTCGACGAGACGGACCTCGTTCATGCCATGGCGGAGCTGTTCGCCATGGCATATCGGGATCTCAGCCTCTACCCACCCGATCCTGTCGTCCTCAGTCAGATTCCAGAAGGTTTCTGCCGCCGGCGGGGCGTATTCCCTGTCGCCTTTGAGGACGGTGCGCTCATCGTCGGCATTGCCGACCCTCGCGACATCCAGACGCTCGACGACCTCAGGGCAGTCGTTAGCGGAGCGATGCAGGCGGTGGTCGTCGCGCCGGGCCAACTACGCCGGGCAATCGAGATCGGCTATCAAGCCGTTCCCCTTGCAGCTGAGGACGATCCTTCCACCGCCTCACAGGCCGATCCACCTCGTCCAACCGATGTCCCAGATGCGGATGTCCCTGACACCCTGAGTCTCTCCCAGGCCGAAGCGCCCGTTGTAAGGCTTGTGAACGGGTTGTTCAGGCGTGCTGTTGACGAGCGCGCCTCCGACATACATATCGAAGCCACAAAGGATGGCCTACGCGTCCGGTTCCGCGTGGACGGGATGCTGTATGACGTCACGGATACCCCGGTGTACCTGCGTTCGGGCGTCATCAACCGAGTGAAGATCATGATGGAAATGGACATCTCTGAGCATCGCCGCCCTCAGGACGGCCGTGCAACGATAATGGTACGCGGGCTTCCCGTCGACATCAGAGCGGCCAGTCTTCCCGTGATCGATGGCGAGGCATTGGTTCTTCGACTGCTCCGTAAAGACCACAGCGTTCTCGACCTCGATTCACTCGGATTCCTCCCGGAGTCCCTGCGCCGGTACCGGGCCTCGTTTCACAAGGGTTGGGGGTTGGTCCTTGTCACGGGACCCACCGGTTCCGGAAAGACGACGACCCTTTACGGCACGGTCAACGAGTTGAACGTGCCGACACGCAATACCATCACCGTCGAGGATCCGATCGAATACCGCGTGGCCGGAATCAAACAGACGCAGGTGAACAAGAGGATCGGGTATACGTTTGCATCGGGTCTACGGGCGGCTCTCCGTTCCGATCCCGACATCATCCTCATCGGTGAGATCCGGGATCTCGAGACCGCCCGGATAGCGGCCGAGGCTGCCCTCACCGGTCATCTGGTGATGTCCACGTTGCACGCGAACGACGCCGCATCCAGCACGATTCGTCTGATCGACATGGGCCTCGAGCCATATTTTGTCACCTCGGCATTGGAATGCATCGTCGCCCAGAGACTGCTGCGACGCCTCTGTCGCCGGTGTAGAGCAGAAGCCCCTGCAAGCCGGGAGGAGCTCCTCGAGCTCAACGCGATGTCGCTCATCGAGGACGGCACGCTCTCCGAGGTCAGCCTGTACCGTGCCGAGGGGTGTGGCCACTGTGGTCAGAGCGGCTATGGCGGACGACTTGCGGTCCAGGAGGTGTTGGTGATGAATGACGAACTGAAGGGTCTCGTATTGGAACGTGCCCCGGCGGAGCGGATCGCGCGGGCAGCCTTGGCCGGAGGGATGCAGACGCTGCGGCAGGACGCGTTCGCGAAGGTCCTGGCCGGTGAGACTAGTTTCGCCGAGCTCAAGCGGGTTCTTGCTTAGCCCGGATCCACGTGCGTCCAGTAGCTCGCGGACGCCTGATTGCAAAGGAGCGATCATGACGTAGCCGAGCGGAAGCTCTCGTCAGCCAGCCGGTGCGAGTCCGGTCCGGGGAGACGC
>Ga0182024_10008918_pt1 | contig 20943 bp, 18 predicted proteins | sample P32metaG_FD_120480 | JGI IMG/M metagenome (GOLD analysis project Ga0182024, IMG submission 120480) | Permafrost microbial communities from Stordalen Mire, Sweden - P3-2 metaG (Illumina Assembly) | ecosystem: Environmental > Terrestrial > Soil > Wetlands > Permafrost | place: Sweden: Stordalen...
CATCGAAGGTGAACGAGAGGAGCTCGAGACGACAGCGCTCGCAGAGGTGAGCTAAGAAGTCACGACGAGATCGGTGTGGTGGTCGTCGTTACACCACTCGATGGGACGCGGCCCTCCGCGATCCATTCCAGGAACGAAGTGCGCGTATACGTTGAGCGTGGTGCTTGCATTGCGATGACCCAGGCGCTCCGCAACCGTTCGCACGTCGATGCCGGCTGCCAAGAGCCTCGTCGCAACATAGTGACGAAGGTCGTGGAGGCGGATCCCGGAGATCCCCACCTCGTGGCATAGCTGCCGAAACGCTCTCGACGTCGAGTCGGGTCGCCAGGGCGCGGCGCACTCGACGTCATGGGAGAACACGAAAGCCGACCTTGAAATACTTGTGCCGCAAGCGCTCGCGCGCTCATCCTGCCGACCAAAGTGCGAGCGAAGTACCTCGATGGTCGACGAATCCAAAGCGACGTGGCGCACCTGATGCGTCTTGGTCCCCTGCTCGATCACCTCTCGATTCGCAATGACGATGCCCCGCTCGACGGTGACCGTGGCGGACTCGAGGTCGACATCGCTTCTTCGCATCGCGACGAGCTCTCCCCGTCGAGCGCCGGTCGAAGAGGCAAGCCAGATGAATGCCGCGAGATCTGGGTCCGTCGCTTCGGCGAACTGGAGCAGGCGGACGAGTTCGTCCGGTGACGGTGGCGAGAGCACGCGTGCTCGAACGCGCGGAGGGGAGGCGTCGAGAGCCGGGTTGAGAGCCAGCCATCCCCACCTGACACCTTGGGTCAGGGCACTCCGGACGATCCCATGGATCCTGCGGATCGTTGCTGGGGCGTAGGGGCCGCCCGGCCCACCCGGCTCGAGGAGACTCCGGTAGAAGCGGTCGAGGTCCGCCGTGGTGACCCGGGACGCCTGGAGGGGGCCGAGAGCTGGGATGATCGGCCGGTTCAGATAGCCCCGGGTCGTGTCCACGGTCTTTGGGGAGAAGCTCTGCGAGGCATGTGCGAGCCACTCGTTGAGGAGCGACTCCATCGTCCCCTCGCTGGCGGTCCGCGGCGTCAGCCGCTCCGCCTCGAGAGCCAAGGCCGCGAGGGCCCTACTGGCCTGTCGCTGGCCGCCATGAAAGGTCCGCTCCATGTAGCGCTTGCGCCCCGAGGTGGGGTCCTGGCCGACGTAGACGCGAAGCTGCCAGGAGTTCCCGCCACGCCTGCGCATCGATCCGGGCATCACCGACCTCCCGCACACAACGGTCGACGCTCTTCCGCGACCTTCTCGGCAGCGACTGCACCCGAGAGTGGATGGACAACGGGATGGACAAGCGCGCGAATAGAGTGCTGCGAAGCATCAGGAAACCGCTGCTGATCAGGAAGTATCCTGGCAGCCCCAACGGGATTCGAACCCGTGTCGCCACCTTGAGAGGGTGGTGTCCTAGGCCACTAGACGATGGGGCCGAGATCCGGCCGACTCCTCAGTCGACCGGCTCGCTCGGGGGGAAGGACTCGAACCCTCAATAACAGGGCCAGAACCTGTCGTGTTGCCGATTACACCACCCCCGAATGGGCGAGCGCAGGCTAGCCGACGGCGTGCTCGGGCGGCCACCACGGCCGCTCAGGAGTGGTCGAGGTGCGAGAGGGTGCCGTAGCCGATGATCCTGCCCACCGCGACCTCGACCGACTCCTTGATGAGGTAGCCGAGCTCGGCCACCCCGTGGATCGGCGAGTGCTGGGAGGGCGTCGGCGACGGCGAGAACCCGTACGACGAGACGATCGCCATCGCGCGGTCCTCGTGGAACGGGTCGGTGACGACGAGGACCGAGTGCACGCCACGCGCACGCAGCTCGGGGGCGACCGACCCGACGTTGTCCCACGAGTCGGCGCCGCTGCCGATGACGATCGCCGACCTCGGCACGCCTTTCGGCTGGGTCTCCAGCCACTTCGCGGAGATCTGGCCCTCGGTGTACAGGTCGCCGGGCCGCTTGCCGCCGGTCACCGCGACGACCGGCGCGAGCCCGCTCTGGTACAGCGCGAGAGCGCGCTCGAGCCGCGCCTCGAGGTCTGGCGCGGGGGTGAGGTAGTTGGCGGCAGTCCCGAACACGAGGATCGCATCGGCGGGATGGGGGTCGTTCGCATGGCTGGTCATCCACACCTGCACGAAGGTGACGCCGACGTAGACGAGCAGGAAGGCGAGGATGATCCCCAGGATCTTGAGCGCGAGCCTGACCGGTGCCAGCAGCATCACCCAGCGTCGCGCAGGGCGAGCCCGATCCGCCGGAGCACCTCACCTCGCCCGAGGAGCGCCATCGACTCGAAGAGCGGCGGGCCGACGGAGCGGCCCGTGACCGCGACGCGCACGGGTGCCTGCGCGCGCCGAAGGGCGAGGTCGTGGCGCTCGCCGACCTCGACGAGGGCGGCGTGCAGCGAGTCCGCGTCGAAGTCGCACGCCTCGAAGGTCTGGAGCGCGTCGGCGAGCAGGGCCTTCGCGTCCGGCTGGGAGCGGATGGCCTTGTCGAAGGCCCTGGGGTCTCGAGGGGGGTCCTCGAGGAAGAGGAAGTCGACCATCGCACTCACCTCGCCGAGCGTCGCCACGCGCTCTTGGACGAGCGGCGCGACGGCACGAAAGACGTCCCCGTCGAAGCGCTCGCCCGGCCACGGCGGCGGGCGGTCGGCCGGCGCCCACTGGCCCTCGCGCGGCGCGACCCACGGCCGGCACGCCTCGACGAAGGCGTCGATGCCGAGCGCACGGACATACATGCCGTTCAGGTGCGTGAGCTTGGCGACGTCGAAGTACGCCGGCGCATGGTTGACGTCCTCGAGCGCGAACTGCGAGATGAGCGTCGCTCGGTCGACCATCTCCTCATCCCCGCGCGGGCTCCACCCGAGCAGCGCGAGGAAGTTCACCATCGCGTCAGCGAGGTACCCCTGGTCGCGGTAGGACTCGAGCGACACCGGATCGCGTCGCTTGGAGAGCTTCTTGCGCTGCTCGTTGACGAGCAGCGGGACCGTGGCGAAGACGGGCGTCGGGGCGATCGCGCCCTCGACGGCGTCGAGGGCGGCGGCGAGCATCAGCTGCTTGGGCGCGTTGGCGAGGTGCTCAGGACCGCGCACCACGTGGGTGATCGCCATCGAGCGGTCGTCCACGAGGTTGGACAGCGCGAACAGCACCGTGCCGTTGGAGCGGACGACGACGAAGTCCTCGATCGACTCGTTCGGGAACTCGACGTCGCCCAGGATCACGTCGTGCACGACCGTCACGCCCTCGTCGGGCACGCGGAACCGGAGGGCCACGCCGGGACCCCTCGCGAGGCCCCGGTCCCGGCAGTGCCCGTCGTAGCCCGTGCGTCCCGTGCCTTCCAGGCGCGCGTCGATCGCCTCGCGGGTGCAGTCACAGCCGTAGAGCGCGCCGGCCCCGAACAGGCGGTCGGCCGCCTCGGCGTGGGCGTCGGCGAACTGGCTCTGACGCACTGGCGGCTCGTCCGGCGGCATCCCCAGCCAGTCGAGGGCCTCGACGATGCCGCCGACCCAGATCTCCTCGTTGCGCTCCGCGTCGGTGTCCTCGATGCGCAGCAGGAACGCCCCACCGTGCTGGCGGGCGAAGAGCCAGTTGAACAGGGCCGTCCGCGCGGTGCCGACGTGGAAGTACCCGGTGGGCGACGGCGCGATCCGGACGCGAGGCGCGTCCACCGCGTCAGTCCTCTTCGATCGAGATCGCCCCGGTCGGGCAGCTGTTGACCGCCTCGATGAGCCGCTCGCGAAGTGCCTCGTCGGGATGGTCGTTCAGCACGTAGAGGAAGCCGTCGTCACGCACCTCGAAGACCTCGGGAAGGATCCCCATGCAGACGCCGTTGCTCGCGCACTGGTCGTAGTCGACGACAACCTTCATCGGACCTCCTCGCCCAAGGTGACGATGCTATCCAGCGGACCGCGTCGGGCTGCGGCTCAGCTGATGCCAGGGGGGTGCTCGCCCTGCTCTTCGAGGAGCCCGGCCACGAACGCGCGGTCCGCGAGGATCGGGGCATCGGCCAAGAACAGCTTGCCGTAACGCTCGAAGTACATGAGCTGCTTGCCGAGCAGGAAGTTCGCCCGGTCGAACTCGCTCATGAGGCCACCACCCTCGACGGCGGCACGGTGGAGCTTGCGCTGGAGTCGCAGGCGCTGCAGGGCGCCGACCATGCCCCGGCGCTGCAGCTCGATCCCGTAGGCCTCCGCGGCGCGCACCTCGGCCGAGACGATCAGCTCGCCGAGGCTGAACTCCCCGAACGGTCGCAGCAGCACCGGCTCGACCATCGAGCGCAGGAACTCCATGAGCTGGTCGTCGTCCATCCGCATCGCGTCGCGGAGCTGGCCGCCGTAGATGTCCACGAGGTACGCCGTCACGTCGCGCCAGGCCTGCTCGTCGCCGAGCACCGCCGCGAGGAGCCGCAGCACGAATCGGTGCGTGCGCTCGTCGAGCCGCCCAACGATCCCCCAGTCGAGGATCCCGAGACGGCCGTCGCGCAGCAGCAAGAGGTTCCCCGCGTGCACGTCCCCGTGGAAGACGCGCTCCCTGACGATGAACGTGAAGAACGAGCGGATCAGCTGGTCGACCAGCGGGGCCGGATCGACGCCGAGCTCCCTCGCGCGCTCGAGGTCGTCGATCGCCACCCCGTCGAGGTAGGACATCGTGAGCACGCTGGCGCTCGAACGCTCCGGCACCGGCGTGGGGACGACCAGCGCGTCGAAGCCCGAGGACGCGACGAGGGCCCCGAACGAGCGCATCGCACGCGCCTCGTTGCGAAGGTCCAGCTCCTCGCCGATCTGCAGTCGCAGCCCGTCGAGCTGCTGGAGGGTCGCCCCTGCGAGCTGGGCACCCGTGAGCCGGCTCAGCAGCTCGAACAAGGGCTCCATGAGCGAGAGATCGACCGCGACCGAGCGGTCGATGCCGGGGCGCAGGACCTTGACCGCGACCTCTCGCCCGTCGTGAAGGCGCGCCCGATGGACCACCGCGATCGAGGCCCTTCCGATCGGGACCTGGTCGAATCGCGCGAAGGCCTGGTCGACGCTCATGCCGAGCTCGTCCTCGATCAGCGTCGCGACCTCGGCATAGGGCACCGCGGGCCCCGTGTCGAGGCACGAGCGGAACTCCTCTGCGAGCTCGACCCCGAAGAGTCCGGGGCTCGACGCGACCAGTTGGCCGAACTTGACGAAGGTGCCCCCGAGGGACTCGAAGGCGATCCGCAGCGGCCGTGCCGCGGCGACGACGCCGGCGGCGCCGGGATGGCGGTGGTGGACGGCCTCGTCAGCGAGGACCGGGCCGAGGTGCCGCGTCAGCACCCGGGCGATCTGCGCACCGCGCTTGGCGCGCTCGCCGCGCGTCGGAGGAGGCAGGTGGCGCGCGTGGATCCGCAGGCCGTCGTCGTGCAGCTCGTCCCCGTCCGGCACGCAAGAACCCTAGGGGTCGGCCCCCCTCTCTCGCGGGCTAGGGCGTGTCGAGCTTCGCGTGCAGCGAGATCAGCGCGCCGCGGTACGCGTCGACGAAGAGCGGCTGGGCAGCCTCGGGCTCAGAGGTGACCGACCAGACGATCTCGCAGCCGCTCTCATGGGGCTCGACGCGGATCGTCGCCTCATGGGCGTCGACGGGCACGCCGTCGATGATCGAGTAGGAGAGCGTGCGCGCCGCCTCGTCGCGCGAGACGAGCCGCTCGGTGATGCGCATCCCCATGAGGTTGAACGTGCGCAGGTCGTCGACGACCACGACGTCGTCGACGTCGTTGAAGACCCGTCCGATGCCCGCGAAGTCCCCCACCAGCTGCCACGCCGCCTCCGGTGGCGCCGTGTACCGCTCTGAGACCGTGCTCGCCGTCACGAGACCCCCCTGTCGCTCGCTGCCGTCTCGGTACGATACGGCCTGGCGCGCGAGGCGGGGGTCGACGTGCAGGAAAGATCGATCGGCACACTCACGGTCTCGGTCGTGGGCATCGGGTGCAACAACTTCGGCGGCCGGCTCGACGAGGCGGGCACGAAGGCGGTCGTCGACACCGCCTTGGACGAGGGGATCACCTTGTTCGACACCGCCGGCATCTACGGCGGCCAGAGGAGCGAGGAGTACCTCGGGCGCGCCCTCGGCCCGCGCCGCGACGAGGTGGTCGTGGCGACCAAGTTCGGCATGCCCACCGGCGAGGTGTCCGGCGGGGCGGCACCCGACTACGTGCGACGGGCCTGCGAGGAGAGCCTCCGGCGCCTCGGCACCGACCGGATCGACCTGTACCAGCTCCACGCGCCGGACGACCGCGTCCCCATCGCCGACACGCTCGGCGCCCTCGAGGAGCTGCGGGCGGCGGGCAAGCTCGTCGAGATCGGCTGCTCCAACTTCTCGGTGGCCCAGCTCGACGAGGCCGCCACCGCCGCGGGCGACCGCGCGCGGTTCTGCAGTGTGCAGAACCAGTACTCGCTGCTGTGGAGGGCGCCCGAGGACGACGGCGTCCTCGAGGACTGCGAGCGCCTCGGCCTGGGGTTCCTGCCCTACTACCCCCTCGCGAACGGACTGCTCACCGGCAAGGTGGTGCGTGGTGCGGCCCCGCCGGCGGGCACGCGGCTCGCGGCGATGCCCGAGGAGCGAAGCGCGCACTGGCTGAGCGACGAGCTGCTCGGGCGCGTCGAGGCGATCCGTGACGTGGCCGACGCGCGCGGCGTCTCGATGCTGTCCCTCGCGTTCTCCTGGCTGCTCGCCCACGAGGTCGTGGCGTCGGTCATCGCCGGGGCGACCTCGCCCGAGCAGGTCCGTGCGAACGCCGCGGCCCCCCGAGCGCTCGACCGGGCCACGCTCGACGAGCTCGACGCCGCCGCCAAGGCCTAGTGACTAGGCGGCCTTGACCGCCGCGACGAGCTTGGTGAGCGTGTCCTTCGCGTCACCGAAGAGCAGCACCGTCTTCGGGTCGTAGAGAAGGTCGTTGTCGATGCCCGCGAAGCCCGGGCGCATCGAGCGCTTGAGGAAGACGATGTTGGCCGCCTCGTCCGCGTTGATGATCGGCATGCCGTAGGTGGGGCTCCCCGGCGCGGACTTCGCCGCGGGGTTCACGGTGTCGTTCGCGCCGACGACGAGCGCGACGTCGGCGGTCGACAGCTCGGCGTTCGCCTCGTCCATCTCCTTCAGCTCGTCGTAGGGGACGTTCGCCTCGGCGAGGAGCACGTTCATGTGGCCCGGCATCCGGCCGGCGACGGGGTGGATCGCGAAGAACGCCTCGACCCCCCGCTTGTGCAGCTCGTCGACGAGCTCGCGGACGACGTGCTGCGCCTGGGCCACGGCCAGCCCGTACCCCGGGATGATCACGACCTTGCGGGCGTAGGCGAGCAGCACCCCGACGTCCTCGGGCGACCCCGTGCGCACCGAGCGGCCGTCGTCGCGCTCGGTCGACGTCGACGCCGTCACGACCGAGCCGAAGGCGCTGAACAGGATGTTGGGCAGCGACCGACCCATCGCCGAGCTCATCATCCGGGTGAGCAGGATGCCTGACGCGCCGACCAGCGTGCCCGCGACGATGAGCAGGTTCGACCCGATCGTGAATCCCGAGGCGGCGACCGCGATGCCCGTGAACGCGTTCAGCAGCGAGATGAGCACGGGCACGTCCGCGCCGCCGATCGGCAGCACGAACGCCACCCCGAGCACGAGCGCCAGGACGAGGAGGATCCAGAGCCACACGAGCGAGCCCGTGACGAGCAGGAGCACCGCCACGGTCACGACGGCGACGCCGAGGATGGCGTTCAGCAGCTGCTGGGCCGGGTAGGTCACCGGGCGCCCGGTCATGAGCTCTTGGAGCTTCGAGAAGGCGATCGCGGACCCCGAGAACGAGACCGTGCCGATGACGACGCCGAGGACGACCTCGAGGATCTTGTAGGTCGCGACGTCCTTCACGCCCCCGAACGTGAAGCAGCCGATCCCCACGGCAGTGGTGCGGGGGCAGAGCACGTAGGTCCTCGTGAGCGCCAGGTACTCGGTGATCGAGACGGCGGCGGCCGCGCCGCCCCCCACCCCGTTGAAGATCGCGACCAGCTGGGGGATCGCGGTCATCTTCACGAACCGCGACGTCGGCACGGCGATCGCCGCACCGAGCACCATGGCCCCGACCATCCAGCCGAGGTGGCGCAGGTGCGGCTGGGCGTAGGTCGCCCCGATCGCGATCGTCATGCCGCCGACCGCGACGAGGTTGCCACGCCTCGCGTGCCGGGGGCTCGACAGCCCCATCAGCGCGACGATGAACGTGATCGCGGCGACCAGGTAGCACAGGTCGAGGAACGTCCCTCGGCTCACGGGGCGGCGTCCTTGCCGGTCGGCTTCTTGTCGTCGGGTCGGGCCTTGAACATCTCGAGCATCCGATCCGTGACGACGAAGCCGCCGACGACGTTGAGCGTGCCCAGGAACACCGCGATCGTCCCGAGCACGATCTCAGGCGTCGTCGTTGCGTACCCGAGCACGAGCATCGAGCCGACGACGATCACGCCGTGGATCGCGTTCGAGCCGCTCATGAGCGGCGTGTGCAGGATGCTCGGCACCTTCGAGATGACCTCCACGCCCACGAACGCGCTGAGGACAAACACGGTGAGGTACTCGAGGATCTGGTTCATTGGGGCTCCGCTCCAGTCGCCACGGGTGTGATCGGCGCGAACGGGACGCCGAGCAGCTGTGCGGCGGCCTCGTTCGTGCACGCGCCGTCGCGCAGCACGGTCGCGCCGACGACGATCTCGTCGGCCCAGTCGGGCTCCACCACGCCCTTCGACGCGTACAGCGCGAGGAGGTTCAGCACGTTTCGCGCGAAGAGGAAGCTCGCGTGCGTGGGCATCCCCGCAGGGGGGTTCGTGAGCCCGACGACGACGGCGAGGTTGCAGTGGACCTCTTCGCCCGGGATCGTGACCTCGCAGTTCCCGCCGCTGTCGGCAGCCATGTCGACGACGATCGCGCCGGGCCCCATCGCCTCGACCATCGCGCGGGTCACGAGCACCGGCGCCTTGCGGCCGGGCACCGCGGCGGTCGTGATCACCACGTCGCTCGCCGCCACCTCGGCGGCGAGCGCCTGCTGCTGGGCGGCCAGCTCGTCGGGCGTCAGCTCTCGCGCGTAGCCGCCCGTCCCCTCGGCCGACACACCGAGGTCGAGGAACGTCGCGCCCAGGCTCTCGGCCTCCTCCTTCGCCGCGGCGCGCACGTCGTAGGCCTTGACCGCAGCGCCGAGGCGGCGCGACGTCGCGATCGCCTGGAGCCCAGCGACGCCGACCCCCATCACGAGGACCTTGGCGGGGGGGACGGTGCCCGCCGCGGTCATGAACATCGGAAAGAACTTCCCCAGTCGTTGGGCGCCGAAGAGGGCGGCGCGGTAGCCGCTGACCGTGGCCTGCGAGCTGAGGGCGTCCATCGACTGCGCCCGGCTGATCCGTGGCACGAGGTCGAAGGAGACAGCGGTCGCCCGACGCTCGAGCATCGTCCGCAGCGCGTCGACGCTCGCTGCGGGCTGGAGGAACGACAGGTGGACCGCCTGGGCGTCGAGGAGGGACGCCTCGGCCTGGGTGGCCGCGTTCACCCGCACGACCGCCGCGGCACCCCCGCACGCCTCCGCGGCGCTGCCCGCGATCGACGCGCCAGCCTCTCGGTACAGGGCGTCCGTGAAGGTCGCGGCCTGCCCCGCTCCCCGCTCGACGGCGACCTCGAAGCCATCGGCTACGAGGCGCTTGACCGCGTCGGGCGTGAGCGCGACCCGCGTCTCGCCGTCCCGCGTCTCGGCGGGTACGGCGATGCGCGCGGACATGGCCTCGTTCTAGCAGTTGGTACACCACGCAGAGGAATGGCGTGGCCCTTCGTCGGCCATCCCGCCCTCGAACCTCACAGTTAGGGTGGCTCGGTGGAGACGGGGACCACGCGTCGCACGCGCACCGGCCTGATCCTCGCGGTCGCGTGCATCGCGCAGTTCATGGTGGTGCTCGACGTGTCCATCGTGAACGTCGCGCTCCCGACGATCGGCCGCGACCTGCACTACTCGTCGACTGGGCTGCAGTGGGTCGTCAACGCCTACGTGCTGACCTTCGCGGGGTTCCTCCTGCTCGGCGGGCGCGCGGCGGACCTCTTCGGCCAGAAGCGCGTCTTCCTCCTCGGACTCGCGATCTTCACCGGCGCGAGCCTCGCCGCGGGACTCTCGCACTCCGACACATGGCTCACGACCGCGCGCGCCGTCCAGGGCTTCGGCGGCGCGATCATGTCGCCTGCGACGCTTACGATCATCGTCACGACGTTCTCGGGTCCGAGGCTCGCCCGCTCGATCGGCATGTGGAGCGCGGTCGCCGGTGCCGGCGGGGCGACCGGGGCCCTGCTCGGCGGCATCCTCGTCCAAGAGCTCTCCTGGCGGTGGGTCTTCTTCATCAACGTCCCCATCGGTATCGCCCTCGCCCTCATGGCGCTCGCGAACCTGCCCGAGCACCGCAGGGACGTCGACCGTCGCTCGCTCGACGTCCTCGGCGCCGTGCTCGTGACCACGGGGCTCACCGCGGCCGTCTACGGCATCGTGAACACGACGACCTACCCCTGGGGGTCCGCCCGCACCCTCGCCACCCTCGGCGTCGCCGTGGTCCTCCTTGCGACCTTCGTGTTCGTGGAGCTGCGCGTGGTGAAGGTCCCGCTCGTGCCGATGCGGTTCTTCCGATCGAAGACCGCGTCGGGTGCGAACCTCGTCATGATCCTCGTCGGCGGGGCGTTCTTCTCGATGTGGTACTTCCTCACGCTCTACATGCAGGATGTCCTCGGCTACTCCGCCCTCAAGACGGGGCTGTGCTTCCTCCCCCAGTCCGCGGCGATCATCATCGGCGCGCAGCTCTCGAGCCGAATCATGTCGAGGACCGGCGTGTGGCCGATCGTCGCCGTCGGCACGTCGCTCGCGACCGTGGGGTTCCTGTTCCTCTCGCACCTCGGCGTCGACTCGTCCTACGCGACGGCGATCATGCTGCCGAGCATGGCCGTCGCCTTCGCGCTCGGGCTCTTGTTCAGCCCGCTCGCTGCGGCCGCCACCTCCACGGTCGCCCCGAGCGATGCGGGCCTCGCCTCGGGCATCCTCAGCACCTCACGGCAGGTCGGGGGATCGCTCGCGCTCGCGCTGCTCGCCACGATCGCGACCAGTCACGCCGTCGCGATCCTCGGACATCCGATCCCGAGTGTGACGACGCCGCAGTTCCACACGCCCGCGACGCTTGCCGCGGTGACGTCGGGATTCAACGTGGCGTTCCGGTGCTCGGCGATCGTCACGCTCGCCGCGCTCTTCGCCGCGGTGCTGCTGCGCGGTGTGTACCCCGTGCGACAGCCGTCACCCCAGGTCGCCCCCGCCGACTGACGGCGCGGGCGTCGTCGCACCGGGGCGTCGGCCGAGGACCAGGCGGTCGAGCGCGATCGCCGCGAGCAGCACCCAGGCGAGCTCGGCGGGGACGCGGTAGCGCAGGTGGCCGACGACGACGAGCCCGATCGCGGCGGTGAACGCGACGAGCGTGACGAGCGGCGCGACACGGATCCGGCGCCGGCGCGCGAGCACGAAGCCGTAGAGGGCGAGGGGCGTGAGCAGCCAGAAGGCCACGATCTGCGACCAGGCGATCCACCGCGGGCGCCCGAGGTAGACGCCGGACATGAAGACGGTCCAGCCCGGCCGCCACAGGCTCCACAGCCACAGCTCGCGCATGCCGGCGACGACGGGCCAGCGCTCCCAGTGGCTGGTCGCGTAGTGGATCGCCTCGCGGCGGAAATAGCTGTCGGCAGCCGCCTCGTTCGCCTTCGGGTGCGCTGCGATCTCCGCGAGGAGCACGGAGTAGAAGCAGTACCGCCCGTCGTAGCCGGTGAGCGGCCCGTAGTAGCTCTCTGGGCAGTTGGCCCCCACCAGCGTCTGGCCGAGGTCCGTCGAGATGAGCACGGTCTGGTGGAACCGCACCTGGTTGTACACGCTCCACGGCGTCACGACGGCGAGCGCCAGCACCCCCACGACGAGCAGCGCCCGTACGCCGGTCCTGATCGGGAGGGCCGACGTCCTCGCCACGGCCACGATCGCAGGCACGGCGAGCAGGAGCCCGAGCACGGAGAGCTCCCCACGGTCGAGGGTGAGCAACCCGATCGAGAGCCCGAGCAGGACGAGCGTGCCGGTCCTCGGCGCACGGCGATACCGCAGCGCGAGCAGGAGCACGACCGCCACGAGCAGCGCCGCGGGCGACTCGGACGTCGCCACGAGGTCGTTCACCCACAGGCCCGGATAGACCGCCGCGAGGACCGCGGCGACGACGCCGACGCGCGGGCCCGCGAGCTCTCGTCCGACGTAGGCGAGCACGACGACCGTCAGCGCCCCGATCAGGGCCATCGTGGCGCGCTGGGCGGTGTAGCCGAACGGCTGGACGAGCGACGCGGGGAGCAGCAGCAGGACGGTGAGCGGCGCGTGCAGCGCCGTCGGCGCGTGGCTGTGCGGCCAGAACTCGCTCGCGAAGCCGCGTCCCTTGAGGACGTTGTGCGCCACGCGGACGTACCAGTACTCGTCGGCGTAGACCTGCCCGTGCCCTGCGGGCGGCGACGGCTCGAAGCGGCCGAGGACGAGGCGGAGCAGGAGGCCGCCGACGCCGACGAGGACGACCGTCGCGCGGAAGCGCTCGGGGGACGCCACTCGCTCGATCGCCGCCCGCCAGGCGCGCGGCGCCGGAGCGGCAGACCCTGAGGGCGCGAGTGCCGTGTCTCGGTGTGCCATCACCGACGCGGGACGGCGCGACGGCACGTGTCCACGCTCATCGCGCGACCGTAGCAATGACGGCCGAGCGGGTCAGTCGGCCTGCTCGTCGGCGAGGTCGGCGCGCGGGTCCGCGGCGCGCACGTCGCCAACCTCGGAGGGATGCGGGAACTCGACGTACCACAGCGACCTCGGCCGGGTGCCGACCTGGTCGGACCACACCGAGCCACGCGTGTACTGCACGACCCGGCTGACGACGTAGAGGAGGAAGATCGCGAACGGCACCTCGACGAAGATCGCCTGCAGGACCGAGACCCACAGGTCCTTCGAGCGCGCGGTCGTGACATCGAACCATGCGTCGGCGAACATCAGCGTGGCGGTCGCCGTCGCGAAGAGCACCACGATGGCACGGCGGCGCCACGCTGCCCACGCGGTGCAGGCGAGGCCGATGAGAAGGGCGAGGTCGAAGCCCACCCAGGCGAGGTTCCAGTGCGCCGCGACGTACTTCCTTGGGAGCGTGAGGCCGAGCACGATGACCCAGGCGCCAAGGGCGACGCACGCGACGACGAGCGTCTCGAGCACCCTGCGTCTCGTGCGTGGATTTGGCCGAAGCACCGCGACCTCCGCGGCGAGTCTACGAGAGAGCTTGCCGGGTCAGTCGGCCACGTCCTCCACGTCGACGTCGGCGGTCGCGGCGAGCTCGCGCACGCCGTCGAGGAAGGCGAGCCGACCATCGTCGTCGAGCACGTCGTAAGAGGGGACCAAGAGCTCCGTCGCACGGTCCTCGGCGAGCGCCCGTCGCTCGACGAGCTCGTCGGTGACGACGGGTGTGTCGTCGGACTCGTAGCCGTACAGCTCGAAGGCGTCGGCGCTGTTGAGGTAGTGCGACTCGGCGGGTGTGATGCCGAGCGCGGCGACAGACTCGCCGTAGGCGCCGCCACGCAGCTCGCGGAGGGTCACGACCAGCTGGAACGCACGTCCGACGGCGTCGTCGGGCAGCGCGAATCGGCGAAAGCCGTCGAAGAGCGGCCAGCGTCCTGCGGGCGCGCCGGCGACGACGCGCGCAGCGGCCGCGGCGAACGCACGGGTCGTCTCGGTCTCCTTGAACGTGCCACGTGCGTAGTCACGGGCCGCCTCGAGGTACGCGACGGCGACCTCGGCGGGCTTGGCGATCGCGCGCCCCTCGTTCCACCACGTCTCGATGAGGTGTGGCGCGAACCACGTGAACGCCTCGGCGACGCTCGCCGCGTCGACCTCCCCGAGCACCCCGCCGCGGCCGAGGCAGTAGAACATGAAGACGTCGAGCCCCATGCGCTCGCCCCGCGCCGCGGTCGCCTCGGCGAAACAGAACGCCCCTCCCAACTCGTAGATCGGGGCCGACGTGGCGTCGATGAGACCAGCCGCGTCCATCGGCCCAACCTACGCGGAGAAGCCCGGACGTGGTCAGCCGTGGCGCAGCAGCAGCTGGTCGAACGCCCCCTCCAGCATGACCGTCGTGCCGTCGCGCGTCACGCTCGGCTCGATCGCCACGCCGTCACAGCGCACCTCGAGCAGGTGGTGGCCGTGGACGACCACCCCGACGGGCCCAGACCGGGCGAAGTCGCCTGTCGAGGCCCATGAGAGCGTGACCACGCCGCCGGCGCTGGCCGCGGTGTACTGGTCTCGGCGCGAGGCCCCGTCGCCGTCGCCCGCGTCTTCGAACCCGACGCCGCTCGCCGCGCCCTCTTCGTCGAGAACCACGTGGAGCGTCCAGCGCTGCGCGGCATGGGAGGCCTCGAGGACCGTGGCCTCCTCCCGCCACGCGTCGTCGAGGACGACGATCGTGCCCGCGCGCTGGAGCACGAGCGGCTGGCCGAGCGGGGCGTCGAGGACCGAGGCGCGCGCCCCCTTCAGGTGGTCCTCGGGCGCCAGCGTGCCGTCGAGCGGCGTACAGAGGCGGAGGCGACGCCACGCGCCGGGAGGGACTTCGAACTTGGCAGTCGTGGCGTCGGGATCGGCCACGGGCACGACGAGCAGCTCATCGCCGAGGAGGAAGGTCGTCGCGTCGGCGTCCCACCACGACGGCACGCCCGCGACGGGCCAGTCCGTCGGCCGGAGCATCGGATGGCCGAGGCGGTGGGCCTCCTCGGCGAGGCGATACAGGTGGGGCAGGAGCTGGTAGCGGAGCCGTACGAGCCGCTCGATCGCCTCGTCGAACGGCGACGGGAAGCGCCAGGGCTCCCGGTCCGGCGCGCCGATGACGCAGTGGGTCCTGCAGAGCGGCGAGACGACGCCGAGCTCCAGCCACCGCACGTAGAGCCCCGGCGACGGGATGCCCGTGAAGCCGCCAATGTCCGAGCCCGTGAAGGGGACCGAGGACAGCCCGAGCCCGAGGAAGGTCGGGACCTGCTGGGCGAGCGCCTCGATCGAGCTCTCGACGTCGGCGGTCCAGTGCCACGCCCAGCGCGACAGGGACGCCCACCCGGAGCGCGAGAGGACGAACGGGCGGGTGCCGGGCCGCGCCATCGCCTCGTGCCCGACGCGGTCCATGTACAACCCGTAGAGGTTGTGCGCCTCGGCGTGGTCCCCGCCGCGACCATCGAGGTCGTGGCGGGCGGCGCGAGGGAGCGTGCGGTCACCCCACAGGGTGATCGATGTCGGCTCGTTCATGTCGTGCCACACCCCGTCGATGCCCCTCGAGGTGAGCGCCTCATACTTCGACGCCCACCACGTCCTCGTGGCCGCTCGCGTGAAGTCGGGGAACGCGGCCCAGCCAGGCCACACGGTGCCGTGCTCGACGCGCCCGCGTGGATCGCGGACGAAGTGGTCCCCGTCGATGCCCTCGCGGTACAGGTCGAACCCCTCGTCGCGGCGCACCGCGGGGTCGACGATGGCGACCAGCCGAGCTCCGTGCGCCCGCGCGCGTGTGGCGAGGGCGGGGACGTCACCGAAGCGGCCCTCGTCGAAGGTGAAGACGCGGAACGCGTCCATGTGGTCGATGTCGAGGTGCAGCGCCGAGATCGGGATCCCGCGCGCCACGAAGCCGTCGAGCACCTCGGCGACCGCACCGTCGGTGCGCCAGCCCCAGCGCGCGTGGTGGTAGCCGAGCGCCCACCGAGGCGGCATCGAGGGACGGCCGAGGAGGCCTGCGGCGCTCGTGAGCACCTTGTCGAGCTCGCCGATCGCGACGTAGGTGACGAGCGCGCCGTCGTGGACGTCGACGGTGATGCCGTGCTCGGCGTGGTCGACGCGACCGATCCTGATGTCCGCCTCGAAGGAGTTCTCGTGGAACGCCCACACCGGTCCCGTCGGGTGCAGCCCGACCGTGATGGGGATCGATGCGTAGAGGGGGTCCTGCCCGGTCCCCCACGACCCGCCGGGATCCCGATTCCACATCCGGTACGCGGCACCGGTGAGGTCGAGGGCGCCCGCCTGCTCGCCGAGGCCGCACACCCGCTCTTGGTCTCGGAGCACGCGTCGCAGCACGCGGTGCGATCCTCGGGCGAGGGGCGTCCGCTCGACGTAGCGCGGCCGTCCCTTCACGTCGACGATGCGTAGCCCCTCGTCGTCGACGTCGACGCGCAGCAGCGGGGTCGACAGCGACCCGCCGCTCTCTGTGGTCTCGACGCGCACCTCGGTCGGCGCGATGAGCGTGGCGTCACGGGTCACGACGTCGAGGGGAGCCTTCCCCGGGCCCCACGCGAGGCGGACCAGGTCGTCGCTGAGGGCGTGGACGTGCAACGTCGCGCGCTCGAAGGTGACGGCGAGAGCGGTCCCGTCGCACATCGAGCCGGCGCCGGTGCAGCGCCCTGCGTCGACGGCGTCGCCGTGCGATCGACCACGTCGGCGCCAGCGCGCTTCGAGCACCGTCATGCGAACAGAGTTGATCGCGATCGCCCCCATCGTGCGCGGCGACAGGGCGATCACCTCGCGGACCGCGAGCTGGCCCTTGAGGTAGGCCCTGCGAACCGCTGGGTACATAACGAAGGGGCAACCTACAGGGAAGCGTGACCACTGCGTCGTTGCGAGGTGCGTGACCTCCCGTGGTGAGTCAGCGGTGTGTCGTGGTCGCACTACGGTGTCCCGGCGGACTCGGACTGGTCGGAATCGGGGGAGCATGGTCGTCTCACCACTGCGTGAAGCAGGTGACATCGCCGTCCGCTCGCTCACGAATCCCGTCTCTGACGCCTTCGACCTGTTGCGCACCGGGCATCGTCGGCACCGCTTCGGAGACCGCCGCATCGGGTGGCAAGTGGTCAACCTCGACGTCGACGGGCGCCGGCTCCGCTACCGGGTGACCGACAACGTCGCTGCGACCCCGCCGGACGACACCGCTCCCATCTGGGCGATGAGCCTGCACGGGTACTTCGCGGGCGGCTCGATGTACTCGAGGGAGAGCGAGCTGCTCGCCTCTCGGTTCGGGTGGCGCGTCGTCAACCCGTCACTCCCGGGCTTCGGGGGCTCGGACCCGCTTCCGGACGCCGAGGTCACGATGGCCCACCTCACCGACGAGCTCTCGCGCGTCCGCGAGCACCTGGGCATCGACCGCATGGTGCTGCTCGGCCACTCGATGGGCGCGGCCGTGGCCATGCACTATGCCGCGATCCACCCCGAGGCGGTCCTCGGACTCATCTACCGCGACGGGGTGGCCACGCCGTCGTGGCAGCGACGGCACGGCGCCGTCGCACGGCTGCTGACCGGCGCGCTGCCCGACGTCGCACCGGTCGCCGACATGGTCGCTGCAGCCACGCTCGACCTGCCTGACCTGCTCATCGGCCACGCGCTCGCGACCGTGCGGTCGCTGCTGCCCGACCTGCGCCACAACCTCCGGACGTTCGTCCGCAGCCAGCCGATCGCCGCGATGCTCATGCGGCTCGACCTGTCCGACGACGTCCGGGCCGTGCGGGCGGGCGGGATGCCGGTGCTCGCCGAGTGGGGGTGCTTCGACCGGCTCATCCCGCCGTCGACGGCGACCGAGTTCGCAGAGGTCGCCGGCATGGACGTCCACTGGGTCCCGGGCGGACACTCGTGGATGCTCGCGAGGCCAGGCGGCCAGGCAGACGTGCTGACCCAGACGTGGTGGGGTCGTGCGTTCCTCGACGCGATCAGCGCGCGAGGGGCGGACCTGGCGGCGGCGCCCGCTACTTGAGGTAGAGCTCGCCGCCTGCCTCGGTGACGTTCAGCACCGTCAGACCCACCGTGGCCGGGCCCACGACGACGTTGCCGTTCGCGGGGTCGAACTCCGAGCCGTGGCAGGGGCACGCGATGATGTCGTTCGAGGCGAAGTACGCGACGGTGCAGCCCGCGTGCGGGCAGATCGCGTCGTAGGCGACGAACTGGCCCTTCGCACGCTGGATGACGAGCCCCGGGTCGCCGCTGCTCGGCACCGTGAAGGTCGCCGACTGCCCGACCGGGACCTGGGACGCCGATCCGAGGAGCGTCCCGTTCGGGCTCGAGGTGCCCCCGGTCCCTGTCGTCGAGGGCAGCGTGGCCTGGGTCGTCGAGGTGACCTTCGGGCCGACGAGCCGCCCCGCACTCGCGACGGCGCCGGCTGCGACGAGGCCGACCGTCGCCGCCGCCGCCGCGGTGACCCCGCCGAGCACGACCGTGCGCCGGTCCACCCCGTCCGGCGCCCGACCGCCGGGCAGCGAGGCTCGGGTGCCCTCGAGGAACGGGCAGCCGTTCGGTGCGCAATGGCGGTTGGGTATCGCCGTGCAGCGCCCCTGGTCGTAGCTGCCGCAGCTGCGCTGCGCCTCGGCGAAGGACAGCGCGACGACCCGCGGGTCGCCGAGCCCGCGCTCGGTCGCCGCGCGTCGGGCGATGAGCACGTCGAGGCTGAGCACCCCGCCGGCCCCGGCGATGACGAAAGGCGTGAACATGAAGAAGTAGACGATGTCCGCCCCCGTGTACCAGGGGTGGGAGTGGAAGCTCACGGCAAGGAACAGGCTGAACGAGATGACCATGCCGCCCACGGCGGCGAGCCTCGTCCAGAGTCCGAGGGCGATCCCGAGGCCGACGGCGATCTCGCCCAATGCCATGAGCACGCCGAGCGCCGTCGAGTGCGACAGCAAGCGGCCGAGCAGCCAGTGGATCGGAGACGTGCGGATGTAACCGATCATCTGCTGGTGCAGCGAGTACGGAGACGCCGAGTCGAGGAAGGCGGGGTTCATGAGCTTCTGGAATCCCGCGAACAGGAACGTCACTGCGAGGAACGCCCGGACGGGCAGCAGCGACCATCCGGCGAGCAGCCACCCGCGAGGCGGCATCCCGAGGGGGAGCGGGCGCGGCGCCCCGCCCCGCGTGCGGCCCGGCGCGTCGGCTCGCGCGTCTGCCGGCGTACGGAGGGCACGCGAGCCGGGGGCACGCCGCGGGGCGGACTGTCGCGACACTGCACTCACGATGCCATACGTACCAGGTGGCGTCGTCTCTCGTTCGCGGGGCACCGCTAAGTAATCGGTAAAGATCGCCCATCGTGTTCGGCTTCCTCGTGAACTCCCTCATCAGCTGGCTCACGGGCCTGCCCCCCGGACTCGTCTACGTCGTCGTGGGGCTGCTCGTGTTCGGCGAGGCGGCGGTGTTCCTCGGCTTCATCCTCCCCGGGGAGACCGCGGTGATCGTGGGCGGCTTCATCGCGAGCCAGGGAAGGATCAACATCGTCGCCCTGTGCGGACTGGTCGTCGTGGCAGCCATCGTCGGCGACTCGGTCGGCTACCTCGTGGGCACCCGCTTCGGCGCCAAGCTCCTCGACCTACGGCTCTTGCAACACCGCCGCGCGGGCATCGACCGTGCGCTCAGGGGCATCGAGCGACGCGGCGCCACCTACGTGTTCCTCGGTCGCTTCACGGCCTTCTTCCGAGCGGTGGTCCCCGGTCTCGCCGGAATGTCGAAGATGCACTACCCGAGGTTCCTCGCCGCCAACGCCGCCGGGGGGCTCCTGTGGGGCATCGCATTCTCGCTGCTGGGCTACTTCGCCGGGCACGCCTACAAGAAGGTCGAGCACTACTCGAACTACGCGGGCTACGCCGTGCTGGCGATCGCGGTCGTGCTCATCGTCGTGCTCTCGGTGCGGCGACGGCGGCGCGAACGTCTCGAGGAGTCCGAGTTCGAGACCGAGCACCCCGGAGGGACAGCGTCGGCGCCCGTGGCGGACGATCCCCCTGGCGGCGACTAGCGGAGCGCCTGGCTGTACGCCTAGCGCAGGTTCCCTCCGAGCCGCCGGGCCACCGACGGCTCGGGCGCCCCGAGCGACCACGTCGAGTTGTGCTGCTCGACGTCGAGCAGCCCGACGGGGGTGCGCAGCGGCCCCGTCGAGGACACGAGGCCGTGCAGGTGGATCGTCCGCAGCGAGCCGGGGATCGCGGCGAGGACGGGCAGCGCGACGGCGAGCTGGCCATCCCAGCCGCTGCGGCCCGCGCCGAGTTCGACGGCGTTCACGTCCCCCTCGGCGTGCTGCAGCGACATCGCCAGCAGCTCGACGTCCTCGCCACCGAGCCACCACTCGAACGAGGGCACCGAGGACCATCCGCTCGTCGAGCGCAGCGCGCCGACGTCCGTCGCCCGTCGCAGGCCACGCTGCCGGCGGACGCGCTCGGCGACGCCGCGGTGGCGGGAGACGGACTCCCGCCAGGCACGGCGGCGCGCTGCGAGCGTCCCCCGGTCGGTGCGCCCGCGTGCGACGTCGCGCCACATCGCCGCGTCGTCGTAAGCGAGCATCGCATCGAACAGGAGGGCGCGGTCGAGCCCCGGGGCGACGTCGGCGATCGCCTCGAGCGCGCGCTGGTGGGCCACCAGCATCCCGTCCAACGCGCTCGTGGCGTCCGCGGTCGCGCCGCGGCGGAACGGCGGCCGCGACGCGGTGAGCCACCCTCCCTGGGACGCGGCGTTCGGCGCGCGGAACGTGACGATGGCGCGGGCGAGCCCCTCGACGCGGGAGGCGACCCAGCGGGCGTGCTCCGCGAACCGGATCGGCGCCCACGCCGAGAGCCACGGCTCCTGGCCGAGCCACGACGGCCACGCGGCGTCGCAGAGCACCACGACCGCGGACATCGAGGCACGGGCCACGGCCTCCAGCACGCGCACGTAGTGCACGAGCGCGGCCTCGTCGCGCTCCCCCGGCCGACGCTCGAGGCGCGCCCACTCGACGGTCAGCCGTACCTCGGAGACCCCCAGCTGCGCGGCGCGCGCGACCAGCTCGTCGAGGTGGTCGTAGGTGCCCTGCGACCGCACCGACGCCCGCACGAGCCCGAGCGACTGCGCGACGCCGAACGACG